>MDTG01377956.1_pt1 | contig 51983 bp, 52 predicted proteins | sample 811421 | NCBI WGS metagenome assembly MDTG01 (sample SAMN05326645, study PRJNA326480) | marine metagenome | isolation source: seawater | place: Pacific Ocean: South East | collected 2011
CTCTACCAGCACCTGTTCTGGTTCTTCGGTCACCCAGAAGTGTACATCATGATCCTGCCGGGCTTCGGCATGATCTCGCAGATCGTCTCGACCTTCAGCCGCAAGCCGGTGTTCGGCTACCTCGGCATGGCCTACGCCATGGTCGCGATCGGCGTGGTCGGCTTCATCGTGTGGGCGCACCACATGTATACGGTCGGCCTCGACGTGAACACGAAGATGTACTTCACCGCCGCGACCATGGTCATCGCCGTGCCGACCGGCGTGAAGATCTTCAGCTGGATCGCGACGATGTGGGGCGGCAGCCTCGAGTTCAAATCGCCCATGGTCTGGGCGCTGGGCTTCATCTTCCTGTTCACCGTGGGCGGTGTGACCGGCGTCGTGCTCGCCAATGGCGGTGTCGACGACAACCTGCACGATACCTATTACGTCGTGGCGCACTTCCACTACGTGCTCTCGATGGGTGCCGTGTTCTCGATGTTCGCAGGGTTCTACTACTGGTTCCCGAAGATGAGCGGACGGATGCACTCCGAGCTGCTGGCGCACATCCACTTCTGGGTGTTCTTCATCGGCGTGAACGTGGTGTTCTTCCCGATGCACTTCCTCGGCGTGCAGGGCATGCCGCGCCGCTACCCCGACTATGCGGAGGCCTACACCTTCTGGAACGAGGTCTCGACCATTGGCTACGCGATCACCGCCGTCTCGGTCCTGATCTTCTTCGTGAACCTGGTCTACGCCTTTACGGCGGGCAAGCGCGCCGAAGCGAACTACTGGGGGCCGGGTGCGACGACGCTGGAATGGACCCTGTCCAGCCCGCCGCCGTTCCACCAGTTCGAGACGCTGCCGGTGATCGAGGATCACCACGACTACCACGATCACATGCCGCGTTCGGGTGACAGCGCCCCCGCGACGGCCTGATCGCAAAAGGATTGGTCGGGCCGCGAGAACCATCGTGGCCCGACCCCATATTTCCGGTCCTCGCGTCCACGGGGCGCGGGATGAGAAACTGACTACAATGACCACCACGACGACCCTTTTCACGCCGACCGCAGCGACGCCGATGTCGAGCCATTGGCGCGACTTCCTCGCGCTGACGAAGCCGGGCGTGGTGCGGCTGGTCGTGTTCACCGGGCTGTGCGGCCTGCTGGCGGCACCGGGCAGCATCAACCCCATTCTCGGCTTCACCGCGATCCTGTGCATTGCGCTGGCGGCGGGCGGCGCGGCGGCGTTCAATCAGTGGTACGAGGCCGATCTCGACGCGCAGATGAAGCGCACTGCCAAGCGCCCGATCCCTGCGGGTCGCGTATCGCGCAACGACGCGCGCGATTTCGCCGCCGTGCTGTGCGGCGCCTCGGTGCTGACCATGGGCCTTGCGATCGGCTGGCTCGCCGCTGCCATCCTCGCCCTGTCGATATTCTACTACGCCGTCGTCTACACGATGTGGCTCAAGCCCAACACGCCGCAGAACATCGTGATCGGGGGAGGGGCTGGGGCCTTTCCGCCGCTGATCGGCTGGGTCGCGGTGACGGGCGATATCACCCTCACGCCGATCCTGCTGTTCGCGATCATCTTCTTCTGGACCCCGCCGCATTTCTGGGCGCTCGCGCTGTTCGTGAAGAGCGATTACGCCAAGGCAGGTATCCCGATGATGCCGGTGGTGCGCGGAGAGCGGGCGACCCGGCACCAGATCCTCGGCTACTCGCTGCTGATGGTGCCGCTGGCCGCCGCGCCCTGGTATCTGGGGACCGCAGGCGTGCTCTATGGCATCACCGCGCTCGTGCTGACCGGCCTCTTCGCCGCGCTGGCCGTGCCTGTGGGGCTGCGCACCTCTGCCCAGGGCGACACCATGAAGCCCGAAAAGCGGCTGTTCGCCTACTCGATCCTCTACCTGTTCGTGCTGTTCGCGGCCCTGGTGGCGGACCGGCTGGTGCAGGATGCCGGAGGTTTCGCATGACCGACAAGAAGCCCGCCAACCGCATGACGCCCGAGGAAGAGGCGCGCTTCAAGCAGGCGCGCAAGGGCCGCAACCTCGCCATCGGCGCGGTGCTGCTGTTCTTCGTCGTGCTGTTTTACGCGATCACGATCGTCCGGATGGGGGACTGAATGGCCTTCGCTTCCGCCCGCAACCCCAGCCTCGAACAGAAGAACCTGCGGATCGGGCTGATCGCGCTCGCGGTCGCGGCGGGCATGGTCGCGCTCGGCTTTGCCGCCGTGCCGCTCTACCGGATGTTCTGCCAGGTGACCGGCTTTGCCGGGACCACGCAGGTTGCATCGGAGAGCGATGCCGCGATTGCAGAGCGGATCGCGGCGAGCGCAGGCGCGAAACCGATCTCGATCCGTTTCGATGGTAATGTCGACCCCGGCCTGCCGTGGACCTTCGCGCCGGTGCAGACGACCGACACGGTGCAGATCGGCACCCGCGATCTCGCCTTCTACACCGCGCGCAACAATTCGGACCAGCCGGTCACCGGCTCCGCCAGCTTCAATGTCGAGCCCGAGCAGGCCGCGCCCTATTTCAACAAGATCCAGTGCTTCTGCTTTACCGAGCAGACATTGCAGCCGGGCGAGGAAATGCGCATGCCCGTGCTGTTCTATGTCGACCCGGCGGCGCTGGAGGATCCCAACATGGACGGGGTGGAGCAGATTACCCTGAGCTACACCTTCCACCGCAAGCAGGACGACACCGCGCCCGAAAAGGGCGGATAAACCATCCCGAGTCCCTCTGGACCATCGTGCATCGCCCGATTAAGGGCAGAGCGAGCTAGCAGGAAAGACGAAACATGGCCGGCGCCAAGAACCACGATTACCATATTCTCGCCCCCGACATCTGGCCGTTCGTCGGCGCGCTTGCCGGCCTGACGTTCACGTCGGGCATGGTGATGTACATGCATGCGGATTACTTCCCCTCGTGGCCGATCGTGCTGGGTGCGGGGATTGCGCTGCTGATCGCGACCTTCTTCGGCTGGTTCTCGAAGATCGTCAGCGAAGCGCAGGGCGGGGACCACACGCCGGTCGTCCAGCTACACATGCGCTACGGCATGATCCTGTTCATCTTGTCCGAAGTGATGTTCTTCGTCGGCTGGTTCTGGGCCTTCTTCGACTTCGCGCTGTTCCCCGCGCCGATCGAGATGATCGCCGAGGGCACCTGGCAGAACCTGATCGGGCAGGAAGGCGCGGGCGCACTCGCGGTGTTCCCGCATGAAGGCATGCACGTGATCGACGCGTTCGACCTGCCGCTGATCAACACGCTGATCCTGCTGTGTTCGGGCACCACGGTGACCTGGGCACACCACTCGCTGATCAATGGCGACCGCGAAGGCCTGAAGCTGGGCCTGTGGGCGACCATTGCGCTGGGCATCCTGTTCACCTCGATCCAGGTGTACGAATATGCCCACGCGCCCTTCGGCTTCGGCGGCAACACCTATTCCAGCGCCTTCTACATGGCGACCGGCTTCCACGGCTTCCACGTGCTCGTCGGAACGATCTTCCTGATCGTCTGCCTGCGGCGTGCCTATCTCGGCCATTTCACCCCGCGCCAGCACTTCGGCTTCGAGGCGGCGGCGTGGTACTGGCACTTCGTCGACGTGGTGTGGCTGTTCCTGTTCATCTCCGTCTACGTCTGGGGTGGCTGGGGCGCCGAAGTCCATTGATGGATAGTGGCCGCGAGGCCCCCGACCCCTCAGGGGACCAGAAAGGGCAGCCCGCATTCGCCGAGGCTGCCCTTTTCGGTCTGTGCCCGCGCTGCGGGGAGCACACCCTGTTCACAGGCTGGGTTGCCTTCGCCGACAGGTGCCGGGCCTGCGGGCTCGACTATAGCCGCTTCAATGTCGGTGACGGGCCGGCGGCTTTCCTGACGCTGATCGTCGGCGCAATCCTGGTTGGCCTGGCCGGATGGCTCGCGGTGGCGGTATCGCCGCCGTGGTGGGTCCATGTCCTGCTGTGGCTCCCGCTCGGCCTTGCGCTGACGCTGGGCGGATTGCGGCTCGCCAAGGCGGCGCTGCTGTGGTCCGAATATCGCCAGAAGGCCGGGGAGGCCGGACGATGAATTATCTGCGCCGCCTGCCGCCGGTCCCGACCACTATCGTACTCGCCGCCGTGGCGATCATGATCGCGCTCGGCTTCTGGCAGCTGGGCCGGGCGGAAGAGAAGGCGGTGCTGCTCGCGCGCTATGCCGCGGCGGAAGACAATGCCGAACTCGTCGTCTGGCCGGGCGACGACGAAGCCGCGCTCGAACAGCGCCTGTATCGCCGCAGCGCGGTCGACTGCGCGCGCGTGACCGAGCGCACGGCGGTTGCCGGAACCAGCGAACGCGGCACGCGGGGCTGGGCGCAGATCGCCGAATGCACGCTCGTCGGCGGGGGCGACGCACGCATTGCGCTGGGCTGGACGCAGGGGCCCGACGGCCCGCTGTGGAACGGCGGCGAGGTTGCCGGGATTATCGCGCCCGGCCCGCGCCTGGTGGCGGACCCGCCACGCGCGGGTCTGCTGGCGCTCGAACGGCCCGACCCGTCCGATCTGCCCAACAATCACATGGCCTATGCGTGGCAGTGGTTCCTCTTCGCGCTGACGGCGCTGGTGATCTATGGGCTGGCGGTGAGGAAGCGCGTGCTGGGGCAGGGCGGCGAGCGCACACCGGAGGCTCAGTGATGCGGTATGTTTCGACCCGAGGACAGGCCCCGGCGCTCGATTTCGAGGGCGTGACGCTGACGGGGCTCGCCAGCGACGGGGGGCTCTACCTGCCCGAGGAATGGCCGCGGTTCTCGCGCGACGAAATCGCAGCGCTGCGCGGGTTGCCCTACGCGCAGCTGGCGGCGCGGATCATGGCGCCCTTCGCCGCGCCCAGCCTGTCGCACGACGATCTGCTGGCGCTGTGCGAGACGGCCTATGCCGGGTTCGACCATGCCGCCGTCACTCCGCTCGTCCAGCTCGATCAGCAGCATTGGCTGCTCGAACTGTTCCACGGGCCGACGCTGGCGTTCAAGGATGTCGCGCTGCAGCTGCTCGGCCTGCTGTTCGAGCGGTTTCTTGCTCGGCAGGGCAGCGCGCTGACGATCATCGGGGCGACCAGCGGCGATACCGGGTCGGCGGCGATCGATGCGGTCGCGGGGCGCGAGGGGGTCGAGATATTCATGCTCCACCCGCATGGCCGGGTGAGCGAGATCCAGCGCCGCCAGATGACCACGGTTGCTGCGGCCAATGTCCACAATATCGCCATCGAAGGCAGCTTCGACGACGCGCAGGCCATGGTGAAGCGCATGTTCGCCGACGATGCGCTGACGGCGAAGCTCAGCATCGGCGCGGTCAATTCGATCAACTGGGCGCGGCTGATGGCGCAGGTCGTCTATTACTTCGCCGCTGCGCTCCAGCTCGGCGCGCCCGATCGGAAGGTGGCTTTCAGCGTACCGACCGGCAATTTCGGCGATGTCTTCGCGGGCTATGTCGCGCAGCAAATGGGCCTGCCGGTCGAGCGGCTGATCGTCGCGACCAACAAGAACGACATTCTCGCGCGCGCGATCCGTGAGGGCGACTATTCGGTGGGCGAGGCCCACGCGACCATCACGCCGTCGATGGATATCCAGGTCAGCTCGAACTTCGAGCGGCTGCTGTTCGAGGCGAACGGGCGCGATGCGGCTTCGCTTACCGATCAGATGGATCGGTTCTCGGAAGAGCGGGCGATTGGGCTCAGCGAGCAGCAGCGGGCGGGAATCGCAGAGCTATTCTCGGCCCATCGCGGCACGCCCGACGAAACGCTCGATGCGATGCGCTGGGCGCACGAGAATTGCGGCGAGGTGATCGATCCGCACACGGCGGTAGGCCTCCACGCAGCGCGGGCCGGCGCAGGCGAGATTCCCGCCGGCACGCCGCTCGTCACGCTCGCCACTGCGCATCCGGCGAAGTTTCCCGATGCCGTGCGCGAGGCCATCGGCATCGAGCCGGCGCTTCCCGCCCGTGCGGGCGATCTCTTCGCGCTGCCCGAGCGTTGCGAAACCCTGCCCGGCGATTACGAGACGGTGCGCGACTACATTTCGGGCCGCGCCACGGGCACGCGCTGATGGCGCGGCTCTGCCTCCAGCCGCAGCTGATGATCGGCGAGCCCTGGGCGGATTATGCGCTGGTCGACAGTGGCCATGGCCGCAAGCTCGAACGCTTCGGGCGCTTCCGCTTCATCCGTCCCGAACCGCAGGCGATGTGGTCGCCCCGGCAGGACCAATGGCAGGCCGATGGCGAATTCGTCCCCGGCGCGGACGAGGATGGCGGCGGGCGCTGGGATCTCTCGCCGGAGATACCCGATTCGTGGGAGCTGACGTGGGACGATGTCCGCTTCCGCGCGCAATGCACGCCTTTCCGCCACCTCGGCTTCTTCCCCGACATGGCGCCGGTATGGGAGTGGATGCGCGCTTGCCTGAATCCCCGCGAAGGCGGGGATCTCGTACCACCGGCGGAGCGCTCGCGGACAGAGGCCCCCGCCTTCGCGGGGGATCGCGGCACCCTCAACATGTTCGGCTATACCGGCGTCGGTACGCTCGCGCTCAGCCAGTGCGGCCCGGTGACCCATGTCGACGCCTCGAAGAAATCCGTAGCCCAGGCGCGCGAGAACGCCGCGCTTGCGGCGATGGAGGACAGGCCCATCCGCTGGCTGGTCGACGATGCGGCCAAGTTCGCCGCGCGCGAGGTGCGCCGTGAAAACCGCTATGACGGGATCATCCTGGACCCGCCCAAGTTCGGGCGCGGGCCGAAAAACGAGACCTGGCGCATCGAAGAAGGCCTTGCGCCGTTGATCGCCGATTGCCGCCGCCTGCTGGACGAGGAGAGCCGCTTCCTGTTCCTGACCGTCTATGCCGTGCGGATGAGCAGCCTGTCGCTCGCCGCACTGCTCGACGAAGCCTTCGCCGAACTGCCCGGGACCCTCGAGCATGGCGATCTGGGCGTGCATGAAGAGGGCGAGAATGGACGCGTGCTACCCACAGCCATCTTCGCGCGCTGGCGCAATTCCGACTGAAGGGCCTTCATGAAAGACAGTCTCATCCTGCGCGTGGCGGATATCGAAACCGATGTGTTGACCGGCATCTATTCCGAAGAAACGGGCAAGCCGCAGCCGCTGCGCATCACCATAGAGGCGCGGATGAAGCCGCAGCCGCGTTACGAGCCCGACACCACGCTCGATGCGAGCAAGAACTACATGGACCTGCGCCACGCTGCGACCGAGGCCATCCCCGAAGGCGTGCATTTCAAGCTGATCGAAGCGGTTGCCGACCATATCTGCGAAAGCCTGTTCCTGCAGGACGAGCGGATCGAGGCGATCGGCGTCACCATCGTGAAGCTCGCGATCGGGATCGGCAGCGAAAAGATCGGCATCACGCTCCACCGCGAGCGGCCCTGACATGGCGCCGGAGGGCAGAGACGGCGCGCCCGCGATCATCCGGGTCGGGCGGTTGCCCGATTCCGCGCTCGACGCTGCCGCCGCGTTCCACGCAAGCTGGGCGGGCGAGGTGCGCAGCGTCGCTGCCGAGGGCAACGAATATGTCGTCGTGGTGATGGAGCCCGCACCGTTCGACCATGCCGACTGGCGGCGGGCCGCCGCACGCGATCTCGCCCGCGCGCACCCCGACCATTGCATCAATATCGTGGCCGGATCGGATGGCGGTGCGGTCGCGAGGATGGCGGAATTTCTCGGCCGCGCCCCCGCCATCACCGGGCAATACCTGCCGCTGGCTGAAACCGGCCCTTGCGAGAGCGGCACCGATGGCCGACTTGGGGACGATGACACGGAAGGCTGATCGTCTTGCGATGGATCGCGCACCGCTGGTCGATACGCACCAGCGGCGGATCACCTATCTGCGCCTGTCGGTCACGGATCGGTGCGACCTGCGCTGCACCTATTGCATGCCCGAACGGATGCAGTTCCTGCCAAAGGCGGAGATCCTTTCGCTCGAAGAACTCTACCTGCTGGCCCGCGCCTTCATGGCGCGCGGCGTGCGCACGATCCGGCTGACCGGGGGCGAACCGCTGGTGCGGCGCGATGTCGTCGATCTGATCCGCGCGATCGGTCGGCATGCCAGGAGTCTCGGGGGCCGCGAGCTGGACGAGGTGACGCTGACCACCAACGGCACGCAGCTTGCGAACCATGCCGACGCGCTGGCGCGGGCGGGCGTGCGGCGGATCAACGTCTCGCTCGACACGCGTGACCCGGAAACCTTCCGGCGCCTGTCGCGCCGCGACGCTCTGCCGCAGGTGCTCGACGGGATCGCCGCCGCGCGCGAGGCGGGGCTGAAGGTCAAGCTCAACACGGTCGCCATGCGCGGGGTGAACGAGCGCGAGTTGCCCGATCTCGTCGCCTGGGCGCACGCGCAGGGCCACGCCATTAGCCTGATCGAGACCATGCCGCTGGGCGAGGTGGACGAAGCACGCGAGGATCGTTTTCTGTCGCTGTCGAACGTCCGCCGCGATCTGGAAGCCCGCTGGACGCTGACGCCCAGCGACGCGAGCACCCCCGGACCATCGCGCTATTTCGATATCGCGGAGACCGGCGGGCGGATCGGCTTCATCACGCCGATGAGCGAGAATTTCTGCGACGGCTGCAACCGGCTGCGGGTGACCGCGACGGGCCAGCTCTATCCCTGCCTCGGCGGGGGCGAGCGGGTCGACCTGCGTGCCGCGCTGCGCTCCGATTCGCCGGACGCACGCGTGGTGGACGCGCTCGACCAAGCCATGCTCATCAAGCCGGAGCGCCACGATTTTCGCATAGGGGCTGGCGAAGCGCCCGCCCAGCCGCGCCACATGTCGGTGACCGGCGGATGAGCGTCACGGTCCTCTTTCTCGGCCCCTTGCGCGATGCGGCGGGCATGGCGGACTGCGAAGTCGCCGCGCCGCTCGACTGGGAGGGGCTGCTGGCGGCGGTGCCCGCCGAGCTGGCCGCGCAATTGCGAGAGCCCCGCGTGCATGTCGCCTGCGCGGGCAGGGTGCTCGCCGACAAGACGGCGCTCGACGCGCGCGATGGCGACGAGGTGGCGCTGCTGCCTCCCGTGAGTGGTGGCTGATGGCGCGGCTCGCCCTTGAAACTCCTGCCGACGTGCGGCTGCTCGACAAGGGATTGTCGGTGGGCGAGGCGCTTGCCGCCTTCAACGCCGCGTATCCGCAGGCGGGCGGCATCGCGACCTTCCTCGGCAAGGTGCGGCCGGACGAAGACGTGCGCGTGCTCGAACTCACCCATTACGAGCCGTTGACCCTTCCCGGCATGCGCGATCTGGCGGACAGGGCGCTGGAGCGCTGGCCGCTCGACGGCGTGCTCGTGTGGCACCGCGTGGGCACGATGGCCCCCAGCGATCCGGTCGTGCTGGTCGCCGCCGCCGCCCGCCATCGCCGCGATGCCTTCCTCGCGGTCGATTTCCTGATGGACTATCTCAAGAGCGCGGCCTGGTTCTGGAAGCGCGAGAAGCGCGCCGATGGCTGGCACTGGATCGAGCCGCGCGCGCAGGATTTCGCCGATCGCAATCGCTGGGCGTGAAAATTCTTGGGGTGAATTGATCCAGATCAACGCGCGGGCGCGAAAGCCGGGGCAAAACGCCTCTCGAATACAGCGAGGAGCAAGGCTCGGGCCGCTCCTCCAATTCGAGGAGCAAGACCATGTCCGAACGTCTGCACAGCGAAGTCGTCGCCGAAAAGGCGATTGTCCATGCGGACCTGCCCAAGGTCCGCGAACGGGCGGAAGACATTTTCGGCAAGCCGCAGCTTGGCGTTGTCGATGCGCTTTCCGAATACCAGGCACCGTCGGTCGCCGAGGTGATCCGGCAGGACGTGGATCGCACCTTCGAAATGCCGACCGCGCTCTACGGTGCGACCGTGGCGCTCTATCTCGGCTTCATCGCGGCGCTCGGCATCGGGTTCGCGACGCCGGGTCTGGCACTGCCGATGGCGATCTTCGCGATCTTCATCGTCGGGCTCTTCGCAGCGCCCGCCGCCTGGCTCGGGCTGGGTCGCAGGCCGCAGGCGCGGTCCAAGAGCTTCGGGGAGCTGATGCGCGGGGGCATCATGACCAATACGGGCCTGCTCAAGGGGCGCGATGCGGCCATCCAGATGATGATCCTGCCGGTGCTGATCGTGGTCTGGGCGATGACCGTGCTGGTGATCGCGGGCGTCGTCGCCGCCTGAAATCCCTTCTGAAGGGCGGGGCGCGCGGGATCGGGGCAACTCGATCCCGCGTTTTCGCGTGCGCGCTTCAGGGGCGCGGCGCGAGTTCGCTGAGGATCGCGTCTTCCCGTTCGAGCAGCCGGGCGACCGAATCGCGCGCGGCGACGATCTCGTCGACCGGCTCGCCCGCGACCGAGCGCGTGGCGACCAGCGTATCGAGATCGGCCAGCGGAATGGCGGTCCGCGCGCGAATCGAGCGCAGGTCCGCAAATGCAACCTCGGCCCGGCCCCAGGCCTTCGATCCCACGCCTCCACGCGCCTGGACGGCGGATCGGGTCGCTGGCACCGCACGCTCGAAATCCGAATGCGCCGCGCGGGCCTGAGCCTCCAGCTGCGCGACACGCTCCAGCAGATCGGCCGGGATGACTGCCGGAGGCGGCGGTGCAGGCTCGGCTACCGGCCCTGACGGGGGCGCCACCTCGCCGATGCATCCGCCCTCGGGCACGGGGAACTGCCCCGTGGCACGCTCCGCATCGCGGATGGCGAGCGAGGGGTAGGCATCGTCCGGCGTGCTCGCGCAGGCCGCAAGCGCGAGGGCGCTGGCCGTAAGGATCGTGTGACGCATCGCGTTCATGCCCGCATCCTTAGCATGCGCGCACGCACGGGATAGAGGCGAAGCGGCCTCGCGGGCCGAAATCTCCCGGCCCCGGCGTTGACTTTGCCCGGAGCTTCGCTTAAGCGCGCCCTTCTTTGGGGGGCGCACCTGCCGGTGTGGCCCGCCGATACGCTTTTCCGTTGGGAGGAGCGTCACAGCAAAACGATTGGAAGTGTTTACCGATGTTCGCAGTGGTGCGCACGGGCGGCAAGCAATACCGGGTTGCCGCCGGAGACAAGATCGCGGTCGAGAAGCTCGCTGGTGAAGCCGGCGACACGATCACTCTGGGCGATGTCCTGCTGGCCGGCGAGGGCGACAGCCTGGCCGATGCCGCGAAGGTATCCGTTTCGGCGGAGATCATCGCGCAGGCCAAGGGCGAGAAGGTGGTGATCTTCAAGAAGCGCCGCCGCCATAATTATCGCCGCAAGGCGGGCCATCGCCAGCAGATGACGCTGCTGCGCATCCTCGAAGTGGGCGAGGGCGCCAAGAAGGCGGCTGCCCAGAAGTCGACGGCCAAGCCTGCTGCGAAGAAGGCCGACGCGCCGGCGGCGGACGACAAGGCTGCGGAAAAGGCGCCTGCGAAGAAGGCTCCGGCCAAGAAGGCGGCTCCGAAGGCCACCGAAGCCAAGGCGGACACGGCTGCCAAGCCCGCCGCCAAGAAGGCCGCACCGAAGAAGGCCGCCGCGACCAAGAAGCCTGCGGCGAAGAAGGCCCCGGCCAAGAAGGCTGCTGACAAGGATTCGGACGCGTAAGCGCGACCGCACGAAGGTAAGGACGAAGAGCAATGGCACATAAGAAAGCAGGCGGCTCGTCGCGTAACGGTCGCGATTCGGCAGGCCGCCGCCTCGGCGTGAAGAAGTTCGGCAGCGAAGGCGTTGTCGCGGGCAACATTATCGTGCGCCAGCGCGGGACCAAGTTCTATGCGGGCACCAATGTCGGCATGGGCAAGGACCACACGCTGTTCGCGCTCACCGACGGTATTGTGCGCTTCCACGACGGGAAGCTCGGCCGCAAATACGTATCGGTCGACATGCTCGCGGAAGCGGCAGAGTAAGCGGACGGTTCACGAACAGGGCCGTCCAACGAGGCGGCCCCGCCGGAGGTAGCATCCGGCCGACAAGGGAGAGGGGGCCAGCCCCGTCTCCCTTTTTTCGTCTCCCTAACGATCGCGGCCGGGAGGGCCGCGTGGGGGACATGCGATGTTTCACAGAAGCGAAAGACTGCTGTTGCGGCCAGCCTGGCCGGAAGACTGGCGGGCCGTTCACAGGGCGATTGCCGACGAGGGTATCGTCCGCAACCTCGCCAGCGTTCCATGGCCGTACGAGGCGGAGCATGCGCGCGCCTGGTGCGCGGAAGCCTTCGATCCCCGCGCACCGCGCTTTCTCGTCACGCTGGCAGACAGCGGCGAGGTGATCGGCTGTGTCGGTTTCGGCCCGCTGCCGGTCGCCGATGGCGGCGGCGACGGTACGATGGAGCTGGGCTACTGGACCGCCCGCGCGCACTGGGGGCGCGGCTATGCGAGCGAGGCGGCCCGCGCCGCGATCGAAATCGCCCGCATGAGCGGCCATCCGCGGATCGAGGCGGGGCATTTCGTGGACAATCCCGCGTCCGGCAAGGTGCTGCGCAACGCAGGCTTCCTCCCTACGGGCCGGGTCGAGCCGCGCCATAGCCTTGCGCGCGGCTACGCAGCTTCCTGCGTGCTCTACCGGATCGATCTGCAGAAGGGCGAGGCACTGCCCGCCGCGGCGTAAGCTCGCGGCGGGGGCTCAGCCTGCTGCGGGGAGCAGCGCGTCCTCGTAATCACCCTCGTACTTGCCGATCAGGGCGCGATCGTCGTGGTCCCAGGGGTGGAAGCCGGGCCGGAAATAGTCGAGCCAGGCGGGGAAGCAGCGGCGCAGAACGCCCGGCGTGCCGAACAGGTACCTGGCCAGGCCGAAATGCGCACGCCAACCCGTAATTCCGTCCTGGGCGAGCAGTTCGATCGCGTCCTTCCAGCGATTATTGATGAACCGCTTGGTCACCGCCAGCATGATGATGCTGCGGCGGGCCCAGCGCTTGAAATCGCTCCAGTCGCGGGTCGCGTGATTCCATGTGTCGTAGGCGACGCCCTTGTGCTCGATCTCCTCGACCGCGTGCCATTCCCACATCTTGCGCACTTCGGGGTCCGAATCCTTGAAATGCTCCGGATTGACGAGGAATTCGTGCGCCATCATCGCGGTGTAGTGCTCGAGCGCCATGGTCACGCCGAGCTTCGCGATCGCGGGGCGGCCGTTCGCCAGTTCGAGCAGTTCGGCGGTCCGCCGGTCGACCAGTTCCATGTCGTAGCCGGCATCGGCGGCGAGCCTGTTGAACGCCACATGTTCGCGCGTGTGGTTGATTTCCTGCTTCACGAAAGCGCGAATTTCCGCCGCCAGCCTGGGGTCGGTGCCTTCGCGAAAGGCCTTTACCGATTCGATGAAGAAGGCCTCACCGCGCGGGAAGGTGCCCGAGAGCGCATTGTGCCAGGCCGTGCCAAAGGGCTCGCCCGCCCACCAGCGCGAGGGGGTGTGGCCGCGGTTGAAGCGCTCGTCGCGAACGGTGATGGCGGGGGTTTGTGCCAGAGCGGGATCGTGTGCGGTCATGATGCCAAATCCGAAATTTCTGTGTGTTGGTGCTCATATAACTTACACCAATGTCAGTAAGATGAACGGCAGAGATCGAGGGAGGTTCCTTGCTGCGCGCGTTCCCGCGCATTACGGAACGGCGATGGCCACCCGAAAACGTCTAAGTCCCGAAGAATCGCGCGCCGGGGCACTGGAAGCTGCGCGCGACCTGTTGATCGAGGCGGGGCCGCAGGCGGTTACGCTCAAAGCCGTCGGAGCGCGGGTCGGGCGAACGCATGCCAACCTGCTGCACCATTTCGGCTCGGCCGCCGGGCTGCAGCAGGCGCTGGGGGCCTATCTGGCGCAAAGCGTGTGCGACCGGATCAAGCAGTCGATCCGCGCCAGCCGGTCGGGCGCGGTCTCGCCGCGCGTGATCGTCGATCAGGCGTTCGACGCCTTCGACGGCGAGGGCGGCGGCGCGCTGGTCAGCTGGCTGCTCGCGACCGGGCAGGAAGATGCGCTGGAACCCTTCGCGCGAGCGATCCACCAGATGATCGAGGACGTCCACCGCGAGGAGGAGGGCGCGGACCACCCGGCGGACCGCGAAGCGCTCGAATCGACTCTGATGGTGGTGCTGATCGCGCTCGGCCAGTCGCTGCTCGGCGCGCCGCTGTGCTCGGCGCTCAACCTGCCGCAGCCCACCGCGCGCGAGATCGCCGAGCGGATGCTGGTCGAATCGCTCGACCGCGTGGGGCGGGCGAGCGTTTAGGCCGACTTTCGTCGTCCGACACGGGCGATAACGCACCCGCAATCGTCGGCCCGGACTTGATCCGGGCCAAGGCTTTCTTGCCCGGTGGTACGAAAGAAGCCCTACCCCGGGTCAAGCCCGGGGTGACGGGGAGGGCAAGTACTCGGCGCGCTACTCCGCAGCCTCCAGCCGCATCCACGAGGGCACCAGATCGGCGGGAATATCGGCAACCCGCAGGTGATCGACCGCCAGAGCGACGTCGTCATACGCCGCCTTGCGGCGCTTCTCCTCGGACCGATCGAGCGGGACGACCACCAGCCGCCGGTTGACCTTCTGCCGCCAGTTCATCCGCGCGGTGTTCTCCTGCCCGATATAGCAGCCCTTGTTGAAGCTGACCCCATTCAGCTCGACCGCGTTGGTCTCCAGCCACAATATGTCGCCCAGCTCGGCCTGACCCTCGGGCACGCCGAGTGACAGGCGATGGGCGCGCCATGCGTCGTCCGCCGGTTCGCCCTCGTCCGCAGGCGCGAGCCAGCGGTGGCCGAGTGCGGGCAGGCGCGGGTCCGCCGGGTGCTCGTCCGAGGTGTCGGGGCTCCAGTGGACCGACAGGCTCTCATCGCGCGCGATTCCGATCTTGCGGCGCAGGCGATAGAGCGAGAGGCGCTTGATCAGATCGTCGGCCATGCTCGCTTCGCAATCGAGCAGGATCGCAGCCCCGTGCTCGCCCGGCGATCCGGGCCAGACGATCATGTCGAACATGGTCTTGCCCTGCGCGCTGAGCAGCGCGGCGTAAACGGGAAGCTCCCCCGCCACGTCGTTGGTGAGCAGGCCTTGCAGGAATCCGGCAGCGCTCTCTCCCTCTTCGAGCGGGGTGAGGCGGATAATGGCGCGATTTTCGAGGCGGGTTGCGGTCATGCACCCGGACATAGGTGGGACCGGGCGGCCATGCCAGATGCGCGCCGCTGTCCTACAGCGCGCAAGGCCGCTATTGCACGGGTCATGTCCGGTCTCGCACGCTTCCGTCCTCCATTCGACAGGCGCTTCGGGGCAGGCAGGTTTTTCGCCTCAAGACACTGTGTCAGGTGTGTCAGGATCGGGCTTGCGGGGGCTCCCCTGCGCAGGCCTCTTGGGCTAGGGCGCGGGGCATGACGACGAGCCTCACAATCCGCCGCCCCGACGACTGGCATGTCCACCTGCGCGACGGCGCGATGCTGCAAAGCGTGGTCGGCGCGACCGCGCGCCAGTTCGCCCGCGCGATCGTAATGCCCAACCTCACGCCCCCGGTCACCACGGCGGACGCGGCGCAGGCCTACCGCGACCGGATCATGGCGGCGCTGCCAGATGGCATGGACTTCACCCCGCTGATGACCGCCTATCTGACCGACGATACCGATCCGGCGGATCTGATTGCGGGCTTTCGCGAGGGCGTGTTCACTGCCGCCAAGCTCTACCCTGCCAATGCGACGACCAATTCGGCCCACGGTGTCACCGACATTGGCAAGCTGCGCCCGGTGTTCGAGGCGATGGCCGAGGCGGGCATGGTCCTGTGCGTCCATGGCGAGGTGACCGATGCCGAGATCGACATCTTCGACCGCGAGGCGGTGTTCATCGAAACCGTGCTGGCGCCGCTGCATCGCGACCTGCCGCAGCTGAAGATCGCCTTCGAGCATATTACCAGCCGCCACGCGGTCGATTTTGTGGAAAGCGCCGGGGAGAATGTCGGTGCGACGATCACCCCGCATCACCTCCACATCAACCGCAACGCCATGCTGGTCGGCGGCATCCACCCGCACAATTACTGCCTGCCTGTCGCCAAGCGCGAGGAGCACCGGCAGGCGCTGCGGGCCTTTGCCACGGGCAAGAAGGGGGCGGGATCGCACAAGGTGTTCCTCGGCACCGACAGCGCTCCGCACTCCAGCCAAGCCAAGGAGAGTGCATGCGGCTGTGCGGGCATCTACAATGCGCCCCATGCGCTCGAGGCCTATCTACAGGTGTTCGAGGAGGAGGGCGCGCTGGATCGGTTCGAGTCGTTTGCCTCATTGAACGGCCCGCGTTTCTACGGCCTGCCGGTCAACGAGCATACGGTGACGCTGGTGAAGCGCGAGCAGACGGTGCCCGAGAGCATTCCGGCGGCGGGCACGCAGGTCGTGCCCTTCATGGCGGGCAGGACGATCGGCTGGAGTCTGGAGGGCTAGCTAGCGGATCGGCGCGGGCCTGCGCGCGGCGCGTCGCCGGGCGAGCAGATCCCATACGAAGATGGCGGCGGCGATCCAGATGCAGCCGAAGCAGAAGGCCTGTGCCGGGTTCAACGGCTGGTCGAACACCGTCAGGCCCAGGATGAAGACGATGCTGGGCGCAAGGAACTGGACGAAGCCGAGGACCGAGTAGTCCATCCGCCGCGCCGCGGTCGCGAACATCCATAGCGGGAAGGCGGTCAGCACGCCGCCCGCCATGATCGCGAGGGAGAGGCCCAGATTGTCGTCGAAAGAGGAGCCCTGCGGGCTCGCCCAGTACCACGCGGCGATGCCCATCGCCGGGAACAGGAGGACCGCGCTCTCGATCGTCAGGCCCGGCAGCGCGCCGACCGTCACCTGCTTGCGCAGCAGGCCGTAGGTGCCGAAGCTGAAGGCCAGCGTCAGGCTGATCCACAGCGTCGTCAGCGCTCCGGCGGCGAGCACCGCAATGCCCACGCCCGCAATGCCGACGGCGACCCATTGCGCGCGGCTCAGGCGCTCCTTCAGCAGCACGGTGCCGAGCAGCACGTTGACCAGCGGGTTGATGTAGTAGCCAAGGCTGGCGGCGTAGACCTGATTCTGCTGGATCGCCCACACGTATGTCAGCCAATTGATCGCAATCAGGATCGCGCTGGCGGTCAGGAACAGCAGCGCGCGGCGGTCTGCCAGCGCTTCGCGCAGAGCGGGGATCTGGCCGCGGAAGGCGACGATCAGCAGGCAGACCGGCAAGGTCCACACGATCCGCCAGCCGACGAACTCGAATGCGGGCACCTGCCGGACGAGCAGCAGGTAGAGCGGCATGAAGCCCCACAGGACATAGGCCCCCAGCGCTTGCGGGAGGCCGGTGGGGGAGCGGTCGGCATGGGGCGGTTTCACGCACCGCCCCTAGTCCTGCACATTGCACTGCACAAGCGTTGCTGGCTGTTCATGATAACGGCGTTATTTCTGAACATATGTCGATTCGGAGAGCGCGCCTCGCGTCTTCCGACCGGCCCCGAAACCCTGACGATCTTTGGCTCCCGCTATGGCGAGGGCCAAGGCGCGGCGTCCCACCAGCGTCGCGGAAGGCGCCCCGGCAATACCCGTGCCGGGGCGTTTTCATATGTGGTTGGCTCAGTCCACCTTGAAGCCGACGCCGAGCGCGGCGCGCGGCTGGGCCATCTCGCTGCTGGCCACGGGATAGGCGCAATAATCGGCCGCGTAATAGGCGGCGGGGCGGTGGTTGCCCGACAGGCCGAGCCCGCCGAACGGAGCCTTGGACGATGCGCCGTTGGTCGGCTGGTTCCAGTTGACGATGCCGGCGCGGATGTTCGCCCAGAAATGGTTGAAGTCCTCCGGCGAGCCGCCGATCAGCGAGGCCGAGAGGCCGAAGCGCGTATTGTTCGCCTCGGCAATCGCGTGGTTCAGATCGGGCACCTTGATGACCTGCAGCAGCGGACCGAACAGCTCGACATCGGGGCGCTCTTCCATCGCGGTTGTGTCGATCAGCGCGGGCGCGACGAAGGGCGCATCCTCGCGAATGCGCCGCAGATGGCGGATCGCCTTGCCGCCGTTCGAGAGCAGGTAGAGGAAGCTCTCGGTCAGCTGGTCCGCCGCCTGGTTGTCGATCACGCAGCCCATGAAAGGCTGCGGTTCGGCGAAGGGTTCGTCGACGATGATCTTGGCCGTCAGCGCCTTCACCGCCTCGACCGTCTCGTCGTACATGTCTTCGGTGATGATCAGCCGCCGCGCGGCGGTGCAGCGCTGGCCCGCCGTGGTGAAGGCCGAGCGGATGATGAGCAGCGCGGCGTCCTGCACCTTGGGTGTCCGGGTGACCACGATGGGGTTGTTGCCGCCCATCTCCAGCGCAAGAATCTTGCCGGGGTTGGTCGCGCATTTGCGGTTGATCGCTATCCCGGCCTGCGCGCTGCCGGTGAACAGGACGCCGTCCACATCGGGATGGGCGACCACCGCCTTGCCTTCCTCGGGCCCGCCGATCAGCACCTGGACAACGTCTTTCTCGATGCCTGCCCGGTGGAAGCACTCCACCAGCATGGCGCCGACCGCCGGAGTCTTCTCGGAAGGCTTGAAGACCACCGTGTTGCCCGCGATCAGTGCGGGGACGATGTGGCCGTTGGGCAGGTGGGCGGGAAAGTTGTAGGGGCCAAGCACCGCCATCACCCCGTGGGGTTTGTGGCGCACCGCAGCGGTGCCGCCCAGCGCGCTGTCGAGCTTCTTCTGCCCGGTGCGCTCCATATAGGCGCTGATCGAGATTTCGACCTTGCCGATCACCGCCTCGACTTCGGTCTTGGCTTCCCACAGCGGCTTGCCGGTTTCCCGCGCGATCAGCTCCGCGAAGTCGTCCGCCGCCGCGCGCACTTCGTTGGCGAAACGGCGGACCATTTCCATCCGGTTGGCGACCGGGCGCGAGGCCCAGCCGGGGAAGGCTTCGCGCGCGCGGGCGACCGCCTCTTCGACATCGCCGATAGGCGCGCGGAAGAGTTCCCGCCCGGTGGCCGGTTCGTAAGACGCGATTTCGGTGAGTGGCACTCCTGGCAGTTCCTCGGTTCCTCTGGACGGGCTGCGACACCGTTCTTGTGATTTGGCGCGCCCATTAGCGCCATTTTACAGCTTCGTCACCTGCGATGCCCGGCAGGGTGCGGCGGCGGGCCATGGGCATCGCCCATCCGGCGCAGCGCATCGACCTTGGCATAGAGCGGCTGCCAGTCGTCGCGTTCGTCTATCGCGGACCAGATGGCTTCGACCTCGTCGATCAGCATGGCTTGTGGCGCTCCCTCCGCCCAGTAGGGGTGATCCTGGGTGACGCTTTCGTAACCCTCGAAAATCGCAGCGAGTTCCGGGCCTGCGGTGCGGCCGCCGCGATGGGCGTAGAAGAAGGCGTCGGGCTGCGCGCCGCTTTCGCGCATGTGCCGTTCGCACGCGGCGATCAGCGCGGCGTCCCGTTCCTCGCCAAGCGGTTTCAGGCCAAGCCGCCACAGCCAGCGACGCCGCAGGTGCTGGCCGTAGAGTGGGCCGAAGCGCTCCAGCGCGGCGATCAACCCGTCCGAAGGCGCGATCAGGCGCAGTGCGGTGGCGAGCTGCGCGCAGTTCCAGCCGACCGCTTCGGGCTGGCGACCGAAGGCATAGAGGCCCGCATGGTCGAAATAGGCGGCGGTGAAGCCCGGCTCCCAGCGGGGCAGCCAGCGCCACGGGCCGTAGTCGAAGCTTTCGCCCGAGACGTTCATGTTGTCGGTATTGAGCACTCCGTGGACGAAGCCCGCGACCATCCAGCTTGCGGCGAGGTCCGCCATCCGCTCGACCACCTGATGCAGCAGCCGGACGGCGGGATCGTCGCGATCGGGTGCATCCTCGGGCGGAGGCGGCCCGGGGAACTGCGCGAGGCAGTAGTCGACCAGTTCGCGCATGTGCCCGGGCTCGTCGTGGGCGAGCAGGCGCTGGAAGGTGCCGATGCGGATATGGCCGTGGCTCAAGCGGGTGAGGACGGCGGAGCGGGTGGGTGAGGGCTCGTCGCCGCGCATCAGTTGCTCGCCGGTTTCGATGATCGAGAATGTCTTCGAGGTATCGACGCCCAGCGCTTCGAGCATTTCGGTCGCGAGCAATTCGCGCACCGCACCCTTCAGCGTTAGCCGCCCGTCGCCCGCGCGGCTGTAGGGTGTTTGGCCCGATCCCTTGGTGCCGAGATCGAGCAGGCGCCCGTTCTCGCCCTGCACCTGTGCGAACAGAAAGCCGCGTCCGTCGCCGATCTCCGGGTTGTACACGCGGAACTGGTGGCCGTGGTATCGCAGCGCGAGCGGCCGTTCGAGATTTCCGGGCAGAGGCTTGAACCGGCCGAAATGTGCCAGCCATTCGTCATCGCTCAGGTCGGCAAGTCCGATGGCCTGTGCAGCCCGGTCGTTACGCCAGCGCAGCTGTGTACGCGGAAACTGCGCCGGTTCGACCGGATCGCCGATCCAGTCGGCCAGGGCCAGAATGGGCGGTGGGGCTTCTTCGCGGCGCGGTTGCGGTTTGTCGGCCATCGCGGCAATAGTGGGGGCGCGCGCGTTTGTGCGCAACCGAACTGCTTTTTCCCACACCGAAAAGAGAGCCATGGATCAGCGCTTTACCGATGGATTCTGGCACAGTGCGGATGGCCTGAAACTGCATTACCGCGACTATTCCGGCGGGACGCAAGGGCAGCCGCCGATCCTGTGCATGCACGGGTTGACCCGCAACGCGCGCGATTTCGCGGGTCTTGCCGAACGGCTATCCCCCGAATGGCGCGTGATCGCGCCCGAGATGCGCGGACGAGGGATGAGCGACTACGCCGACGACGCGGCCACCTATCATGTCGGCCAGTATGTCGAAGATGTCGAACGCCTCCTGGACGAGCTCGAAATCGACCGCTTCGTCGCCGTTGGCACCTCGCTCGGCGGGTTGATGACGATCCTGCTGGCAGGGGGCGACTCGAAGCGGCTGGCGGGCGCGGTGCTCAACGATATCGGCCCGGTGATCGACGAGGGCGGGCTGGACAAGATCCGCAGCTATGTCGGCCAGGGCCGCAGTTTCCCAACCTGGATGCACGCCGCGCGGGCACTGGAAGAGACGTTCTTCGATGTTCACCCGAACTACCAGCTGGAAGACTGGCTGGAGGCGGCCAAGCGGGTGATGGTGCTGGGCCAGAACGGCCGCATCAGCTTCGACTACGACATGGCGATCGGCGATGCGTTCCGCGAGGCCGAAGATGGCGGCGGCGCGCCTGCTGCGAACCTGTGGCTGGCCTTCGAAGCGCTGAACGAGACACCGCTGCTGCTGGTGCGCGGCCAGCTGTCCGATCTCCTGTCGGAAGAGACGGTGCACCAGATGAAGGCCCGCAACCGCACGATGGAGACGGTCACCGTGCCCGATACCGGGCACGCGCCCACGCTGGAGGAGCCGGAGGCCGCTGCGGCGATCGACGCGCTGCTCGCCAGGGTGAAAGCCCGGGAAACCGTCTGATGCCTGCAGCTGCGCGCGAGGGAGCGCCGCGCGTGCTCCATCTTCACTCGACCTTCGCGGCCGGGGGCAAGGAGCTGCGCAGCGTCCAGCTGATCAATGCCTTCGGCAGCAAGCTTTCCCACGCGATCGTTTCCGCCGATCCCAACGCCTATGGTGCGAGCGAGCACATCGCCCGGGGCCGGGACGTGCGCTATCCGCGCAACTTCCCCTCGCTCACGGGCAAGCCGTGGCCGGGCAGATTGCACGCGCTGGCGAAGGCGATGAAGCCCTATGATCTCGTGCTGACCTATAACTGGGGCGCGATGGACGCGGTGATGGCGCACACCCTGTTCAAGGATATGCTCGGCCTGCCGCCGCTGATCCATCACGAGGACGGCTTCAACGAGGACGAACAGGATCGCCTCAAGACGAGCCGCAACTGGTATCGGCGGATTGCGCTGGGCAAGGCGAGCGGGCTGGTCGTCCCGTCCGAGGTGCTGGAGGGGATCGCGCTCGAAACCTGGCAGCAGCCGATCGGCCGGGTGAAGCACATCCCCAACGGGATCGATACCAAGGGTTTCAAGGCAAATCCCCCGGCGGATGCGCTGCGCGGCGTCATCAAGCACGAGGGCGAGAAATGGGTCGGCACGCTGGCCGGCCTGCGCCCGGTCAAGAATCTCTCGGCGCTGGTTCGCGCGATGGCGCACCTGCCCGAGGAATGGCAGCTGGTGATCGTGGGCGAGGGGCCTCAGGGCGAGGCGATCCGCGATGCCGCCGAGGCGGCGGACATCTCGCACCGTGTCCACATGCCGGGCTTCGTTGCGAATCCGAAGGCCTTTATCGGCCTGTTCGATATCTTCGCGCTATCCTCCCGCTCGGAACAGTTTCCGCTCTCGGTGGTCGAGGCGATGGCTGCCGGCCTGCCCGTGGCCGCGCCTGCCGTGGGCGATATCGCTGCGATGGTAGCGGAGGAAAACGCGCGCTTCATCGTCCGCCCGAACGACGAGGGTGCGCTGGCGGATGCGCTCCTCGCACTGTCGGCTGACGAGAGCTTGCGGACCGAAATCGGCGCGGCGAACCGCACGAAAGCGCGCGCTCAGTTCGACGAGGCGAAGATGGTCGCCACATACCGGCGGCTTTACGACAGCGCGCTGGGCGGTGGGGTTCTGGGATGATGCGCAACCCGTCTTCACCCCTATCTTCGCGCCTATCTTCGCGCCAATCTTCACCGGGGGTTCACGCGCGCTCCTATTGAATTGGGCGCAACATGGTTTAAAGACCCGCGCCATTCCCGGCAGTCTTAAGGAAAGTCCCTCAGGCGTGGCCCTGTTACCCAACCGCGACAGCGAAAAAGCAGCCGACCGCAAGGCGAAAACCGCAGCCGCTCAGGACGAAGCGCTCCTGCGCGAAGTCGACGATGCGGTCCGTACCGATCAGTATCGCGTCATCTGGCAGAAGTACGGCATCGCGATCATCGCGGCGGTGGTCCTCGCGCTGGTCGCCTTCGCAGCGGTGCTGTTCTTCAGCAGCCGCAGCGACAGCGACCGGGAACGGGATTCCGAAGTGCTGGTCCAGTCGCTCGACCAGCTCGAGGCAGGCAATCTGGAACAGGCAGACGAAACCCTCGCCCCGCTCGCCGAGGAAGGCAGGGGCGGTGCGCAGGCGCAGGCGCAGATGCTGCGCGCCGGGATCGCGCTGGAAGAAGGCCGCAATGCGGAAGCCGCCGAGATGTTCGCGCAGGTCGCGGCCAATGACGACGTGCCGCAATCGCTGCGCGATCTGGCGGAGCTGCGTAGCGTGGTTGCCGCGTACGATACGCTTGAGCCCGAAGAGGTCATCCGCCGCCTGACCCCGCTGGCGCAGGAAGGCGAGCCCTACTATGGCAGCGCGGGCGAAATCCTCGCCATGGCGCATCTCGATGCGGACGATGAAGACAAGGCGGGCGAGCTGTTCGCCAAGATCGCGCAGGACGACAGCGTTTCCGACACGATTCGCGGACGCGCACGCCAGATGGCGAGCGTGCTGGGCATCGATGCGGTGGGCGATGTCGACGAACTGATCGAGAGCATGCGCGCCTCGGCGGCGGCCGGTCGGCAGCCACAATAAGTAACACCAGGCCCACGGGGCGAATTTTCGGAGGATGACCTTGCGAGCTATCGGTGCGATCCCGCTTCTACTCACGGCGCTTGTCGTCACGGGCTGCTCCGGCGGCCTGTTCGGCGGCGGCGACAAGAAAGTCACCCCGACGGTCGGCAATCGCGTGCCGGTGCTCTCCCGCATCGAAAGCGGCGCGAAAGTCGATCCCAGCCTTGCCGGTGTCTCGGTCGTCCTGCCGCCCGCGCAGGTCAACGAAAGCTGGGCGATGGCCAGCAGCACGCCGAGCAAGAGCTACGGCCATCTGTCACTCGCGGCCAACCCCACCCGGGCATGGTCGGCCCGGATCGAGGGATCGAGCAATTCGCGCCGTCTCGGCGCGGCGCCGATCGTGGCAGGCGGCAAGCTCTACGCGGTCGATACTGCGGGCACGATCCACGCGATGAACGCCGAAACCGGCGCAAAGCTGTGGGAATATCGCGCCGAGATCGAGAAGGACTTGCGCGGCTCGGCTTTCGGCGGCGGCATCGCCGTGGCGGGCAACCGCCTGTTCGCGACCAGTGGCACGGGGCAGGTCGTCGCGCTCGATACCACCAGCGGCTCCGAAATCTGGAGCGCCAACCCGGCAGGCCCGCTGCGCGACGCTCCGACGCTGGCCTTCAACCTCGTCCTGGTGATGACGCAGGACAACCGCATCATCGCGCTCGACCAGAGCGACGGTTCGATCTCGTGGCAGGAATCGGGCTCGGTCGCGCAGGCCGGCGTGTTCGGCGTCGCTTCCCCGGCGGCTGGCCAGGGCACCGTGGTCGCCGGCTACAGCTCGGGCGAACTGGTCGCCTATCGTTACGAAAATGGCCGCATCCTGTGGGCCGACGCGCTCGCGCGGACCTCGATCTCGACCGAGGTGGGCAGCATTTCGGATATCGACGCCGATCCGATCATCGACAGCGGGCGGGTCTACGCACTCGGCCAGGGTGGCCGCATGGCCGCCTACGAACTGGTAACCGGCCAGCGCGTGTGGGAGCTCAACCTGTCGGGTATCTCGACTCCGGCCCTTGCGGGCGAATGGCTGTTCACGCTCACCAGCGATGCGCGCCTGCTCGCGATCGCGCGCTCCACCGGCAAGGTCCGCTGGATCACCCAGCTGCGCCGCTACCGCGACGAGGAAGATCGCAAGGGACCGATCTTCTGGACCGGCCCCGTGCTCGCCAGCAACATGCTCTACGTCGGCAATTCGGAAGGTGAGCTGTGGCAGGTGAGCGTTGCCGAAGGCTCCGCCAGCATGATGGCGGAACTCAAGAGCCCGATCAGCCTTCCGCCGATCGTCGCGAACAACACGCTCTACGTGCTCGACGATAGCGGGACGATCACCGCGTTCCGTTAGGATGCGGCCCCTGAGCCGGACGTTACGCAGCTTTTAACCCTTTTCGGCCTATGGCGGCGTCATGCGCGATGCCGCCACCAGCACCGAATTGCCGCGGAGCGACGTGTCCGTGGGCGTGGGCCTTGTCGGCCTGGCCGGGCTGCTAGGGTGGATCGTGTTCTGCCGGGCCTTTCCGGACATTTCCGCCGCTCTCGACCTGCCCGGTCCGCGCGCCCGGCTCGACGGGCCCTATGCCGCGCTTACGGGTCTGGTCGCGAGCGGCGTGCCGATGGTCCTGTGGTCGGTCTTCGTCGACAAGGTTCACCGCAATCCATCGACCGGCCTTCGCTGGAGCGAGCCGCGCGATGGCGAGGCGACCCGCAACGTTTCGCTCACCAAGCTGACCGGGCTGTGGGCGACCTGGGCGGTGCTTGCCGCGCTTTATGGCATCGGGCGCTGGTACTGGGACGGTCAATATCTGTTCGCGATGGAGGTGCTGGGCTTCGCCGCCGTGCCCGCGCTGATCCTGTCGATCCCTTACATTTTCTGGCTCGACCGGCGGATGGAAAATCCGCGCGATGCCACCTGGCATTTCGGTGCCTTCCTCCTCGCACGCGAGCCGTGGGACCGCGAGAAGGTGATCGGCCATTGGCGCGCGTGGATCATCAAGGGCTTCTTCGGGGCCTTCATGATCTCGATCCTGCCCGGCGGATTTGCGGCGGTGGTCAATGCCAACCCGGGCGACCTCGCGAGCCAGCCCGGCGCGCTCGCGATCTCGATGATCGAGCTGCTGTTCGTGGTCGACGTGCAGATCGGCACGGTCGGCTATGTGATGACGCTACGCCCGCTCGATAGCCATATCCGCAGCGGCAATCCCTTCCTCGCCGGGTGGCTTGCGGCGCTGCTGTGCTACCCGCCGTTCGTCTACGGAGTAATGGAGGCAGGCGGACTGCTCGCCTACGAAGCCAACGCCCCCGGCTGGCGGCACTGGCTGGCAGACAACCCGTTGGTCCTTTCGCTATGGGGCGGCTGGCTGGTGATGCTGACCGGGGTCTATGCCTGGGCGACGGTCGCCTTCGGCCTGCGCTTCTCCAACCTGACCTATCGCGGCGTCATCACCAACGGGCCGTACCGCTTCACGCGCCACCCGGCCTACCTGTCCAAGAACCTGTTCTGGTGGAGCGCGACGCTGCCTTTCCTGGTCACCGCCGGGGGACCGATGGAGGCCATCCGCAACGTGGTCGGCCTGTCGCTCGTCTCGGGCATCTACTACTGGCGCGCGCGGACCGAGGAGGCGCACCTGCTGCGCGAGGATGCCAAGTATCGCGACTATCACGCGTGGATGGCGCAGCACGGAACGATTACCGCGCCGCTCGCCGCGCTAACCCGGGCGATCACGCGCGGTCGGCGCGAACAGGAATTGCATCCGGCGGAGTAGCCCGGGGGCTAGAAACTGTACTTGTAGACCCGGCTGATGTCGCCGTTCCATTCGCCGTAATAGCGATCGAGCATGCGCTGGGCGGGTGACTTGCCGCTCTCGACGATCTCGTCGAGCGTCTGCAGGAAGCCCGTCTCATTATCGCCGCCGGTGTTCAAATGGCCGCGCGCGGTCAGCCCTGCGCGTGCGATCTCCAGCACTTCGCGTCCCAGATCCTGCAGGGTGCCGCCACCCGGCACACGCGCGGCGAGCCCTTCTTTCGGCACGGCATTGCGCAGCGCCTCGCGCTCCTCCATCGACCAGTCCTTGACCAGATCCCACGCGGCATCGAGCGCGGTCTGATCGTAGAGCAGGCCGACCCACAGGGCGGGTAGAGCGCAGATGCGGCTCCACGGGCCACCATCGGCACCGCGCATTTCGAGGAAGCTCTTCAAGCGCACTTCGGGGAAGGCGGTGCTCAGGTGGTCCCACCAGTCGCTCTGGGTCGGTTTCTCGCCGGGCAGAATGCTCAGCTTGCCCTCGAGAAAATCGCGGAAGCTCAGACCCGCCGCGTCGAGATATTTGCCGTCGCGGAAAACGAAATACATCGGCACGTCGAGCATGTAGTCGACCCAGCGTTCGTAACCGAAGCCATCCTCGAACACGAAAGGCAGCATGCCGGTCCGCTGCGGGTCCGTGTCCGACCAGATGTGGCTGCGGTAGGAGAGGTATCCGTTGGGCTTGCCCTCGGTGAAGGGCGAGTTGGCGAACAGCGCAGTCGCCAGCGGCTGCAGCGCCAGCCCGACGCGGAACTTCTTCACCATGTCGGCTTCGGAGCCGTAGTCCAGGTTCACCTGGATGGTGCAGGTCCGCAGCATCATGTCGAGCCCCAGCGTGCCGACCTTCGGCATGTGGCGCATCATGATGGCGTAGCGGCCCTTGGGCATCACGGGCAGTTCTTCGCGGGTCTTGTCGGGCCACATGCCGAGGCCGAGAAAACCGACTCCGCAGCGCTCGCCGATCTCCTTGACCTGCGCGAGATGGCGCCCCGCCTCGTCGCAGGTTTCGTGCAGCGTTCTGAGCGGTGCGCCCGACAATTCGAGCTGACCTGCCGGTTCCAGGCTGACCGTTCCGTCAGCTCCGGCCATGGCGATGACCTTGCCGCCTTCTTCGACCGGCTCCCAGCCAAAATCCTTCAGGTTCAGAAGGATATCGCGAATACCGCAGGGTTCGTCGTAAGATGGCGCGTGGAAATCGTCGCGCTTGTAGACGAGCTTTTCGTGCTCGGTCCCGATCCGCCAGTCGGCCTTGGGCTTCTCGCCCTGCTGCATCGGCGCGACCAGCTGGTCTCGGCTTTCGATGACGGGATCGTCTTCGTTCGATGCGTTGCGGGTGCTCATGTGGGTGGCGTTAGAAAACCGATCCGCGCGAGGGAAGGGATTTATTCTTGCGCTCCCCTATCCTCGGCCCAGTCTCCGGCTTGCGCCATCCACAGCGCGACCGAAGCCAGCGCGGCGGTCTCGCCCCGCAGGATGCGCGGGCCGAGGGTGATGGGCACAGCCTGTGGCAGCGCGCGAATCGCAGCGCGCTCGGCATCGTCGAAGCCGCCTTCTGGGCCGATCACGATGGCGGCGGGGCCGGTATGGGAAGCGAAAGCGTCACCCGCCACCTTGCCGCCCTCCTCATCGGCGAAGAACAGCGCGCGATCCTCCGGCCAATCGGCCAGTAGCGCGTCGAGTTTCACCGGATCGGCCAGCTGCGGCAGCGCGGTGCGCGCGCATTGCTCGGCCGCTTCGGTCACTATGGTACGCGCGCGTTCGGGGTTGAGCTTGTCCGCCACCGAACGCCGCGCAACGAAGGGGCGGATCGCCGCCACCCCCAGCTCGGTCGCCTTTTCGAGCACGAGATCGAAGCGATCCTTCTTGAGCAGGGCGGGGCACAACCACAGGTCGGGCACGTTTTCGCGCGGGCGCAGGTGGCTGACGATCTCCAGCGTGACGTGCCGCTTGCCCACCTCGCTTGCGACCGCGGCCCACTCGCCGGTCGCATCGTCCATCAGCATCACCGGCTTGCCCGGCTGAAGGCGCATGACCTTGGAGAGATAGTGCGCCTGCGGCCCGTCCAGCTCGATCCGCGCGTCGGGCGACAGGGTCCGGTCGACGAACAGGCGCGGCGCGCTCTTCGGGGGCCAGGCGGGGGTTGCAGGCATGGCGCGAGCGGTGGCACAGCAGCCCCGAGGAGGGCAAGCGCTTGAGTGACACCACTAACGGCGAGTCGATCGTCCCCGACACCGAGCACCGAGGTTTGATCGAACGCCTGCCGCAGCTTCCGCGCGACCTTGCCCAGCTGGCCCGGTTCGACCGGCCGATCGGCTGGTGGCTCCTGTTCTGGCCCTGCGTGGTCGGCGTGTGGCTGAGCGGGGCGGGCTGGCAGTTCGGCTTGCTGCTATGGTTACTGCTGGGGAGCATCGCGATGCGCGGGGCGGGGTGCGTCTATAACGATATCACCGATGCCGAGCTGGACAAGAAGGTGGCGCGCACCGCCAGCCGGCCGATCGCGAGCGGTCGCGTGAGCAAGCGCACGGCATGGATCTGGCTCGGCGCGCTGTGCCTCGTCGGGCTGATCGTCTTGCTGCAATTGCCGCCGCTGGCGCAGGTCGTCGCGCTGGCGAGCCTTCTGCTGGTGGCCGCCTATCCTTTCATGAAGCGGATCACCTGGTGGCCGCAGGCCTGGCTTGGCCTCACCTTCAACTGGGGCGTGCTGGTCGGCTGGGCGGCATTGGCGGATGCGAACTGGGGCGCGGCCATCGCGGTCTATCTCGGCTGCGCGTTATGGACCGTCGGCTACGACACGATTTACGCCGTGCAGGACCGGGAGGATGACGCGCTGGTCGGCATCCGCTCCAGCGCACTGCGCATGGGCGGCAAGGTGAAGCAGGGGGTCGCGGTCTGCTACGCCGGAGCGGTCGTGCTGTGGGCCATCGGTTTCTGGATGCTGCGCGAGGACTGGTTCGCCTGGGCGACGCTGATCCCGGTCGCGTGGCATCTTGCGTGGCAGGTCATGACGCTGGACGAGGGAGACTCCGACAACCCGCTTGCACGCTTCCGCTCGAATCGCTGGGCGGGGTTTCTGCTCGCTGCGGCATGCTTCGTCGTGGGCAACGCCGGGGTTTAGCTCCTCCACGCTGTTTACTTTTCGTTCCGCACGCCTGACATTGTCGCGCGATGGCCGCGCCGATCCCCGAAGTTCCCGCTCTGCCCGCACTCCACGCCAGCCATGCCGGGCTGTGGCTGTGCGCGCCCGACGGGGCGACACAGGAGGTCGGCAAGGGGCAGGCGATCAATGCCTGTGCCGATACGCCGGTGCTGATGCTCAACGCGCCGCTGGTCGCCGCGCGGCTGGGCTATCCCGACCTTTCCGGGCTCGACCTGCTCGAACTCTACGCCTTTCTGCACCCCGCGCGGTTCTGCGTGCCCACGCCCAAGGGGCTGGCCGCCGCGCTCGATATCGATCCGCCCGAGACCGACGCTGCGACGCCTGCTTTCCTTCGTGAGGCGCTGGGTGCGATGCTTGCGGTTTGCGGGCGCGACGACTGGGCCGAGCGACACGGGGCGTGGAGCACGCTCCAATCGCTCGCCCGGGCGCGCTGGCCGTGGGCGCAGGTGCTCGCCCCCTTCGTCGCGAAGCCGGAGCGGGCCGAGCGCTGGCTGTTCGCGACCCTGCCCGAGTGGGACGAAGCGCCCGAGCGACCGCAACCCGCCCAGGTTTCGATTGGCGAGGAAGAGGTGCAGGCTCAGCTCGCCCGGCTGACCGGCGAAGGCGCGGAAAAGCGCGAGGGTCAGCGCGCCTATGCCGCCGAGGTGTCGCGCATCTTCGCTCCCCGCGAGGGGAAGGGCAGGCCCCACCTTCTGCTGGCACAGGCGGGCACGGGCATCGGCAAGACGCTCGGTTATCTCTCGCCAGCGAGCGTCTGGGCCGAACGCGCGCAGGGCACGCTCTGGGTCAGCACCTACACCAAGAACCTCCAGCGACAGCTCAGGCGCGAGAGCCGCCGGGCGTGGCCCGAAAAGCGCGCCGATGGCTCCGCGCCGGTGGTGGTGCGCAAGGGTCGCGAGAACTACCTGTGCCTGCTCAATCTCGAAGACGCGATGCAGGGCGGGTTTGCCGGGCGCGGCGCGGTGCTCGCGCAGCTTGTCGCCCGCTGGGCGCAATATTCGCGCGATGGCGACATGATCGGCGGCGACCTGCCGGGCTGGCTCGGCACGCTGTTCCCACGGCGCGGGATCACCGCGCTGACCGACCAGCGGGGCGAATGCGTCTATGCCGGATGCCCGCACTACCGGAAGTGCTTTATCGAGCGCGCCGCGCGTACCTCCGCGCAGGCCGATCTGGTGATCGCGAACCACGCGCTGGTGATGATCAATGCCGCTCGCGGCCGCCATCACGGCCACCCGCCCACGCGGCTGATCTTCGACGAGGGCCATCATGTCTTCGATGCCGCCGACAGCACCTTCGCCGCTGCCTTGACCGGGCAGGAGGCGATCGAGCTGCGCCGGTGGATCATCGGGCCGGAGCGCAATACGCGCGGGCGCAGGCGCGGCCTTGCTGCGCGCCTGGCGGATGTGGCGTCCTACGACGATGCGGGCGGCGAAGCGGTGGAGGCCGCCATTCAGGCCGCGCAGGCGCTGCCCGCCGATGGCTGGCTTGGCCGAATCGGCGAGGGCGCGCCCTCGGGCCCGCTCGAAGAACTGCTCTCCCAAGTTCGCGCAACCGTGTTCGCCCGCGACGAGAGCGGCGGGTCCGAGGCGGGCTATGGGATCGAGACCGAGATCGCCGATCCGCCGGGCCCGCTGGTCGAGGCCGCACAGGCCGCGCAGGGCGCGCTGGCGGACATGCGCAAGCCGTTGCTGGCGCTGGGGCAGCGCCTCGAGGCGGTGCTGGAGGATGCACCCGACTGGCTCGACTCGCAGGGCCGCGCGCGGATCGAGGGCGCGCGCCACTCGCTCGCCTGGCGGATCGATCTGATTGCTGCGTGGGAAGCACTGCTTGCGCGGATTGGCGGCGCAGCGGACCCCGATTTCGTCGACTGGCTGGCAGTCGACCGGTTCGAGGCGCGCGAATACGACATCGGCCTGCATCGCCGCTGGCTCGATCCGATGAAGCCCTTCGCGAAGATCGTGCTCGAACCCGCGCACGGCGTGATGCTGACCAGCGCGACGCTGGCCGACCGCGCGGGCGAGGGGGAGGTCGACTGGACCCGTGCCATCGCCGCCAGCGGAGCGGATCACATCGGCCTCCGGCCGCGCCTCACCAGCCAGCCGAGCCCGTTCGATTACGCCCGCAATGCCGAAGTGCTGATCGTCACCGACATCAAGCGCGGCGACATCGCGGGACTGGCGGGCGCCTATGCCAGGCTGATCGAGGCCTCGGGCGGCGGCACGCTGGGGCTGTTCACCGCGATCAAGCGGCTGCGTGCGGTCCATGCGCGGATTGCGGACCGGCTCGCGCGGGCGCGGCTGCCGCTCTACGCGCAGCACGTCGACCCGATCGACACCGGCACGTTGACCGATATTTTCGGCGACGATCCGCGCGCGAGCCTTCTCGGCACCGATGCCCTGCGCGACGGGATCGACGTACCCGGCGACAGCTTGCGCAGCGTGGTGCTGGAGGCGGTGCCATGGCCGCGCCCGACCATCCTCCACCGCGCGCGCCGGGCCGCCTTCGCAGGCGAATCAGGCGGAGGGAGCGCCTATGACGACCGGATCATTCGCGCGCGGCTGGCACAGGCTTTCGGGCGGCTGATCCGCTCGCGCGAGGACTCGGGCCATTTCATCGTGCTTTCCGCCGCCTTCCCCAGCCGCCTGCTCAGCGCCTTTCCCGAAGGCACGCCGATCCACAGGGTGACGCTGGACGAAGCCGTATCGCGGCTTGCGGCGGGCCCTCCCGCAGGGCAGGGAGGGGCCGTGCCCGCCCGCCCGGACGTCGCGGTGGGCTGAGCTCGAGAGCGGGAAAGGGCGCACGTGGTGAAATATCTCGGCCTGTTCCGGCATGCCAAATCCGACTGGGGCGAAAGCAGCCAGCGCGATTTCGACCGCGAACTCAACGATCGCGGGAGGCGAGGCGCGGCCCTTATGGGGCGGCATATCCGGCGGCACGACATCGCATGGGATCGCCTGCTCGCCAGTCCGGCGGAGCGGGTGCGGCGCACGCTGGACGAAGCGGCGCTGGAAATAGAGCCCCAGTTCGACCAGCGGCTCTACCTCGCCGGGGTCGAAACCCACCTCGATTTGCTCAGAGAGCTTGGCGGGGACGCCGATGCGGTGCTGATCGCGGCGCATAATCCGGGCTTGCAGGATGTGCTGCTGGAGCTTGTCTCGCCGGAACACGAAACACCCGATTTCCGCGAGGCGATGGTCAAGTTTCCCACGGCGGCTTTCGCTGTCCTCGAACTGCCGATCGAGGAGTGGGGCGAACTTGGCCCCCGCAATGCGCGCCTCGTCCACTTCAAGCGGCCGCGCGATCTCGACAGCACGCTGGGGCCAGCCGACTAACGACTTGGGGCGCGGTTGATCGCTGGAGGGGTGGCGTTATCACCCGGCTCATGACACTGATCGGCCTCCTGCTCCGCTCCTCCGCCATTCTCGCAGTATTTACATGCAGCGGCATCGCGCTTGCGCCTGCTGCATCCGCCCACCCCGTGTACGAGGCCGAGACGCTGCCGTGGTTCGATGCGGGCCCGCTGCAACCGATTGTCACGGCATCGGGCGAGACAGATCCGGATATTCGCGGTGCGTGGAAATCGCGCGGTTACGGGTACATCCTGATGATCGACGATGCCGGATCCACCCGCTACCAGGACGGCGTGCAATGCTACAGCCTCCCGCGCGAAGGCGGGGGCCAGAGCGCGATGGATTCGGTCGACTATCGCTATTTCCGCATGCTGCGGGGCGGGGATGCGGCGATCTTCCAGCTGCTCGACGGCGATACCAATGTTGTGTTCGATCGGCTCGACGGCCTGCCTCAAGGGTGTACGACCACGCCCGATGCCTCTGCCCCTGCGGTAGCGGCCGAGTTCCTCGACGCGTTCGAGACGCATTACGCCTTTTTCGACCGTCGGCTGCCAGGGCACTCCGCTCGCGCCGCTCGGCTCGAAGGACTCGTTCAGGGGGGCATGAGCGACGCGCAGTTGTGGGATGCTCTTTCGCTATACATGGAAGGGCTGTCGGACAGTCATACCAAGCTGATCGGCACGGTCGATGGCGAACGGCGGCGCGTGCAGGACGGGCAGGGCGATACCTTGCCGATGATCCGCAACGCCGAGGGCGGGGAAACAACATGGCTCGGCGGCCTGATCGATCAGGCGAAGGCGAAGCTGGGCGAGACCGCGCGGCACGAGGCGCAGGACCGCATCCTGTGGGGCCTGATCGACACGCCGGAGGGCGGCCGCGTCGGCTATCTTCAGGTCTTCGTGATGGGCGGCTTCACCCCGCGCGAGGATTTCGGCAGCGATGCATGGGCAGCGGCGGAAATGGCCGAATTCAACCGGGTAATGGACGAAGCGCTGGCTGCCTTCCAGGGCGCGGACGCGGTGATCGTCGACCTCTCCAACAACCGGGGCGGCTGGGACCGGGTCGCAAAAGCCCTGCCGGGCCGTTTCACCGATACCGGGTTCACCGGCTTTACCACGCAGGCGCGCGGATCGGGTCAGGCGCCGTTCCCGAACCGCATCGCACCGGCGGAGGGTCCGCGTTTCATCGGCCCCGTCTATCTCATGACCAGCGATGTGACGGTCAGTGGCGGCGAGCTTGCCACGATGGCGTTTCGCGAGCTCGACAATGTCACCCAGGTGGGCGGGACGACGCGCGGCGCCTTTTCCACCCCGCTCGCCAAGCCCCTGCCGAACGGCTGGCTGCTGGAGCTATCCAACGAGACCTTCGCCGACCAGTTCGGCACGGTGTACGAGGAAAAAGGCATCGCGCCGGACATCCCATTGGTGGTCTACCCCGCGGATGACGCCGTCGCGGGCCATTGGCGCGCGGTCGAACAGGTCGCGGCGATGGCTCGGGGGCGCCAGGCCGACTAGCCGAGCACGTTCCTCGGCCCCGGGCCCTTTGCCGCCAGGGCATCGTCGGGGTTGTAAAGGGAACACTTCTTCAGGCTGAGGCATCCGCATCCGATGCAGCCATCCAGATTGGCGCGTGCGCGCTCCAGTTCGGCGATCCGGGCGTCCAGCTGATCGCGGATCGCGCGGCTGATCGCAGCCCAGTCGCGCGCATTGGGCGTGCGGCCCTGCGGCAGGCGCTCCAGCTGCGATTCGATCTCGCCCAATGTCAGGCCCAGTCGCTGTGCGATAAGGATGAAGCTGAGGCGGCGAATGTCCGAGCGGAGGAAGCGGCGCTGGTTGCCGCCGGTCCGATGCGGCTCGATCAGCCCTTTGCTCTCGTAATAGCGAATTGCCGAAACGCTCAGACCCGTTCGGCGGGCAAGGTCTCCGATAGGCAAGAGGTCGTTCGCTTTCATCGATCACGGCGATAGGAGGATTCCCCCTTGACCTCAAGTAAGCTTGAGGTTGCATTGATATGCGCATCGCAAACGCGGGCCGCTCCGGCGCCGCCAGATGAAGGAGAAACGCGATGCCTGCAGGACGGCTGGAACACGCCAATATCTCGGTCACCGATCCCGATCGCAGCGCTGCACTGCTGTCCGACCTGCTCGGCTGGCACGAGCGCTGGCGGGGCCCCTCGATGAACGCGGGGCGAACCATCCACCTCGGCAGCAAGGATGCCTACATAGCGCTCTACACCGGCGACCACGTGACCGGGGCGTACGAGAAGGGGCAACCGCTCAATCACATAGGCTTCATGGTCGAAGATCTCGCCGCGGCAGAGAAGGTGGTCGTAGCCCACGGGCTCCAACCCTTCGGGCATGACGACTACGAGCCCGGGCGGAGGTTCTACTTCTTCGACTGGGACGGGATCGAGTTCGAGGTGGTGACTTATGAATGAGCCCATCCTGAAAGAACCGATGTTCTCGCGCCGCACCCGGCCTTCGCACTTGCAACCCGGCAAGGCTTCCGCGACAGGCTCGGATAATGAGCATGCAAGATCTGATCGAAGCCGCCCGCGCGTCCAAGGCCTGGCCTTTCCAGGAGGCGCAGCGGCTGCTCAAGCGCTATCCTGACGGCGCCAAGCCCGACGGTTCGCCGATCCTGTTCGAGACCGGATACGGGCCGTCGGGACTGCCGCATATCGGCACGTTCCAGGAAGTGCTGCGGACCACGCTGGTCCGCCGCGCCTTCGAGGCGCTGATCGGCGCGCGGCCCGAGGACGGAAAGACCCGGCTCGTCGCCTTCAGCGACGACATGGACGGCCTGCGCAAGGTGCCGGACAATGTCCCGAACCCCGAGCTGCTCGAAGCGAACCTGCACAAGCCGCTGAGCCGGATCCCCAATCCGTTCGGCACCGATCACCCGAGCTTCGCGCACCATAACAACGCGAAGCTGCGCGAATTTCTCGACCGCTTCGGCTTCCAGTACGAGTTCGTCGCCGCGCATGAGCGCTACAATTCCGGCGCCTTCGACGATGCGCTCCGCAACGTGCTCGCACACAATGATGCGATCCTCGACATCATGCTGCCGACGCTTCGCGAGGAGCGGCGCAAAACCTATTCGCCGATCATGCCGATCAGCCCGGTGACGGGCCGCGTGCTGCAGGTGCCGGTCGAGGTTATCGATGCGCAGGCGGGGACGGTCCGCTTCACCGACGAAGATGGCACGGTGGTCGAGCAATCGGCGCTCGGCGGGATGGCCAAGCTGCAATGGAAGGTCGATTTCGCGATGCGCTGGGTCGCGCAAGGCGTCGACTACGAGATGTACGGCAAGGATCTGACCGACACCGGCGTCCAGTCGGGCAAGATTGCGAAGGTGCTCGGCGGCCGTAAGCCCGAAGGGCTGATCTATGAGTTGTTCCTCGACGAGAAGGGCGAGAAGATCAGCAAGTCGAAGGGCAACGGCCTGACGATCGACGAATGGCTCACCTACGGCAGCGAGGAATCGCTGGGCTTCTACATCTTCCCCAACCCCAAAAGCGCCAAGCAGCTACATGTCGGCGTGATCCCGCGTGCGGTCGACGATTACTGGCAGTTCCGCGAGCGCCTTGCCGAGCAGGAACTCGACAAGCAGCTGGGCAACCCTGTGTGGCACTTAGCTCGCGCCAATGGTGGGTACGAGGCCGAAGAAGCACCCGGCGCGGGCGACAGCCTGCCGGTGACCTACGGACTGCTGCTGAATCTCGTCGGCGTGATGGGCGCGACCGCAACGCGCGACCAGGTGTGGTCCTATCTGGGCAACTACATCGAGGATCCGGACCCGGCCAAGCACCCCGAACTGGACGTGCTGGTGGGCACGGCGCTGGCCTATAACCGCGACTTCATCGCGCCGACGCTCAAGCGCCGGGCACCCACGCCCAAAGAAGCCTCGGCGCTCGCTGTGCTCGACGGCGAGTTGTCGCAGGTGCCCGCCGACACGAGCGCGGAAGACCTGCAGACCATGGTCTACGAGATCGGCAAGCGCGAGGAGTTCGGGTTCGAGACCCTGCGCGACTGGTTCCGGGCACTGTACGAGACGCTGCTGGGTTCCGAGCAGGGCCCGCGCATGGGCAGCTTTATCGCGCTCTACGGCGTGGCCAATACCCGCAAGCTGATCGCCGAGGCGCTGGCCGGGGCCGAGACCGCAGGCTGAGCCTGCTCAGCCCCATTTGCGGCTGCGATACCACCGCGTGATGACGTATTTCACGCCCGTGGTGACCGGCGTGCCCGCATGCAGCGTGGCCTCGTTCGGCGTGCCGTCGGGCTTGGCATTGTTCCAGGTCAGGAGCACGCCCGCCTTGGGCGCGATCTGGATGCCGAGTTCGGGAAATGCGGTCGCGCCGCCTTCCTTCAGCGTGTTGAGAAACAGCATCGCGGTCCAGCTGCGCTGGCCGCCGTTCTTGTTCTCCTGCTTCCAGTAGTCCTCGGACGGGTAGAAGTAGTCGTGGTGGTCCTTGAACTGCTGGCCCGGCAGGTAGCGCTGGCCCTGCATCGTCTCGCCCAGCTTGCCGGGCAGGCCCAGGGCATCGTCGATCCGGCGGGAGATCATCTTCACCGTCGGATCGTTGCGGTCGAAATTGCCCGAATAGGAGGTGCGGAAACCATCCTTGTAGGTGCCTTCGTACAGCGAGCTGGGGCGCGCCACCTGATCGATCATGCCGGCAAGCTTGCGACACTCGTTGGTGGTCAGGAATTCGCCGATGGCATAGATTTCAGCCTTGTCGGTCGGCACCTTGTAGGCCTTGGGATCGGCCTCGAGCCGGGTGCGGACGATCTTGCCGACGCGGGCGAGCCCGTCCTGGTCGGGAACCTTGGTGTCTGTATTTGCCATGCGGATTTCGTAGCAAGCCCGCTCGCCCCCTGCTAGACCTTCGCTTCCTGATGGGCTGCAGGGGGGCAATAATGTCGTCGGAAACGCCTTCGCGCTACAGTATCGGCGCGATGATCTTTCACTGGTCGATCGCGGTGCTGGTGATCGTCAACTGGCGCATCGCGGAAAACGCGGAGCATCTCGAAGGTGCCGAGAAGGCGGCGGTGTTTGGCTACCACAAGGCGTGGGGCATGCTGATCCTCGCGCTGACGCTGGGCCGGCTGGCGTGGCGTTTCACCCACCCGCTGCCGCGCCTGCCCGATACCCATGCCACCTGGGAACGGGTGCTGGCCCGCACCACGCATGTGCTGTTCTATGTCCTGCTGGTCGGCTTGCCGCTGGGCGGCTGGCTCGCCAATTCGCTGAGCGGGCGCGAACTCGATTTCTTCGGCCTGTTCGTCATCCCGGCCCTGCCGGTCGGCACGGACAAGGAACTGGGCCACACGATCTTCGAAGCCCATGCGACCGGCGGATCGATCATGATCTACCTAATCGCGCTGCACATACTGGGCGCGCTCAAGCACACCTTCCTGGACAAGGACCTGGGCATCTTCCGCATGCTGCCCTTCGGGGGACGCGGGCGCCCATAATACAGCGCCCCGCCGGTGCTGGACCGGCGGGGCGCCTGTTTTTGCCGACGGCGAGCCTTACCAGAAGAAGTCGTAGATCACGTCGACCACTTCGCCGGTATAGGTGTTCACCAGCAGCACGTCGTCGTAATAGCGGACCCAGCGATAGGGGCCGTAGACCTGCGGCAGGCGATAGCTCCACGGATCGTTGATCCAGTAGCGGCTGCCGAAGAACAGGCTGCCCAGCGTGAAGCCGATGCTCAGGCGACGATAGCTGTAGTTGCGATAGGGCGCGTAGTACCGGCCGAGGTGATAGGCACGGCGGTTCTGCGCACGATAGCGCCGCCAGTTATAGCGGTTGTCGTTGCGCCAGCCGCGGTTCCACCGGCGATAGTCGCGGCGCGCTTCGCGGCGATCCATGCGGCGCTCGACCCGGCGGTCCACCCGGCGATCGATGCGCCGTTCCACACGGCGGTCGTCGCGCCACCGGTCCCTGCGCGCGTCACGGCGTGCATCCCGCCGCGCATCGCGGCGAGCGTCGCGCCTTGCATCGCGGCGATCATCCCACCGCGAGTCGCGCCTTGCATCGCGACGGGCATCCCGGCGCGCATCGCGCCTTGCGTCGCGGCGATCGTCGCGGCGTGCTTCGCGCCTGCTTTCCTGACGCTGCTGGGCGCGATAGGCCTCGCGGGCGCGCAGACGGGCATCCCACTCGGGCGAGGTCGCGCCCTGGGGCGGACGGGTCTGGCCGGTGCTGCCGCGGCGCTGTTCGCGGTTGCCCCGGCGGGCATCGCCCCGATCGCCGCGCGGCCCCCGGCGTTCGCCCCGTTCGCCCCGCCGCTGCTGCTGCATGGCGGCGGCGTCTGTGCCGAGATAGGTGCTCACCTTGGTCGGCTGCGGCTGGCTGACGGCGGCACTGGCGGGCAGGCCGGTGGCGGCAAGGGCCAGCCCCAGCGCGCTCAGCCCGCTATACCTTAGGAAATCTGATAGATCGTACATGATGAAAGCGGCTCCCTTCTTTCGCATTGCGCCGCGCCCACCATGCGGCCCCGTTGTCATCGGCTTGATACATGCCTGATACGCACTGACACGTTTCTGAATATTCCGTAAGGGCAATTGTTAAGGTTTCTGGCAATGTTGATGAATGATAGGCTGCGTGCTGACACACCTGACACAGTGTCCAGAACCTCAAAACCCGCCGCCGGCGGGGGTGCAATTCGCAGCGTGACCAGCGGGCGAGCCGGCCGGGATTTCGACGGAGAGAAAGAGCCGTCAGACACATAGCGCTACGGACCGGAGTAGGAAAATCGCGCCGGCGCGCGCTAGACTTCCTCTCCCGGGGTGATCGTACTGACGATGGACCGGATCGTCATGAACACGATCGTCACGCTGGCGGCGGCGAGCGCCACCATGACCACGGTCAGCGCGAAAAGCGCGGTGTAGAGGTGATTGTACCAGTCGCGCGGCAGATTCTCGAACTCGCCGATCGGCAGGGTATAGGCCAGCAGTACGAAGAAGCTGAGCATCAATGTCGCGGTCGAAAGGATCGCGATCCGGCTGACCTGCTTGTAGGTCGCGCGGCTGAAATCGGTCTCGATCTTCCGGATCATCCCGATCAGCGTCAGCATCAGGGCTAGCGTGGTGGCGGACGCCGTGGCGATCGCGGAGCCGAGGTAAAGCCCGGCGCGCGACAATGCCTGGAGCAGGTCGCGAGCCTCTGCGGCGCTGTATACCGTGCCGATTGCCTCGCGTGCGGCGAGACCGATCAGGCAGAAGATGGAGAAGACGAGGGCGGGCCAGAGAATCGGTCTGTCATTGCTCATACCGCGTCAGACGCACGGGGCGCGGCGAAGTTTCGAGACTGACAATTGCGGGTCTTGGGGCAGGGCGGGGCGCGGTCAGCGCCGCTCGAAACGCTCGAAACCCCGCGGGTCGGTGTTCTCCTTCTCGATCCGGTCGACATGGGCGCGCGAAGGGCCCTCGCGCATTGCTGCGATCATGCGCGCCACCGCGTCCTCCTCGCCCTCGACATGGGCCTCGACCGTGCCATCGGGCAGGTTGCGGACCCAGCCGGTGACGTCGAGCTTGCGAGCCGTTTCCACCGTCCAGTCGCGGTAGAAGACGCCCTGCACGCGGCCATGCAGGATCAGATGGCTGGCCTGGCGCGGCATGGCCTCAGGCTTCCGGCAGGGCTCTTTCGGGGTTGGGGCCAGCCTCGGGGTCCTCCTCGCTCTCGATCAGGTCGGCCTGCTGTTCGAGCGGAATGTCGAGCAGGATCATCGTGCCCGCGCCCTTGCGTCTGACGTCGAGTTGCGCGCCGAGGCCCGCCACCAGGTTGCGCACGATCCGCCCGCCCAGATTGCCGCCCTTGGGCCAGTCCGAATCCTCCGGCAGTCCGACGCCGTCGTCCATGACCGTCACCCGCAGGAGATCGCCGCTGAGGCGCTTGGCACGCGCTTCGACCAGGCCTTCCGAACGGTCCTTGAAGGCATGCTGGAGCGAGTTGGTGAGAATTTCGGAGAAAATCAGCCCGGTGCGCGCGGCGGTTTCCACGGGCACGGATACCTTGTCCGCATCGAAGTTCACGCGGATCGAATGGCGCCCGTCGAGGTGGCTGATCGCGGCTGCGATCCGCCCGAGATAGGCGCCCAGCGGGATGACCTTGTCGGTGGCCTTCGCAGCCCCCGATTCGCTCATTTCGCTGTAGAGCAGCTGCAGCGCCTCGACCCGGCGGGCAAGGCTATCGAAGGATTCGGCGGCATCGTGGTCGCGCGCCTGCACCCGGATCATCGCCACGATCATCGACAGGTGATTCTTCACCCGGTGCTGGATTTCGGCGAGCAGCGAATCGGTTTCCTGCAAGGCCGGATCGAGATCGGTCGGTGCCTCGTGGATCGGGTGCTGGATGCCGACGAAATAGCGGGTCTTGCCGTCTTCGTCGCGCAGCGGGCCGAGCATCAGACGGTTCCAGAAACCGCGCCCGTCGGAACGGTAGTTGTAGATGTCGACCTGGACTTCCTCCTCGGCCTCGATCGCCTCGCGGATCTTCTGCACGGCGGCGGGATCGGTGTCCTCGCCCTGCAGGAAGCGGCAATTGCGGCCGATCACCGCCGCACGCGAATAGCCGGTCAGCCGCTCGAACGCGTCGCTGACGAAGACCAGCGGATTATCCTCCAGCGTGGGATCGGAAATGGCCAGGGCGAAAGGAAAATCCTGTCGCATCTCGAAAGATTCGATAGTATTCGTCATGTACTCCCGCGATCGCGCTGCGACGCCGTTACCGGCGAGCGCAAGTTATTTTGTTGCGGCCACGCAGAGGGGCCCCCATCGCTGCTGGAGCGCGTGAATAAAGCTCCGGGTTCCCAACTTAACACGCGACGCAATTTCGTCGAGAGATTAGATGCTTGCGATCCCCGCCGCCTCCGCAATGATCCATAGGCCGATGGCGAGAAACAGCAGCGCGGCGACGATCCGCACGGCCTTGAGCGAGACGCGTTCGATGATCGCGTTGCCGAACCACACCGCAGGCACATTCGCCAGCATCATGCCGGCCGTGGTGCCGAGCGTGACCAGCAGCACGCTGTCGAACTGCGCGCCCAGCGCGATGGTGGCGACCTGCGTCTTATCGCCGATCTCGACGAGGAAGAAGGCGATGGTGGTGGTCAGGAACGCGCCGAAGCGGCCGGGCTTGGGTTCGTCGTCTTCCTCGAATTTGTCAGGCACCAGCGTCCACGCCGCCATCGCGACGAAGCCGAGCCCCACGGCATAGCGAAACCACTGCCCGTCGAGCAGGCCTGCGATGGTGTGGCCGAGGAAGGCTGCGATGCCATGGTTGGCGAGCGTGGCGACAAGAATGCCGAGGATGATCGGCACCGGCGCGCGAAACCGCGCGGCGAGCACGATGGCGAGCAGCATGGTCTTGTCACCGATCTCGGCCAGAGCGACCACGGCGGTAGAGGTGAGGATGGCGTCCATGCGGGCGCTTTGGGGGTGGGTGGGGGTGAGGGCAAGGATTAGGCAGCCCAAGTCCGGAGAGGCTACTCAAGCACTATTGAAGAGGGAGTTTACCGTCTCCGGTTGAACTCGCATCACAGTGTTCGTTGCGTGTTCAGGAAATTACGCTATTAGGCAGGCGGTGGAGCCGGGGGGAATCGAACCCCAGGGGAGACGTTCGCAATCGTTCCTGGCAACCTTTGCTCTCCGGCCCCACTACTGCCAGCCCCGACCGAAAGGCCGGGGCTTTTTTGTGCCTTCATCAAATGTTCGACGATACACACTGATCTTCGATAAGGGTTCTGCCGGTGGCCACAAGGAGCGGGCCGCCTGATACCTGTGGAGAACGCGGGCCTGAGATAACTCAGTTGTCATCTAGGGCTTAGATCTGTGGAAAAGGCTGTGGAGCAGAGGGTGCTGTGGCTTTTTGATCTGTCGCTCAACCGGTAGTTCGAGCCGGTGGCTAATGTTCTGGATGGAAAAGGGCTTCGCGCGATTCGCCTGTCTCTCGGCTTTACTCAGTCCGAGTTTGGCAGGCTTTTGGGTGTGTCCCGCGTGCATGTTGGGCTCATGGAGAGAGGTGCGAAGCCAATCGCTGAGCGGACACGTTTGGCAGCGCAAGTGCTACGCCCGAAGCCGCTTGATCAGGAGCCACGAGAGTATGACCCAATTTTACGGGAAGTCGAGGTCGCGTTGATTGCGAACGGAACGGACTATGTTCCTCAGTTTCACTCAGATGGCCAGCTTTTCGACTTCTTCTTGCCTGAGCACGAGGTCGCAATCTGCATCGACCGCGATATCGCACGCCATGTTCGTCCCACTGAGAAGGTACGTGGTATAATCGCAATTACGGGAAAATCCGCCGCACAATTACTTGCGTTGGCGCTTAACGGTCGTCCGCTTAGAGCGGCCCGACCGATCAGCACTCCTTTGGAAGATAGCTTACCCGCATAGCTGCGAGCCCTAGCGATTAGCTCACCGCGTAAGCTTCTTGTAAGCCAAACGCGTAGGCCGATCCGCCGCATCGCCAAGGCGCCGCCGCTTGTCCTCTTCGTAAGCCTCGAAGTTCCCCTCGAACCATTCGACGTGGCTGTTGCCCTCGAACGCCAGAATGTGCGTCGCCAGGCGATCCAGGAAGAAGCGGTCGTGCGAGATGACCACGGCGCAGCCGGCGAAGTTCTCGATCGCGTCTTCCAGCGCGCGCAGGGTTTCCACGTCGAGGTCGTTGGTCGGTTCGTCCAGCAGCAGCACGTTGCCGCCTTCCTTCAGCATCTTGGCCATGTGCACGCGGTTGCGTTCACCGCCCGACAGCTTGCCGACGTTTTTCTGCTGGTCCTGGCCCTTGAAGTTGAACGCGCCCACGTAGGCGCGCGTGCTCATGTCGTGGCCGTTGACCTTCATGTAGTCGAGCCCGTCGGAGATTTCCTCCCACACGTTGTTCTTCGGGTTCAGGTCGTCGCGGCTCTGGTCGACATAGCCCAGGTGCACGGTGTCGCCGATCTTGATCGAGCCGCTGTCGGGCGTTTCCTGCCCGGTGATGATGCGGAACAGCGTCGATTTGCCCGCGCCGTTGGGGCCGATGATGCCCACGATGCCGCCCGGCGGCAGGGTGAAGCTGAGGTTTTCGAACAGCAGCTTGTCGCCATAGGCCTTCGAGATGTTGTGCGCCTCGATCACCTGGCTGCCGAGCCGTTCGGGCACCTGGATCACGATCTGCGCCTTGCCCGGCTTGCGGTCGTTCTGCGCGTCCTGCAGCGCCTCGAACTTGCGAATACGCGACTTGGACTTGGTCTGGCGGCCCTTGGGGTTCTGCCGGATCCACTCGAGCTCTTCGGACAGCGCCTTCTGGCGGCCCGATTCCTCGCGCTCTTCCTGCGCGAGCCGCTTGGCCTTCTTGTCGAGATAGGTCGAGTAGTTGCCTTCGTAGGGGTAATACGACCCGCGATCGAGCTCCAGAATCCAGCCCACCACGTTATCGAGGAAGTAGCGATCGTGGGTGATCATCAGCACCGCGCCCGCATATTCCTTGAGATGGTTTTCAAGCCATTCGACGCTCTCTGCGTCGAGGTGGTTGGTCGGCTCGTCCAGCAGCAGGATGCCCGGCTTCTGGATCAGCAGGCGGGTCAGCGCGACGCGGCGCTTCTCACCGCCCGACAGGTTCTCGACACTGGCGTCCGAGGGCGGGCAGCGCAGCGCTTCCATCGCGATTTCGAGCTGGTTGTCGAGCGTCCAGCCGTCGACCGCATCGATCTTGTCCTGCAGCTCGGCCATTTCGGTGCTGAGTGCGTCGAAATCGGCGTCTTCCTCGGCCATTTCCATGCCGATCGCGTTGAACCGCTCGACCATGTCGGCGGTCTCGCGCGCACCGTCCTTGACGTTTTCGAGCACGGTCTTGGTCGGGTCCAGCTCGGGCTCCTGCGGCAGGTAGCCGACCGTGATGTTCTCGCCCGGCCATGCTTCGCCCGAAAATTCGGTGTCGATCCCCGCCATGATCTTCATCAGGGTCGATTTGCCCGCGCCGTTGGGCCCGACGATGCCGATCTTCGCGCCCTGGTAGAACTGCAGGTTGATATTGTTCAGCACCGGCTTGGGGGCACCGGGGAAGGTCTTGGTCATGTTCTTCATGACGTAGGCGTATTGCGCGGCCATCGCGGGGAATCCTTTGGGAGATGCAGGTGTTCGGGAATTGCCCGGCAGATAGGGGCAGACGCGCGCGGGGGCAAGTTGGGAACGGGCCCCGGGGGCTGCCGTTCGCGTGACATGATCTTTGCCCGTTTCGCCAGCCTCGCCTTCCTTGCCACCATGCTTGCCGCCTGCGGTACCCAGGGGACGGACACCGACACCGAGGAGAGACAGGCCAGCGAAGCGCGCGAGCAGGCGCCACGCGATGGCTACGACGATCCGCGCAGTGCCGCGCGCGAGGAAGCGCGGGTCGCCGACGGGAAGATCTCGCTCACCCTGCCAGAGGGCGTGACCAGCGAGATGATGGGCGAACGAACCGCCCGGATGATCGCGGTGCAGGTGATGCTCGACCGCACCGCCCACGCGCCGGGCGTGATCGACGGGCGCGCCGGGGGCAATACCGACCGCGCGATCCGCTATTACCGCGAAGCCAACGGCCTCGGCTCGGGCAGCGCGATCGACGATGCCCTGCTGCGCGCGCTGATGGAGGAGCAGACCGGCGATATCTTCCGCAGCTACACCATCACCCAGGCCGATGTGGACGGCCCGTTCTACGATGTGCCGGAGAGCTTCGCGGCGATGGCCGATCTCGAGAAGCTGGGTTACGAAACGCCCGAGGAAATGCTCGCCGAACGGTTCCACATGGACCGCGATTTCCTGCGCGCGCTTAACCCCGATGCCGATTTCGGCAAGGCGGGCACGAAGCTCGTCATCGTCAGCCACGGCGATGGGGAGATCGAGGGCGATGTCGCGCGGATCGAGGTGCGCAAGGCCGACGACAGCCTGGTCGCGTTCAATGAGGCGGGCGAAATCCTCGCCACTTTTCCCGCGACCATCGGCAGTTCGCGCTTCCCCAGCCCGAGCGGGACGATGGAGGTGCTCGCGGTCGCGCCCGCGCCCAACTACACCTTCAAGAGCGAGGGCCGCGAATGGGGGCCGGAAGGCACCTTCATCCTGCCGCCGGGGCCGAACAACCCGGTCGGCGGGACGTGGATCGACCTCGCCAAGGAGGGCTATGGCATCCACGGATCGCCCGATCCGCAGCTGATCGCCAAGACCGCGAGCCATGGCTGTGTGCGGTTGACCAACTGGAATGCCGCTGCGCTGGGCAAGGCAGTCGGGCAGGGTGTGACCGTCTCTTTCGTCTGAAGCCGATGAGCCTTGGCAGGTGCGGGGCGGGGCGCTAGCTCTGCCGCCCATGAAAACATCGCTCCTCGCGCCTGTCGCGCTCGCACTCGCCATCGCCGCCTCGCCCGCTTCCGCACAGGAACGGCCCGACAAGCTGACCGCCATCGCCGACCAGGCGTTCGAGAGCGACGCCCTCGCGTGGGATTTCGTCGAGGGGATCACCACCGAGGTCGGCCCGCGCCAGGCCGGGACCGAGGCGGAGAAACGCGGGCGTGACTGGGCGGTCGCATGGCTGCGCGCGCATGGGTTCGAGAATGTCGCCGACGAGCCCTACAAGATGGATACCTGGGTGCCCGGCGATACCGCGACCGCGCGCGTCACGGCGCCTTTCGCGCAGGACATGGCGATCGTGCCGCTCGGGACCAGTGCCAGCACCGGCCCCCAAGGTCTCGAGGCCGAAGTGGTCTACTTCCCGAGTTATGCCGATCTCGTCGCCGCGCCTGCGGGCAGCCTTGAAGGCAAGATCGCCTTCATCAGCCACGACATGCGCCCAACGCAGGACGGATCGGGCTATGGCTTCGCCGGCCCCGCCCGCTGGACCGGGCCGGGCCTCGCCGCGAGCAAGGGCGCGGTGGCAACGGTAATCCGTTCCGTCGGGACCGAGACCGACCGCACGCCGCATACCGGCGGCACGAGCTTTCCCGATGGCGTCGAGCCGACGCCCGCGGGCGCGCTGTCCAACCCCGATGCCGACAATCTGGAGCGGATGTTCGCCCGTGCGGGCAGCAAGCCGATCCGCATGAAGCTGGTGCTGACGCCCGAGAACATCGGCGAGACCACCAGCGGCAATGTCGTGGGCGAGATCGTGGGGCGTGAGCCTTCGCTCCCGCCGGTTCTGCTCGCCTGTCATCTCGATAGCTGGTGGAACGGCACGGGCGCGTTCGACGATGGCGCGGGCTGCGGGATCATCGCGGCCGCCGCGCTCAACGTGGCGAAGGTCGGCCAGCCGCTGCGCACTATCCGCGTGCTCTTCGCAGGGGCCGAGGAAACGGGGCTATGGGGCAGCAAGGCCTATAGCAAAGCGCATATCGACGAGCCCATCGCGGTCGGGATCGAAAGCGATTTCGGCGCGGACCGCATCTGGCGGATCGACAGCAATTTCAGCGAGAGCAATCCGGAACTTTACCGGCGGCTGGCGCTGGCCGTGGCGCGGTTCGGCGTTGCGGGATCGCGCGAGGTTGCGGGCGGCGGCGCGGACCTCAACATCGTGCGCGACCAGGGCGGCGCATTGGTCGACCTGCAGCAGGACGGCAGCCGCTATTTCGACCTGCACCACACCAACAACGACACGCTCGACAAGATCGATCCGGCGCAGCTGCGCCAGAATGTCGCGGTGTGGACCCAAGTCGTCGGCATCCTCGCGAACGAGCGCGAGGCGTTCAAGCCGGAATAGAAGCGATCAGATCGGTTAGCGGAGTCGGAGCATGTTGACGGATCAGGTTATAGGTTGAGCATTTCAACCGATAACCTGATCAGCCGCCGCCTCCGGGCATGAAGGCAAAAAACTTGGAAAAACATGCCATTTTCATAAGAACCTCTACTGAAATCTAGCCTGAAGCGACTGAATTGGGTGTTAACGAACTCACTGATTCGAGGCTGAGCAGATCATGCTCGCCCACGTGTAGCTCCCGACAGCAAAAGAGCAAGGATTCCCCGGGGGAAAGCTGCTTGTTTCCGGGGACAACAGCGTCTCCGTTGGGGTCGGTCATGTCCGCCAGAAGGATCGAGAAAACGAGCGTATGCTCGGTCCGGTTCCGGAGGACCAAGATGAACTCCTTGGTGTAATAACGGTTCTTCCAAGAGTAGATTTTTCCGATCTTGTACCAGACCCGAAAGCCGAACTCGGTCAGGAATCCTCCCCCCATAGGGCAGGGGACGCTCTGTGGGACAGTCTTTTCTTCCTTTACCGCAATCGGGCACTGATTGTCGAAGACCGTGTCCTCGTCCCCGACGCGGTAACTGATCAGGGTAATCAGACCGTTGGTGAAATCGGGATCGTCAAGATTCAGGCCATCGGTGGTGAGCGTGAAATCCTGCTTGCTGACGATTGGCTTGTCTTTGATGGCATTGAAGAAGCGCCTGCGTTGAAAGCCTTTCATTTCCACGGCGTTGATCGTCTCGTGGTAGGTGCTGAATTCGAGTTCGATCTTCATCGTTTCGCAGAACACGAAGCCCGGCGCAATTTGCTCGAAGATCTTCTCGCGCACCGGATGCTCGAGATCTTCCCGATTGAGCAGGTAGCTGAGGCGTGCCACCGCATTGTCCTCCCTGGGATCCCTGCTCCCCAGGTGGGCGATCGCGAACCCCACGATCCCGAAGAGGAACATATCTTGGACGAGCGACGAATTGAAACTCGTCAGGTAATTCTGAAGGCCGCTGTCAGGACTGGCGAAAAACAGCGCGGTGCCGGTGAAAACCACCGCGATTGCCGCAAAATAGAACCCATCCGCCAGGGCGCCGCGGTATTGCGATTTGAGTGACACTTCGTCGCCTATCAGGCGCTTTGCGAGCCAGTCGACAACCGCGGGCACCTTTTTCCGGAGCGGGGTGAGCCATTGCCACTTGGTGGTAATAACCAGGATGAACCACAGGCTGAAACCGGCCAAACCAGCGTAGGAAATCCAATTCTCTCCAACGTATACCTTTGCCGCCGCCCGACCTTGATCGATCAGGCCTAAAAGGCCGTTGGTCGAGAAGATTTCAACGGTCAGTATTCCCGCCAAACAGGTCACAAGCCCCCCGCCCACCAAAGCTCCCACTTTTTTAATAGAGACCAAATCGGATTTGGGAAAGTAGGTAGGTTGTCTTGCGGAGCCCGCTGGTTCTGCTGCACCTGTTCGCAAGATACCGGGCCGAACTGCCCTCTCCATGTGATACCGGATTTTCGGGGTGCCAGGGTCATTTGCACAATGATCGTCAAGCGGCATCCCCGCGAAGAAGCGCGGGCGTTCAAGCCGGCGGAGTAGCACGGGGAGCCGACCGCGCCTTCCGTGCGTTATGCGCGCATGGACGGCGACACCTTCGGCTTCGATGCCTACCACATCCTGCTGGCCGGGTGCGGTCTTGCGATCATCTTCGGCTACTGGCTGCCGCGCTATTTTCACGGGCGCGAGCCTGCCGCATCGGGCCTGCTGATCCTTGGCGGGCTGGCCGTCTTCGGCCTGCTCCCCGGCGTGCCCGACGCGCTCAATCCCCTCGACAACCCACGCATCTGGGAGCTGGCGTCCGAATTCGCGGTCATCATCGCGCTGTTCGGCACCGGCATCCGGATCGACCGGATCAGGGGCAGGGGCCTGTGGGGGGCGACTGTCCGCCTGCTGGCCATTGCCATGCCGCTGTGCATCCTTGCCATGGCGGTGCTGGGGCAGACGGTCGGCCTGACGCTGGCGGCGGCGGTGTTGCTGGCGGCGGTTCTCGCGCCGACCGATCCGGTGCTGGCGACCGACGTGCAGGTCGGCCCTCCGCTCGAAGGGGGCGAGCACCCCGTGCGCTTCGCGCTCACCACCGAGGCGGGGCTGAACGACGGACTGGCCTTTCCCTTCGTCTATCTCGCGATCTTCATCGTCGCGGGGGCGAGCACGGCGACCGGCGGTGTGCCCGACTGGCTGGGCGAGTGGCTGGGATTCTACGTCGGTTACAAGATCCTCGTCGGTGCAGCCGCGGGGATGGCGGCGGGCTGGCTGCTTGGCCGCATCCTGTTCACCCTGCCGAGTCGCAATCCGCTGGCCGACGCCGGAACCGGGGTAATCGCGCTGGCGGGTGTGCTGGTCACCTATGGCCTGACCGAGCTGATCGAGGGCTACGGCTTCATCGCTGCCTTCGCCATGGGCGTGGTGCTGCGGCGCAAGGAAGCAGAGCACGAATATCACGGGCGGCTGCACTCGTTTTCCAGCGCGCTGGAACACTCGGTCACCGCGATCCTGCTGGTGCTGCTGGGCGGCGCGATCCCTTCGTTGCTCGGCTATCTCGACTGGCGTCACGCGGTTCTGGGCGTGGCGCTGATCTTCCTCATCCGTCCGGTCAGCGGAATGCTGGCGCTGTGGGGCAACCCGATGTCGCTGCGCCAGCGCGGCGTGGTCGCCTTCTACGGCGTGCGAGGAATCGGCTCGATCTACTACCTCGCCTATGCCGGGGGGCAGCTGGACCTGGTCGACGAGGGTGCCTTGTGGGCGACGGTTACGTTCACGATTCTGCTGTCGACCATCGTCCACGGGTTCAGCGCGGGCAGCGTCGTGTGGGCGGCGACGCACGAGGGCGAGTCAGATGGGGAAAAGCGGCCTGTGGAACCGGGCTAGGGCTTTGAGCGGCAATCGCTTTTTGTAATTATCGTCTATGATAAGATTGCAGGGTCGACCGCGCACAGACGCGGCGATCGGTCGCGGAGCTTGGGATTGGCAAAGAAGATACCGAACAGCGAACAGGGCAGGCGGGAACAGCTGCACAGGGAGCGCAAGCGCGCGCAGCTTGGCAAGATGAGCGTGCTTGGACTGGGTCTGCTGACCCTTGGCCTGACGGTCTACGCCTTCGCACAGGGCGCGTAGGGAAACTGGTCGGGGAGACAGGATTCGAACCTGCGACATCTTGCTCCCAAAGCAAGCGCGCTACCGGACTGCGCCACTCCCCGACCCGAGATGAGCGATGGCGGCCCCTTCCGGTGGGCCCGGCAGGATTCGAACCCGCGACCTAGCCGTTATGAGCGGCCAGCTCTAACCGCTGAGCTACAGGCCCCCGGGAAGATGCCATCGCAAGCCCTGCCGCTAGCTGCGAACGCACCGCTTCGCAAGCAGGCTGTTGCGCGTCAGGCGTGCTGCGCGGCGGCCCAGGTCTTCGCCACCGTGGTCGGTGCGACTCCTTTCGCGGCGAGGTGCGCATAAACGCCGCGCAGCCAGGCGAAGAGATCGTCCAGGTCGCGCTGGGTGCGCACGTAGGGTGTGTTCCCCGGGGCGAGCGAGGGGCTGTGGAAGGACAGCACGAGCAGCGGCAGACCATCGGCGAGCGCGGTATCGACCGCCTCGATGGCGGAGGCGAGCGGCGTGCCCTCCGGCGTGAGCGCGATCCGTTCGAGCAGGCCGGTCCGCGCGGCCAGCCCGGCGCCATAGGGCAGCCTTGCCAGCCGGGGGAACAGCGCCGCACCGTGCCTCGCCAGCGCCCCGCGATAAACCGTCGTCAGCGGCAGTTCGAGCAGCGGCGGCTCGCGCGAGATCCAGTAGGGCCGGTTGGGAAACGCCTCGTAATTCGGGCCGCTGCCGGGCGAATAATCGTACAGCGCGCGCACCGAGCTATCGATGACGACGCCGGTTTCGTGAAGCAGCGCCTTGGTCGCGGGGCCGAGACCGTAGCGGCCCGCGCGGTAGATCATCGGTGGGGCGCCGAAAGCCTCCTCGATCGCATCGCGCAGCCGCGTGAATTTCGCGCGCTCGAGTTCGGGCGGCAGGTTACCGGCGTAGGAATTGCGAGGATTCACCTCTTCGTCGAAGGGCGGGTTGACCCACGGGTGCAGCTGGACGCCGACCTCCGCCGCGCCGCGCTCCACCGCGGCTCCGATGATGTCGCGCGCCTTGCCTGACTGCACGATCGGCCAGTCGACCAGATAGACCGGCGAGACGCCCAGTTCCTCGCACAGCGTCTGGAAGGCGGGGAGCCCGTCGAGATGGTCGAGATCGTGCCGGTCGCGGGTGAACGGGCCGTTCCAGTCGAAGCCTTCCTCGGTATCGACGGTCAAAAGCGAGGCGGGGGCGAAGCCGGGCGCGAAGCGTGTTGCCTGATCGGCCCGCGGCAATGTCAGCATGAAGGTCACCCCCGTTCGGCGGAGCGCTGGCGGCTAGGCCGCGTGTTCGGGCACTCCGCTGGCATGGGTAGCGGCGGGCTCGCGAGCGGTCAAAGCGGGCAGCGTCAATATCAACCGCCGGTTCTGGCGCCGCAGGC
>MDTG01157788.1_pt1 | contig 51962 bp, 49 predicted proteins | sample 811421 | NCBI WGS metagenome assembly MDTG01 (sample SAMN05326645, study PRJNA326480) | marine metagenome | isolation source: seawater | place: Pacific Ocean: South East | collected 2011
AAAGGGAATAAACCTTTTATTCCAATTTATGGAAACGATTATTCAACTAAAGATGGGACTGGAGTTAGAGATTATATTCATGTTACCGATTTAGCGGTTGCGCATCTATGCGCTTTAGAATACTTAAGAGAAGATTCTAAAAATTTAATATTAAACTTAGGTTCTGAAACTGGTTTTTCTGTCTTAGAAATTATTGAAAGAACCAAAAAGATTTTGAAAGTTGATGTACCCTATCATCTAGAGGATAGAAGAGTTGGCGATGTGGCTAAAATTGTTTCGAGTTGTTCTAAAGCTGAGAATATTATAAAATGGGAGAAAAAATATTCTGAATTAGATACTTTAATTAAATCTACTTGGAATATTCATAACAAAAAAATATAGTTTAATTATATAATTTGTGTATTGTTAATTAATTTTGATTGAGTAATATATTATACATATTAAATTTATTTTAACAATTCATTAGAAGCTATCACAGTATATATATGCAAACAACAAATTCTTGGATGCTAACAGAGCGTCAATTGTGTGATTGTGAAATGATTTTAAATGGCAGTTTTAAGCCATTAAATGGATTTATGGTAGAAGAAGACTATAACTCTGTTTTAAAGACTATGAGATTACAGAATGGTAAATTGTTCCCTATCCCCATAGTTCTAGATGTGAATCAACAATTTTCTCAAAAATTAAATATTGACGATGAAATAGTCCTTCTTGATAAGGAAGGATTTCAAATTGCTCAGATGATTGTTGAAAGTATTTGGGAACCAGATTTTGAAAAAGAAGCAGAGCTTGCTTATGGAACTATTGATAAAGCTCACCCAGCTGTAAATTATTTATTTAACCAGGCAAATAATGTAAATATCGGTGGGAAAATAAAGAAATTAAGGATGCCTAATCATTATGATTATAAGAATTATAGACTCACGCCGAATGCCGTAAAGTATGTATTTAAAGAAAAAAGTTGGGAGAAAGTAATTGCATTTCAGACTAGGAATCCACTTCACAAAGCACATGTAGAAATGATTTCTAGATCTATGAGTGATATAGATGCTAAACTTTTATTACATCCTGTTGTAGGCCAAACGAGGTCAGGAGACATAGATCATCATACAAGAGTGAGGTGTTACGAACATGTAATAAAAAAATATCCAAAAGAATCTGCTCTTTTAGCTCTTTTGCCGCTTGCAATGAGAATGGCAGGGCCTAGAGAAGCTCTTTTACATGCAATTATTCGAAAGAATTTTGGGTGTACTCATATTATTATTGGTAGAGATCATGCGGGTCCTGGTAAAGATTCTAGGGGAAAACTATTTTATGATCCGTATGCTGCTCAAAATCTATTGAAAAAATATGAAGATGAGATAAACATTAAAATGGTGGCTTTTAAGCTGATGGTATATGTGCCAGCAAAGAAAAGTTATAAAGAATTAGAAAAATTAAATTCAAACGTAAAAACTAAAACACTCTCTGGAACAGAATTAAGAGATTACTTGGATAAAGGATTAGATATACCTAATTGGTTTACCTATCCTGAAGTTAATTTAGAATTAAAAAAGTCAAAACCTCCATTGCATAAAAAAGGGTTTACTGTTTTTTTCACAGGGTTATCAGGTTCAGGGAAATCTACAATTGCTAATGGACTATTAATTAAGTTACTGCAGGAGGGTAGTAGGCCAGTTACATTATTAGATGGTGATATTGTAAGAACACATCTGTCAAGCGAGCTTGGGTTTTCCAAGGAACATCGATCTATAAATGTACAGCGAATTGGTTTTGTTGCTAGCGAGATAACAAAAAATAGAGGAATAGCAATCTGCGCTCCTATTGCACCTTATGCTAGTGACCGTGATGCAAATAGAAAATTAATTTCAAATTTAGGAGGTTATATTGAAGTTTTTGTAAATACTCCACTGAAAAAATGTGAGCAAAGGGATTCTAAAGGATTATATAAATTAGCAAGGGAAGGTAAGATAAAAAAATTTACTGGAATATCTGATCCATATGAAAAGCCAATTAGTCCAGATATTACTATAAATTCTGATGGTACTAAAAATCCTTTAGATTTAGTTGATAAAATATTTAAAATGATAAAAGATAAAGGTTACATAAAAAATTAATTTTCAATTTAATTAAAAATTCAAAAAAAATGGAATTTATAGATTTAAAATCACAACAAGCGTTAATAAAAGAAAAAATCAATCAAAGCATTCGCTTAATCTTAGATCATGGAAAATTTATTATGGGTCCCGAAGTTTATGAGCTAGAAAAAAGGCTTAGTGAATATACCAGGACTAAATTTTGTGTTACTTGTTCTTCGGGTACTGATGCATTACTTATTTCTTTATTAGCAAAAGGAATTGGCCCTGGAGATGCTGTGATAACAACACCATTCACTTATATAGCAACAGCAGAAGTGATTTCTCTTCTAGGAGCAATTCCTATATTTGTAGATATATATCCAACTACATTTAATTTAGATCCATCAAATATAGAAATAGCAATGGCCTATGCTAAACAAAAAAAAATTAACCCTAAAGCAATCATTGCTGTCGACCTTTTTGGACTACCAGCCCGTTACCGTCTTCTTAAAAAGGCTTCCGAGGAAAATGGTTTATTTTTAATTGAAGATGCAGCACAAAGTTTTGGAGGAAATATTAATAATGTAAAGGCTGGAAAATTTGGTGATGTTGCATGTACTAGTTTTTTTCCAGCTAAACCCCTAGGATGTTATGGAGATGGTGGCGCAATTTTTACTGATGATGAAAATTTAGCTGAACTTATGAAATCTATAAGGGTCCATGGAAGCAATGGTTATGATAAGTATGATAATATACGGGTGGGTATCAATGGTAGACTTGACACAATTCAAGCTGCCATTCTTATCGAGAAACTAAAAATATTCAATACAGAACTTGCTTTACGTGAAAATATTTCTAACTATTATGATCTTAATATTTCAGACAATTTTACTAAACAATATATTCCTAAGAATTATTTTACTTCTAGAGCCCAATATTCTTTATTGGCTGATTCTTCACAGCACAGAAAAGATATTATGCAAACCTTAAAAAATAATAATATTCCTAGTATGATTTATTATAAAATACCGCTTCATCTTCAGAGTGTTTTTAAAAATCTTGGATATAAAAAAGGTAGCTTGAAAAATTCAGAAAATATTTCCCAAAGGATTTTTTCTTTACCAATGCATCCATATTTAAAAAGAGTAGATCAAGATAGAATAATTGAATTAGTAAATAGTGTAAAATAGATATTTTAAATTCTTAAGAAAAAATGGTCGCTACATGAAAGGAATAATATTAGCAGGTGGAAGTGGAACTCGCCTTCACCCTATTACAAGAGTCATTAGTAAGCAATTATTGCCGATTTACGATAAACCAATGATATATTATCCTCTTTCGATGTTAATGCTTTCTGGTATCAGAGAAATTCTAATTATTTCAACTCCTCAGGACATCCAAAATTTTGAAAATCTTTTTGGTAGCGGGTCACAACTAGGTTTAAAATTTTCTTATAAAATTCAACCTTCTCCCGATGGTTTAGCTCAGGCTTTTATTTTAGGGGAAGATTTTATTGGAAAAGATGATGTATGTTTGGTTTTAGGAGATAATATTTTCTATGGAGCAGCATTACCAAAAAAATTAAGAGAAGCAGTAAAGACAGTCAAAAATACCAAAAGTGGTGTTGTTTTTGGTTATAGCGTTTCAGATCCTAATAGGTATGGAGTAGTAGAGTTTAACGATAGAGGAGAGGTTATTTCAATTGAAGAAAAGCCAGAACGCCCAAAAAGCAATTATGCTCTATCGGGACTTTATTACTATCCAAATGAAGTTGTAAACATTGCTAAAAACCAAACTCCTTCTGATCGTGGAGAACTTGAAATAACGGATACTAATATTGCATTTTTAAATAAAAACAGATTAAAAGTTGTAACCTTAGGACGTGGTAATGCGTGGTTAGATACAGGAACGCAAGATTCGTTATTAGAAGCATCACAGTTTGTTGCAACTTTAGAGAGACGCCAAGGAATTAAAGTTTCTTGTATTGAGGAAATATCTTACAGAATGGGATATATTAATACAGCTGAATTAAAAACACTGGGGGGTCAAAATTCAAACAATGCTTATGGAAAATACTTATTAAATATTTCTAGTGAAGATTGTTAGAGTTGTTTTAAAAAGTCCGAAAAATATTGTAGGTAAATAATTATTAATGAAAAAAATGATATGTGTTGTTGGTGCTGGGCATTGGGGGAAAAATCATATAAAGACTTTAAGTAAGTTAGGCTCTTTATTTGGTGTAGTTGATGTTGATAAAAACACTTTAAAAAAAATAAAATTTGAATTCCCAGAAACAAGAGTTCATCAGAGTATAGAACAGGCTTTAAAGTACAATTATGATGGATTTATTATAGCTACTCCAGCAAAATCACATTTTAGGATTGCAAAGTTAATTATTCATGATAAAAGGCATGTATTAATTGAAAAGCCAATGACATTATCGATTAAAGATGCTGAAGAGTTAGTCATGTTATCAGAAGCTAAAAATGTAAATGTAATGGTGGGGCATGTGCTATTATTTCATCCTGCTGTAATAAAAATTAAGAAAATGATAGAAAAAGGAGAAATAGGCGATCTGCAGTATATTTATAGTAATAGATTAAATCTCGGGAAGGTAAGAACTCACGAAAATGTTTTTTGGAGTCTAGCGCCGCACGATATTGCAATTTTTCAGCATTTAACTAACTCAATCCCTAAAAAAATTAATGCTAAGGGAAGCACTTTTTTACAAAAAGGTATACCTGACTCAACTTTAACCCAATTAGAATATGAGAATGGAATCAAAGGTCACATCTTTGTTAGCTGGTTGCATCCATTTAAAGAACACAGATTAGTTGTAATTGGATCAGAGGCAATGATTTCCTTTGAAGACTCTTTAAAAGATAAGCCATTAAAATTATATTCAAAAAAAATAGACTTTAATTTTGGGCTTCCTGAAAAAATAGATGGCCCTGAAAAAATAGTTTCATTTCAAAAAAAGATGCCTTTAGAAATGGAATTGGAGTATTTCATAAAACACCTATCAAAAAAGAAACCAGATGTTTCAAATATTTATCATGGACTTGATGTGGTTAAAACTCTTGTAAAAGCAAGCGAGCAATTACTAAATTGAAAAAATTTAGAGAAAAATTTTTCTCTCACGAATCATCTTATATTGATGACAATGTGTCTATTGGAAAAAACACAAAAATATGGCATTTCACTCACATCCAGTCAGGTGCAAAAATAGGAGAACATTGCAGCGTTGGACAAAATGTTAATGTGGGGAACAACGTAAAAATTGGGAATTATGTAAAAATTCAAAACAATGTGTCAATTTATGAAGGGGTAGAACTTGAGGATTATGTTTTTTGTGGACCTTCCATGGTTTTTACAAATATAAAAACTCCAAGATCTGAGTTTCCTCAACGTGGATCAAAATATTATAAGAAAACATTAGTTAAAAGATCTGCTAGTATAGGTGCTAATGCGACTATAATTTGTGGAGTTACAATTGGAGAATACGCCCTAATTGGTTCTGGAGCTGTTGTTACCAAAGATGTGCCACCATATTCATTGGTAATAGGTAACCCTGGCCAAATAGTAGGGAAGGTAGATAAAAAGGGCAGCAAAATTGATTTATAGAAAGATGTCTTATTTTTTTCCGTTAGATTTTTTTTTAATTAATATTTTTCAATTTTTAATGGAAGAATTCGTTTCAAAAAAATAAAAAGATGGGTAGATGAAATTAAATAATCAAAAAATTGCTGTTGTTGGTTTAGGGTATGTAGGCCTTCCACTAGCCATTGAGCTATGTAAGAAGTATAAAGTTATTGGATTTGATATAAATGAAAATAGGATTAATGACCTTAAAAGTGATTTAGATAGAACGGGTGAGCTTCAAAAACAAGATTTAAAATTTTTAAAAAAAATTAATTTTACGTTCGATCAAGATCGTCTTAAAGGAGCTGTTACTTACATAATCACTGTACCTACACCAATTGATATTAATAATAAGCCTAATCTTAAACCGCTAATAAGCGCATCAAAAATCGTAGGGGCTTGTATCATGAAAGGTGATATTGTAATATATGAATCTACTGTATATCCTGGCTGTACTGAAGAATTATGTGTCCCAATTTTAGAAAAAGTTTCAAATTTAAAGTATAATCAAGATTTTTTTTGTGGCTATAGTCCTGAAAGAATTAACCCCAGCGACAAAAAACGGAAATTAACTAATATCACAAAGATAGTCTCAGGATCAAATAATGAGGCACTTCATTTTGTTAATAAGCTGTATAGCAGCATAATTAAGGCTGGAACCTTTCAGGTCTCTTCAATCAAAGTTGCAGAGGCAGCTAAAGTAATAGAAAATGTACAAAGAGACGTGAATATTGCTTTAATTAATGAATTTGCACTTATTTTTGATAAGTTAGGTATAAACACTTCAGAAGTTTTAAGTGCAGCTTCAACAAAATGGAACTTTTTAAATTTTAGTCCAGGATTAGTTGGCGGCCATTGTATTGGTGTTGACCCCTATTATTTAACTCATAAAGCAATTGAAGTTGGGTATCATCCAGAGATTATTCTTGCAGGAAGGAAAATAAATGATAATGTAGGTCATTATATCGCTCAAAAAACGATATCTGAACTTGTTAAATCCAAAATTAATCCCTCAGGTGCAAAAATTGCAATTTTAGGATTAACTTTTAAAGAAAACTGTCCAGATTTGAGAAATTCAAAAGTTACAACAATCATTCAAGAGCTAAAAAAATATAATTGTAATGTATTAATTTCTGACTATGTAGCAGATAGAGAAGATGCAAATAGCAAATATCAAATCAATTTAATTTCAATTGAAGATATTAAGGAACAGGATGCTATTATCATTGCAGTTTCGCATAAAAATTATAAAAGGTTAAAAATCAGTGATTTTAAAAAAATATTAAACTCTCCAGGAATTGTTATTGACGTAAAGTCCATTTATTCTCGAGAGTTTTTTGAAAGTTCAAATATTCATTACTGGCAATTATAATAAAAAGTTTTTTTAAAATATACAAAATTATGGAAAAAATTATAGTAACTGGAAGTTGTGGATTCATTGGGATGCATTTAGCTGATCGTTTATTACAAAATGGAAATAATGTACTGGGAATTGATAATATGAATAGTTATTACAATCCTAAATTAAAAAAAGATCGCTTAGAGAAATTAAGACTTTTAGAAAATTTTTCTTTTATCGAAATCGACATTACAAATCAGCAAAAACTTGATAAAGTTTTCGCTGATTATCAGCCCGATAAAGTTGTAAATCTAGCTGCTCAAGCAGGTGTTAGGTACAGCCTACAAAATCCAAGTGCGTATATTGATTCAAATATTATTGGATTTATGAATATTTTAGAGTGTTGCAGGAATTATGAAACGCAAGGCTTAGTCTATGCCTCTAGTTCGTCTGTTTACGGAGGAAATAAGAAAATGCCTTTTTCTGTTAAAGATCCTGTAGACAAGCCGATATCAATTTATGCAGCATCAAAAAAATCAAATGAATTAATGGCTTATTCGTACAATCATCTATTTGGGTTAAATACAACAGGTTTAAGGTTTTTTACGGTTTACGGCCCTTGGGGAAGACCAGATATGGCTATGTATATTTTCTCAGATAAAATTTGGAATGATAAACCAATTCAAGTTTTCAATCACGGCAATATGAGTAGAGATTTTACTTACATTGATGATATTGTTGATGGAATTATTGCTAGTATTGAGAAGAATTATAGTTGTGAAATTTTCAATCTTGGGAATAACCATAGTGAAGATCTTATGAAAATGATAAAACTTCTTGAGCATGCAATTGGTAAAAAAGCAGATATAGAAATGGCAGAGATTCAACCTGGTGATGTAAAACAAACATTTGCAGACATCAATGATTCAAAAGAAAAGTTAGGATATTCCCCAAAAATATCAATTGAAGATGGAATCCCAAAATTTATTGAATGGTTTAAAAATTATCATTCCATATCGTAAGAAAATACTTTCTGGTTTCCTTTAATCATCATGTAATCCTTTTATGTTTTTCTCGAAAGGATTTATTTTAAATTTTTTATATAAATTTCAAATAACTACCATTGTTTTTATAGAGATACTAGCGTCGTAAAATTGGATGAAAAATATATTGTTTTTATTTACTTTTTTTTCGTTTATTTTAAGCGGTAGTTATAATGGTAGTCAAAAATGTTTCCCTTTAAAATTATTTTTAATTTGTATTAATATTTAAGATAATGAGTAGTATTTATAAAAAAGGACGGGATGGGTATTATTATTATCAGACATATGTAAAAAACCCCGAAACTGGAAAAAAAGATAAGAGAATTTTTCATTCTTTAGGAACAAAAGATGAAAACACTGCAAAAAATCTTCAGATTAAACTAGATCAGAAATACAGCAATGTTTCTAGCAAATTTGCACTGATTGATTATTTAATTACGAATAAAACAAAATTCTTATATATATCTTTTTTAATTCTTGGGTTTATTTTTTTGCAAAAAATTTTTCAGCAGACCGATAGTAGAATAACATCAGAATTTTCTACAGTTAATTCTACAAAGTCTGATTTAAATAATTTTACAATGGACACCATAACAAATGCTAAAGACGATAAGATTATTGCTGAAATTAATGATACTTTTAGTTTAGAAAGTGAAATTAAGGACAATTTAGATTTGCCCTCAGTTGAAGAATTGCCAAAGTATATAATTCAAAGAGAAGAAATTTTACCAGGTGTATTTAATCAAGTTAAGCTGTTTTTAACATTAAACTCAAATTCAAGTCGCCAAGAGTTATTAGGAATTTGTAATAAAATAGTGATTGATTACGGAAATTATTCAAATATCATGATATGTCTTTACAGTAATTCAAAAGTTGGAATTAAAATAGCTAAAGGAGAAGATGCTTCATTGATTACTGAAAGAAAAGAAAATGTATGGTTAGCTATGTATACATATAATTCGGTTGAAGGTGCGTATTTTGATGATAATCCAACTGCATATTTAGGAGCATTTTGAAATGAAACTTAAAGAAACAATAATTAATATTATTTTGATTACTGCAATAAGTGGACAAACGGCTGAACAAATCAAACAAGGAGTTGAATATGTTAAAAAATCTGGGATGTCTGAATCTGAAGTCAAAAGGCTTGCCAAATCGCAGGGGTATTCTGATGATCAAATCAATGCAGCTATTCAAAAAGCAAAGAATAATAAGATAAAAAAATTAGATGATGCTCAATTAATTAAAGAAACAAACTATGATAAGTTCGATAATTCAACTGTAAGCCATAACCAAAATAGTGAAAAAGAAAAAAAAACAGAGAAGGTTAATAAAAATGAAGTCTTAAGTGGTGAAAATTCATCGGGTAATAAATTAAATAACAAGAATGAGAATTACCTTATGGAAATAGATCCTATTCCAAAACATTATGGATACGATATTTTTAAAGGAGACCCAGCGCTTTTCCAAACTGCATCCTTTGGCGCTGTAGATCCAAATTATCTTATTGGCCCAGGAGATGAGTTAATAGTGGTTATTTGGGGAGAGACTCAACTAAGACAAGTTTTTGAGGTTAATAAAGAAGGCTTTATTTTTGTTCCCGAGGTTGGGCAAATATTCGTAAATGGTCTTAATCTTAAGATGTTAGAATCAAAGTTGTTTAGGGTTTTATCGAAGGCATTTGCAAGTCTCAACCCTATTGGTGGAAAAGCTACAACATTTTTAGATGTAAGCTTGGGAAATTTAAGGCCACTAAGAATTCAAGTTTTAGGTGAAGTTGCACAACCGGGCGCTTACACTGTTGGTCCCTCATCAACTTTATTCTCTTCTTTATATTACTTTAAAGGTCCAACTACACGAGGGTCACTGAGGAAAATTGATCTTATAAGAGGCGATAAAATTGTTTCATCAATAGATTTCTACAACTATTTACTTACTGGAAAAAAACCAAAAGATGTAAAACTACAATTAGATGATATTGTTTTTATACCTAATCGGTTAAAAACAATAGTAATAATAGGTGAAGTAAATAGGCCAGGTATCTATGAATTATTAGATGATGAATCATTGGTTGATTTAGTGAACATTGCAGGAGGGCTTAAGGCATCTGCATATTTAGAAAGATCACAAATTGATCGAGTCGTTCCGTTTGAATTAAGAGACTCATTAAAAATGGATAGAATGTTTATTGATGTGAATATTGGAGATCTGATACAAAATAATAAAAAGTTTCAATTGTTTGATGATGATAATATTGAAATATTTTCAATTTCAGAATCAAAAGTAAATTATGTTTCTCTTTATGGTGCCGTTGCTAGACCCGGGAAGTATCAAATTGGTGATTCACTAAGACTAAGTGAATTAATTAAAAAAGCCGATAATATTACAGGTGATGCATATTTAGACAGACTAGACATTATACGTTTAAATCCTGATAATAGTGAAAAAATAATAAAATTAAACTTAGCAAGAGTTCTTGATAATGATCCCCAAAACGATATCTTGTTATCTGGTCGTGATGAGGTGATAGTATATGGTATTAATGATATGATAGAAAAATCATATGCCTTTATTGAAGGATATGTAAAGAGACCAGGAAGATATGTTTTAAAAGATAACTTAACTATCTACGACATACTTTTTATGGCTGGTGGTTTTATTGATGAGAAATTTAAAAATACTGCATTTTTGCAAAGAGCTGAGCTAATAAGAATTAATGAGGGCGGTAAGAAAAGTATTACTCCATTTAATTTAAAAATGGTTTTAGAAAAAAATGATTTTTCACAAACTCTTTTAAAACCAAACGATCTAATAAAAGTTTATAGTCGAGAAGAAATCGAGGGCACGCAAAACTTTGTTGAAATAGATGGGCATGTAAAAAAACCAGGGAAGTACGAATTGTATGAGTCGAATATGACTATTTATGATTTGCTTTTTCGCTCAGCTGGATTTGAAGACCCAATACACAAAAATCAAACTTTTCTTGAGAGAGGAGACTTGATTCGATTTGAAAAAAATCAAATTAATAAAAAGATACATTCATTTAATATTCAGAAAATATTAGGCGATAAAAACGACATTAGTAACATTCCTTTAATGCCTGGAGATAAGATACTTATTTATTCTAAAAAAGTTTTCAATGATTTAAAAAAGGTAACAATTGAAGGAGTTGTTGAAAACCCAGGAGATTATAATTATAAGTCTGAAATGAAAATTAAAGATTTGATTTTAGAAGCTGGAGGTGTTTCTAAAGATGTGTATAGATATAGAATAGAATTATCAAGAATTGATCCAAATGTTTTGAATAAAAATATTTTTTCTGAAATTTATACATTTGATATGAATAATGATTATTCATTTGTGGAGGAAGATACTAGTGAAAGCAGTTCATTCAAATTAAAACCTTATGATTTTATAATAGTAAGACCTGACCCATATTTTGAGTTTCAGAAAAAAGTTACAGTTCGTGGAGCGGTATACTATCCTGGGGAATATGTTATCCGAGGTCCCAAAGAAAAGATTTCGGATATTATTGATCGAGCAGGAGGAGTAAAACCAGAAGGGTATTTATTTGGATCTCAATTTTCTAGAGGTGAAAAATCTATTAATATTAATCTTGAGAAAATAATGAAAAAGCCAAAAAGTAGATTAAACATAGTTGTAAACGATGGTGATCTAATTGACGTAAAGCAAAAGCCTTTCATGATTGAGCTAATTGGCGAAATAAATTCTCCTGGATTCTACAAGTTTAATAGCAAATCTAAGGTTAAAGATGTGATAAATGAAGCTGGTGGACTTACTCAAAATGCTGAAAAAAAAGATATCTATATAACATATCCTAATGGTATATCAATTAAATTAAATTTTTGGAATAATCCTAGGGTTAGGGATGGTTCAACTATATCTGTTGGTAAAAAACCCCCTGAAGAACCTTTTAATAGAACTGAATATTTAAGAGACCTAACAGCTATTTTTGCAAGTTTTGCTCAAGCAATGTCAATGATAATGATAGCCAAAAATTAGATGATATTAAAAAACATAATAAATGACAATTTCTAAAGAAAAAAAATCGCATCTCGATATTAAAGATAATAATGAGCTTTCAATTTTTGATATTTTCTTAATTCTGTCAAAGCAAATTAAGGTTATAATATTTTCCATATTAATTTCGGTTGTGATATTTATTTTTCATCTATTATTTTTTTACAAGCCAATATACTCAGCCAAAACAAAATTTATATCATCCTCTGCATCAAAGGGATCAAATTTATCTGGAATTGCATCTCAGTTTGGATTTAATCTTTCTAATGCGCAACCAGATCAGATATGGGTTTACGACGATATATTAAAAAGTCGAACTCTAGCTAGTAAATTAATTTTACGAAAATTTGAAACTAAAAGTAATAAGTCTAAGGAGCTACTTTCCAAAATTTTTAATATTGATAATTCGACAGTTTTAATAGACAAGTTGATTTCAATGATTAATGTTTCAAAAAATAAAAGCACTGGAGTTTATACGGCATCAATTTCTTCAGAAGATCCTCTTTTGTCATATGGCCTAATAAATGCTTTAATGTTAGAACTTGAAGATCATCAAAAGAGTTATAATTTGAAAAAATCAAATGATACAAAAAAATTTATCGAAGAAAGAATTTTTGATACAGAGAAAGAACTTACTTTAGCAGAAGAGAAATTGAAAAATTTTAATGTTAGAAATAGACGTATTGAAAGTTCGCCTAATTTACAGCAGGAGCAACAAAGAATATTTAGGGATGTATCTGTTTTAACTGGAGTATTCACCAGTCTAAAGCAGCAGTTAGAAAATGCAAAAATTGAGACTGTAAAAGAATCTGATCATTTTGTTACACTAGATCCTTCTCATATTCCATTATATCCTAGTAACTCAAAAAAGAAAATTTTATTTTATATTTTTTGCTTTGGCTTAGCTATGGGGTTAACAATTGCCATCTTTCTTGATTTTTTAAGTAAATCTAGCCAAAAAGATTTAGAAAAATGGAAGCAGGCAAAAGCATTGTTTTTTACAAATCTTTCTTCGATTTTAGGACGTTGAAAATAATTTTATTTTACATTAATAATTTATAAAGGCCGCTTAAATTCAATTCTATTTTATGATGATTTAAATCTAAATAAAGAGTTAAAAGATCATAAATAAAAATTTAAATCAAGGATTATTATGATAAAATTAATTGCAGAGATTGGATGGAATCATATGGGGGACATGGATCTTGCTAAGAGGATGATATACAGTGCTCACGAAAATGGTGCTGACATTTGTAAATTTCAAACTTGGTCGGAAAAAAAACTAAAACCAGGACCTTGGGACTTTGATGGCAGGAGAGAAATTTATAAAAAAGCTCAGCTTTCTGTAGATGATCATCTTGTCTTAAAAGATTATTGCAAAAGTATTGGTTCTGTTTTTATGACATCTGTTTTTAATGAGAATGACTTAAAAATTCTTACAGATCTAGGCCTCAACTCGGTTAAAATCCCCAGTCATGAAATTCATAATACTAATCTAATAAAATCTTCAGCCAAGTTATTTGAAAAAATATTTATTTCATGTGGAGCTAGTAATTGGGATGAAATAAAAATATTACCTAATCTTATTTCGTCAAAAAATTATGTTCTAATGCACTGTGTCTCAACATACCCATGCCCTCCGGAAAAAATTAATTTTCCTAGAATGGATGAAATAAAAAAAATTAGTCCAGTTTTTGGTTATAGTGGTCATTATAATAATATAGAAGATGGGATGATAGCAATTTGTAAAGGTGCTAAATACATTGAAAAACATTTTACAATTGATCAAAGTTTGCCTGGACGGGACAATAAATTTGCAATTCTACCTAGTCAAATGAAAGACTTGTCAAATTTTAGAAATTTATTCGAATCAATGACAGAAAATTTAGGGATGAATCTTCAAGGTTGTGAGAAGGATACTTACGAAAATTATAGAGGAAGATGGAGTGGTAAATAAAACATCTTCAACGAATAAAATTTCAGTAATTATCAGAACGAAAAATGAAGAAAAATGGATATCGTTCTGTTTAGAGTCTATCTTTTCTCAAATAGTTGACGCTAAAATTGAAGTTATTATTGTTGATAACAATAGTACAGATCATACGGTTAAAATCTCTAGACGATTCCCAATTTACAAACTTTTAAAAATTAACAAATTTTTACCTGGAAAGGCTCTGAATCTTGGTATTAAAAATGCAACTGGAAACTTTATCGTATGCCTTTCAGCTCATTGCATACCAAAAGAAAAGACATGGTTGAAAATAATGATGGATAATTTTAGTGAGAGTGAAAATATAGCAGGTGTTTACGGTAGACAACTTCCTTTGACCTTTACTGAACCTGTAGATAAAAGAGATTTATTAATTGTTTTTGGTAAAGATAAAAGAATTCAAAAAAAAGATAGTTTTTTTCACAACGCGAATAGTATGATTACTCGCAGTATATGGCAGAAATTCCCGTTTGATGAAGAAGCTACTAATATTGAAGATAGAATATGGGGAAAGGAAGTTATTAAAGCTGGTTACAATATCATATATGAACCAGATTCACCAGTATTTCACTATCATGGTCTTCATCAAAATAATAACCCAGATCGGGCCAAAGGAGTAGTATCAATCCTTGAAAAAGTTGAAGAAATGGATTTAAGCACGATTCCACAATCTATGATGCCAGACAATATAAATGTCGCCTCAGTGGTTCCGTTCATTGGAGACTTAACAAACTCTAAAAATTTGAAATTGCTTGAAGATGCAATTAATTCTCTTAAGAAATCAAAATATATAAATAATATATATTGTCTTACTTACGATAAAAAAATTGCTTCTAATTATGATGTGAAATGGATAAACAGAGATGAAATTAAAAATTCGGAAAATTTAAGTCTTAATAATTTGTTAAAAAAATCATTAGACATGATTGAGAAAAATGGAGATTTTCCAAATAAAATATTATATGTTAATTATGATTATATAAATCGACCAGAAAACATATTTGATGAATTAATATATGATTCACAATTAAAAGGATGTGATACTATTTTTCCAGGTTTAATTGATTACGGACATTACTGGTACTTAGATGAGAATGAGGATTATAAACAAACTGATCCTTCCATGGATTCAAGAAATAATCGTAACCCACTATATAATGCTTTATATGGATTAGGAACATTAACTGAAAGTTGGCTAATCAGAAAGAAGCTATTGGTAGGTGGTAAAGTTGCAATTATCAAAATAAACGATAGACAATTTTCAAGACGATTAAAAGATTAATGAAGAATTTTAATTATAAAATATTAGGAATAACCTTAGCTAGAGGTGGATCTAAATCAGTCCCTAAAAAAAATATTAGAAGCCTTGGAGGGAAACCTCTTATAGCTTACACCATTATTGAAGCATTGAAGAGTAAATATTTATCAAGATATATAGTTTCAACAGACGATGAAAATATCAAAAATATATCAGAAAAATATGGAGCAGAAGTTCCTTTTTTAAGACCTAATCATCTAGCCTCAGATACTGCATCATCAAGTGATGCGATTAAACACGCAGTAGAATTTGTTGAGAAGCAGGAGGATGTTAAATATGATTTTGTGATTGAATTAATGTGTACGAACCCATTGAAAACCGTTTTAGATATTGATTCATGTATTGAAAAACTAATTGAAACAAAGGCTGATTCTGTTATCGCTGTTCACAAAATTGAAGATCATCATCCTATTAGAGTTAAAAAAATAGTAAATGACAGGATTGTGGATTTTTGTCTTCCTGAAATTCAAGAATCCAGACGTCAAGACCTAAAGCCTAATGCCTATGTCCGTAGTGGTTCTATTTATGCCGTAAAGAGAAATGAAATTATTAAATACAATCGTCGCTACGGAACTACGGAAAGTAGGCCATACATCTTAAGTGAAGAAAAATCAGTTAATGTAGATACAGAAATTGATTTTATTACCGCAGAGGCGTTAATTAATAAAAATGCATAAAATAAAATTATTAGTAATAACACCGGTATCTCATATTACGGGTCTCATTAGAAAGCTAGAATTATATTCAAATGTGACTTATTATTCAGATCCTTCTATGGATGATCTTTATCCGATATTATACAAGTTTGATGCAATTTTTACTAACCCAAATAAATCCAAAATATTTATAGGAAAAGATTTCATTGATAGTGCGAAAGATTTAAAAATTATCTGCACAGCATCAACAGGTACGAACCATATTGATATTACATATGCCTCAAAGAAAGGAATAAAAGTATTATCCTTAACTGAAGAAAGAGATACCATCAATCAAATAAGTTCTACAGCTGAGCATGCATTTGCCCTTACTTTATCAAGTTTAAGAAATATTGTATCAAGTTCTAGTAGTGTATCAAAAGGAAATTGGGATTATGAGAAGTTTATTGGGCGTCAAGTTAATTTTCTCACTTTTGGAATAGTAGGTTATGGCCGATTAGGATCTATGTATGCTAATTTTTGCCTTGCATTTGGTGCGAAAGTGATTGTCTATGACCCGTATAAAACTGTCCATTGTAAATCAATACAACAAACAAAAAATATTAATGAATTATTAAAAAAATCCGACGTGATATCTTTTCATATTCATGTTACAACTGAAACTGAGAATATGATTGATTGTAATTGGTTTAATAAGATGAAAAAAGATGTATTAATTGTAAACACTTCTCGTGGAGAAATTTTAAATGAAGAAGATTTAGTAAAATTTTTATCTAAAAATAAGCATGCTAGAGTTGCAACTGATGTCTTATCTGGTGAAGTAAAAAATAAATCTAAAAGTCCTATTCTAAGGAATTTAAATAAAAATAATCAAATTCTTATTACTCCTCATATTGGAGGAATGACTAAAGAAGCTCAAAAAATAGCTTATAACCGAGCTGCAACTATTTTTAACGAACAAATAATGGAGTTGAATTGATGTTTAAACCTATTTATGATTTTGAATGGGATATGATGGGTATTTATAATTATAATAAGGAAGGAAGGTTACTTCCTTATTTCGATTTTTTAGAAAAGCATCTTGATAATGATGGTGATTTAGTAGAGGCTGGAGTATTTAGAGGATACTCCTTGCTATCAGTCGGTCTATATTTAAAAGAAAAAAAATCAGATAAGAAAATTTATGCATACGATAGTTTTGCAGGGTTCCCGCTAGTTAAAAATGAAAATGATTCAATAGATAAATTCAAAGATTTAGTATCCCAAAATCGAATTTCTGAGGAACATTATGATCAAGTACAATCTTCATTGAAAATAAGGAAAAAATTTCAAGAAAATAAAATGTATGCCTTGAGCACTTCTGGTGATTTTGATAATACTTCAAAGGCATTACTTGAAGAAAAAATTAAACATCTTGGATTAGATAACATTATTTTAATAGATGGCCCTTTTAGTGAAACAATGAATACCTTAAGTCAAGTTCAACCAAAAAAAATATTAGGAGGAATATTAGATTGTGATTTGTATAATTCGATAATGTGTTCGTTAGATTTCTTTTGGCCAAAGTTGTTTGACAATGGGTGTTTTTTTTTGGATGAATATTTTTCATTAAAGTTTCCTGGTGCAAGAATAGCAGTCGATGAATTTTTATCAAATCATAGTGGACAGCTATTAAAATATCAATCTAATTCATTAAGTTTTGAAAGATGGTTATTAAAAAAAATAAAAGATTAGAAAAATATAAAGTACAGATATGTCAAGCTTAATTACATTAAAACCAAAAGTAAAAAAAAAGGGATTTAACAAAGAGAATCTAGGAATCTCGGCATTTACAAAAGAGGATAAATCTGTTTACGATAGGTTCTTACGGATGACAAAAACAAAATATTTTAACAATTTATCGATAAACCAAAAAAAAATAATTGATAAAATTTCTAGTGGATACAAAAATAAATTAAAGGGTCGTTTGATTAATGAGGAAGAGTACACTTTAAGCGGTCATGAATTAGTTGAATTGGAAAATATACGTGATTCTGAATTTTTTCGTTATTTTATCTACAGGTACAAGTACAATTTATTTCCAATTCTTAAAGTACATGATGAATATCCACCATGTGTTCAGATTGAGCCAGTCTCAGTATGCAATTTTAAATGTATATTTTGTTATCAGGCTGACAGAACATTTAGTAGTAAAGATTCAGGATTCATGGGGTATATGGATATAAATCTTTTTAAAAAAGTTATTGATGAGCTTGAAGGGAATGTTGAAGCAATAACTTTAGCATCTAGAGGTGAGCCAACATTACATAAGCAACTCGGAGAAATGTTGCAGTATATGAAAGGAAAATTTCTTGCAGTTAAGATTAATAGTAATGCTTCAATTTTTACTGATAAGATGATTCATACCATTTTATCAAACGATGTTCAAACAATGGCTTTTTCTATTGATGCAGCTGACAAAGAGCTATATGAAAAGTTAAGAGTTAATGGAAAGTTTGATCGTACATTAAGGAATGTTGAGCGGTTTAATGAAATTCGTGAAAAAAATTATCCATCATCTAGGCTAGTCACTAGAATATCTGGAGTTAAGGTAAATAAAAATCAAAATGTTGATGATATGGTTAATCAATGGTCAAAATATGCTGACTTAGTCGCCTTTACTAATTATATTCCTTGGGAAAGTTCTTATGAAAATGAAATAAGCGGAATTAAAACACCTTGCACAGAATTATGGCGCAGGTTATTCATTTGGTGGGATGGTAAGGTAAATCCCTGTGATTATGATTATAAATCAACATTAAGTAAATGGAATGCCAATAAAAGTAATATTACTGAAATATGGAATTCAGAATATTACAATTCATTGAGAAGTATACATTTAAATAAAAAAAGATTAGAGATTGAACCTTGTAAAAGATGCATTAGTGCATGAAAATTTCCATTATTGGATATAAAAATCATGCCCTAAGATTAAAAAAATGTCTGAATGATCAAGGTTATGATAATATATTTAATTATAACCACCATAAGCACGAAATCAAAGATATATTAGATTCGGAAATATTTCTTATTTCATCTCCAAATGAAACTCATGTTGATTGGATAAGAAAACTTAGTTTAACTGGGAAACCTATTTTTTGTGAGAAACCACCTTTTGTTAAAGAAGAAGATCTCCCAGAGTTAGAAAAATACAGGAGAAATCTTTTTTTCAACTTTAATTATAGGTTCTCATATTTAATAAAAATTATTGAAAATTTTGAAAACTCTAAGGAGTTAGGATCAATAATAAATATACATTGTGTTTCATGTCATGGGTTAGCATTTAAACCCTCATATAAGAATGATTGGCGGTTTAAGAGTAAAAACTTTTTTTCTAGTATCGTTGGGAACTTAGGAATTCATTATATTGATTTAATATTGTACATTTTAAAAAAGCCAAAAAGTATAAATATAGATTATGTATCTATTTCCTCATCAAAATTACCAGACACATGTAAGCTAAATTTAATTTTTGATAATTCGTTTGCTGATATTTTTTTATCTTACTCTACAGCGTTTCAAAACAAAATTGAAATTTTTTATGAAAATGGGATCTTAGTTTTATCTAATGGTGAAATTAGCTTATTAAGTCCTCGCGATACTTTTGATGACCATGGCTTTTTTAAAACTCCCAATCAGAAAATATTAAAAAAATTTATAAACTCTAGAGCATATTTTGATAATTCTATTGTTGAATCTTTGAAATACTTTATGGATCATGCAGTCAATAAAAAGAATCAATCAAAAAAACATTATGATCAGTCAATTTTATCAACTTCGACAATGTTAAGTTTAAATAAGTATTAAATTATGAAAAACCTATGGAATCAAAATGATTTCCAATTATTTGGGACTGATGAAATTAGTCAACGTGTATATTCCTCTCGATTATTAGGTAAGTGTCCTGAGCTCGTTTTACATGGTGGAGGTAATACCTCTGTAAAAGGAGAAACAATAAATATTTTTGGTGAACCAGTTAAAACGTTATTTATTAAAGGGAGTGGGTGGGACCTGATTTCTATTGAGAAGGAAGGTTTTGCTCCTGTTGATTTAGATCATTTGAAAAAGTTATCAAAACTAGAAACACTATCCGATTCTGAAATGGTTATGGAGCAAAAGAATGCTACTTTAACACCAAATGCACCGAATCCATCCGTTGAGGCAATTTTGCATGCTTTAATCCCTTTTAAGTTTGTTGATCACACGCACGCAGATTCTGTTTTGTCTATTTCAAATACTCCTAATGGAATAAGGAAAATAAAAGAAATATATGAGGATGATATTTTAATTATTCCTTATGTAATGCCTGGATTTATTTTAGCAAAAAAAGTGGAAGAATATACAAAAAATATAAATTGGGATAAGATAAGAGGGATGATTCTTCTTAATCACGGTGTATTTAGTTTTGGTGACAGTGCAAAACAAAGCTACGATAGAATGATAAATATTGTAACACTTGCAGAAAATTATTTAAAAGAAAATAGGGTATGGAATCAATTTGCAAAATCAAATTCAACATTTTGTTTGGAAGACTTAGCTAGGATAAGAAAAGAAGCTTCAAAAATGACTGGGAGGCCTTTGATAGCAATTGCAAATAATTCTAAAGAAGCTGTAGGATTTTCAAAACTAAAGAATGTCAAAAAACTATGCTCAAATGGAACACTTACTCCTGATCATGTAATAAGGACCAAGCCTTTTGCTTGGGTTTTAGAAAGTGACTTAGAAACCTCTGCTAAAAAATTTGTAAAAAAATACGAATTGTACTTCAAAAAATATAAAACTAAAGGCTTGAAAATATTAAATTGTGGCCCAAAATGGGCATTATGGCCAAAATATGGAACTGTTAGTTTTGGATTTACAAAAACACAAGCTAAAGTAGTTTTCGATATAAATAAACATACCATTAGAGCAGTACAAACTTCATTCAATTTAGATGATTGGAAGCCAATTTCATTTAAAGACCTTTTTGATATTGAATATTGGGAGCTGGAACAATTAAAACTCAGGAAAAATAACAAAACACCTGAATTTCAAGGTAAAATAGCACTAGTCACTGGAGCAGCTAGTGGAATAGGTAAAGCCTGTGTTGAAAAACTATTAGATAATGGATGTAGTGTTTTGGGTTTAGATAAAAATGCGAAAATTAATTCTATTTTTAAAAATATAGAGAATTTTAAAGCTGTACAATGTGATCTTTTAAAAACAACTGATATAAAAAAAGCTGTAAATAGTTGTATCTTAGAATATGGAGGACTTGATATTCTAGTTAGCAATGCAGGTGTCTTTTCATCTTCAAAAAATCTTGAGGATATTGATGATAATAAATGGGATAAAGATATAGATGTTAACTTAAAAACTCATCACAGAATATTAAGAGAGTGTATTCCCTACTTAAAATTGGGTATTAATGCTTCCATTATTTTTATAGGATCAAGAAATGTCGGTGCTCCTGGTCCAGGAGCTGGAACATATACAATTGCTAAGGCAGGGTTAACTCAAATGGCAAGATTAGCAGCAATTGAATTATCGAAATACAATATTAGAGTAAATATTTTACATCCAGATTGCGTGTATGATACAGATATTTGGTCAAAAGAAGTGCTTAAAGAACGCGCAAAAAAATATGGGATATCGGTTGTTAAGTACAAGCAGAGAAATTTATTGAAAACAGATGTTTTATCTTCTGATGTAGCAGAATTAGTGATTTTTTTTGCTGGGGGCAGAAGTGGTAAGACTACAGGTGCGCAAATGCCAGTCGATGGCGGAAATAATAGGATTATATGAAGACTTTAATTTCATTAACACCAACAATAGAATGGAAAAATGGTAAAGTCAAAATGATTGACCAAACAAAACTTCCGATGGAAGAAGAATATATTGAAACAGATCAATATAAGGAGATATGTGATGCAATTTATAGATTATCTATTCGTGGTGCCCCTGCTATTGGTGTAGCTGGTGCTTATGCATGTGTTCTTGCCGCAAAAAAAATTAAGGAGAAAAACACAAGTGAATTCCTTGATCAATTTATTTTACAAGCCGATGAAATCGCATCGACTCGACCCACTGCAGTAAATTTAATGTGGGCTGTAAATAAGATGAAAAAAAAGGCAATTAAAGTTTCTAGTTCGATTGCAGATATTAGAAAAGCTCTCTTGGATTTAGCTAAACATATAAACGAGGATGATATTAACCGCTGTCATTATTTATCTTTGAATGGTTCAAAGCTTATTAAAAATAATTCTAATGTAATAACTATATGTAATACAGGCGGTCTAGCCACTAGTGGTATAGGTACAGCTTTAGGAGCTATACAATATGCTCATGCGCAAGAAAAAAACTTAAAAGTTTATGTGTGTGAAACTCGACCGTTACTTCAAGGTGCAAGACTGAATACTTGGGAATTAAAGCGAACAAAAACACCTTTCACCCTTATCACTGATAGTATGGCTGCTCATATTATGAAAAAAGTTGATATTAATGGTGTTTTTGTAGGAGCAGACCGTATTGCTGCTAATGGAGATACTGCTAATAAAATAGGGACATATAGTCTTGCGGTTTTAGCGAAACATCATGGGATACCTTTTTTTGTAGCTGCTCCATTATCTACTGTTGATTTTGACACTGAATCGGGTTCCTCTATCCCTGTAGAAGAACGATCTCCAAAGGAAGTAACACGCATAAAAGGATTGCAGTTCACAATTGAAGATATCGATGTAACTACACCTGCTTTTGATATAACGCCTTCAAAGCTTATTCAAGGGATAATTACGGAAAAAGGTGTGGCAGAATATCCTTACAAAAGATCACTTGCAAAACAACGTGATGCAAGATAGTTGTAAAATTGGTATAATAGGAGGGTCAGGTATGGAAGACCCAAACTTTATTTCTAATTCAGAATCAAAAGTAGTTTCAACACGTTTTGGAGATCCCAGCTCTCAATTAATTTTAGGGTATATAAATGACGTTCCAGTTGTTATACTCTCTCGACATGGCCTTAATCATTCGATAAATCCAACAAATGTAAATTATCGTGCAAATATATTAGCATTAAAGAATGAAGGATGTACTCATATCCTTGCGGTTACTGCGTGCGGCTCACTCAGGGAGCATATTAGGCCAGGAGATTTTATTTTTCCAGATCAATTTATAGATAGAACTTCAAAAAGAATATGTACATTTTTTGATAAGGAAGATGTTCGTCATATACCAATGGGAAGCCCTTTTTGTGAAGAAATGAGGTTACACCTTTCAGATGTTTGTGATACCCTAGGTTATAGATATCATAATAAAGGTACCGTTGTAACTATCGAAGGCCCTAGGTTTAGTACAAAAGCTGAAAGTCTTTTATATCGTAATTGGGGATGTGATATTATAAATATGTCAACGGTTCCTGAAATTATATTAGCAAATGAGATGGAATTAAAATATCAAAGTATAGCAATGAGTACAGATTATGATTCTTGGCATGAAAATGAAGAAAATGTGACCATGGAAATGGTTTATGCAGTTATGAAAAAAAATATAAAAAATGTAAAAACCCTCATTAAAAATGTTATACCCCTCCTAAACAAAAAGAAAAAATAATAAAATGCGTATGGATCAAATTAAAAATATCATCAGAACAATACCAAATTTTCCAAAGCCAGGTATTAATTTTAAAGACATTACAACTTTATTGAATAACCCAAATGCATTTAAAGAAGTTATTCAAAAATTTTACAACAAATTTGCAGAAAAGAATGTAGATGTCGTTGTTGGTGTTGAAAGTAGAGGCTTTATTTTTGGAGCACCTTTAGCGTTAAAGTTAAATTGTCCTTTTGTTATTATGCGAAAGCCTGGGAAACTCCCAAGCAAAACGATATCCGAAGAGTATAAATTAGAGTACGGGCACGATCATTTAGAAATTCACACCGATTCAATTAAGAATGGTGATAAAGTTTTAATCATTGATGATTTACTTGCAACTGGTGGGACTGCTAATGCAGCAAAAAAATTAGTTGAGAGATTAGGTGGTGATTTGATATCTTTTTGTTTCCTGATAAAACTAAATGGATTAGGTAGTGAAAATAAAATTGATAATTCAAAAGTGTTTTATTTATTCGAATATTGAATTCCTTAACTTTTAATTTAAAAACAATACAATTTTGCAAGTTAAAAAAAATTAATTTTTTAAAATAAGCTTCATATTTTTTATTATTTTATAAATCAACTAATCAAAGAAACTATTTTTAATTTGATCAAGTCTTATTTTATGAAATGAAAGAAGATTCCTTATTAAAAAAATATTCTTACCGATTATTAAGTAATTTAATTAACCTCCTTAAAAATTTAATGTCAGTATCAATTGTTCCACAAGCACTAGGTCCTGATAATTATGGAGCATATAGTTTTCTTACAAATTTTTTTTTGAGTTCAATTAAGTTTTTAAAAGTTGGTATTCCAGATGCATTTTTAACAAAATTTTCATCTCGTCAAAATGAAAAAAACTTAGTAGGGGTGTATTTTTACTTCACATTAACAATTGTTTTACTTTTATCAGTCTTAACATTTACTTTAGTTAAAATAGGTTATGCAGATATTGTTTGGCCCCAACAAAAAACTATTTTTATTTACCTAGCTTTAATTTTTGGTGTATTATCTTTTTTATCGGAGTCTAATTTTATTACAAACGATGCTCTAGGAAATACAATTATATATGAAAAGAAAAATGTGATTCGAAGCATAATCTTCGTTTTTTGTTTGATAATTATTTCTTATTTAAATGTTTTAACATTAGCTAACTATTTTATTTTACAATATCTATCATTTACTTTTATAATTATTTTTGGCTTAATCATAATCCGTAAAGATTTTTTAGATTGGAGGGAAGTATTCCTCATAAAAAAAAATAGATTTATTTATTATTGCAAGGAGTTTTTTAACTTTTCACATCCTTTGTTTTCTAATAAACTTATCGTATATATATCTTCTATTTTTGATTTATGGTTGTTGCAATTCTTTTACGGTTCTGAAGAGCAAGCTTTTTTCCATTTAGGACTGAAAATTGGAGGAGTATTTTTTATTTTTACTTCATCAGTAACTACGTTAATTGTAAGAGACTTTTCAATAAACTTTACTAATGAGGATAATATTAGAATCAAAAACGTCTTTAACCAGATACCTGTGTTTTACTTTGTTTCTTCTTATTTTGGTATTTTTGTTTCGTTGCATGCTGATCACATTATACAAATACTTGGACAAGAAGACTATATTAATGCTATCATGCCTATTTCAATACTAGCTCTTTATTCATTGCATAGAACATACGGACAATTAATTGGTGGACTTTTCATATCGATGAGCAAAACAAAGGTGCTGAGGAATGTTGTTTCCACAATGGGATTATTTGGAATAATATTAAGTTTTATAATTTTAGCGCCAGAACATTACTTCGGCTTTCAAGCAGGAGCGTCCGGTTTAGGTTTTAAAATGGTTATTATCCAATTTTTTCAGGTAAATATACTTTTAATGATTGCAACAAAGATTTTGAAAATCTCTTTTAAAAAGTATCTGGTTAATCAATTTAGTATTATTCTTATACATACGATGAGTGCATTATTTTCTTTAGAGATAACCAATTTTTTTTGTTCTAACTTTAGCTTTAAATTCTTTTTAATTTCAGGTTTTGTTTATAGTATAATTATTCTTTCTGTTGTGATTCTATATCCTCAAATTATATTTAAGACAAAAAAAGACTTATCGTTATTATATAATTCTATCTTTGTTTTAAGAAAAAAATATTTATAAGAAATAAATTTAAGAAAATCATGAAAAAAATTTTGTTAATTGGAGGCGAAGGATATATTGGCAATGTGGTTTCCTCAGCTTTACTAAAAAAGGGATATAAGGTTATATCTTTCGATAATTTTCTTTATAAGAACAACCACTGTGTTTTAAATAAAATTAGTAATCCAAATTATAATTTTATTTTTGGAGATATGTTAGATACAAATCTTCTTAGAAGTATTTTAACTAGCGTTGATTCGGTTATTTTACTGGCTGGTTTGGTTGGCGATCCTATTACTAAAAAATATCCTAAAGAATCTATTTTAATTAATGATAAGGGTGTAAAAAATGTAATTGATTTATCGGTAAAATCAGAAATTAAAAGATTTCTTTTTATTTCGACATGTTCAAATTATGGGTTAATCAATAATAATGAATTAGCCGATGAAAATTTTGATTTGAACCCACTTTCTTCGTACGCTAAGTCAAAGGTAAAAGCTGAGAAATATATTTTATCCTTAAAGAATAAAACAAAGATGATTCCAACAATTTTGAGATTTGCTACAGCCTTTGGACTTTCTCCGCGAATGCGATTTGACTTAACAATAAGCGAATTTACTAGAGATATTGCTATGGGTAGAGAATTATTAGTATATGATTCAGAAACATGGAGGCCCTATTGCCACACACAGGATTTTGCGAGACTAATTCAAATGGTATTGAAGGCGCCGACGAAGGAAATAGCATTTGAAGTTTTTAACGCCGGGGGTGCTGCTAACAATGCAACAAAGCAAATGATTATCGATTTGATATTAAAAAAAATTCCGAATGGGAAAGTGAAATATCAAGAGAATGGCAGCGATCCAAGAAATTACAGAGTAAATTTTGAAAAAGTTAAATCGATTCTAGGATTTAAACCTAAATTCACTATTCAAGATGGGATTGATGAGTTAGTGCATGCATTCAACAATCATGTTTTTGATCATGTTGACGATAGCATCAATAGTTATGGTAATTATGAATTGAATAACCATCATATAATTAAATGAGTTCTTACATACCTCTTTCTGTACCTGTATTAAAAGGCAATGAAATGAAATACCTTCAAGAATGCATTGATTCTGAATGGGTCTCGTCTGCCGGTAAATATGTTGATTTATTTGAAAAAATGATATCTAAATACACAGGTTCTAAATAAGCTATTGCATGCGTAAATGGTACCTCTGCTCTTCAAATATCTTTGCAACTGGCAGGTGTGAAGCCTGGTGATGAAGTAATTGTACCCTCATTAACTTTTATTGCACCAGTAAATTCAATCGCATATAATAACGCAACTCCAGTCTTTTTAGATTCAGATAATTTTTACAACTTAGATTCTGATAAAGTTATAAGTTTTATTAAAAATGAAACGTTTTATAAAAACGGATTTTCATATAATAAAAAAACTAATAACAAAATTTCAGCAATTTTACCTGTTCATGTATGGGGCAATGCAGTTTGGTTAGATGAGATTATAAAATTATGTAGAGAGAAAAATATCACGGTTGTTGAAGACGCCTCAGAAAGCCTAGGAACCTTTTATAGCGATGGCAAATTTAAAGGAAAACATACGGGCACTATTGGCAAACTAGGATGTATCTCATTTAATGGTAATAAAATTATCACTTCAGGTGGTGGTGGTATGATATTAACCAATTTTAGCAAATTAGCAGAAAAAGCTAAATACCTTACAACTCAAGCAAAAGATGATCCGCTAAATTATGTACATGATGAGATTGGATATAATTTTCGTCTAACAAATATTCAATCAGCGGTAGGTGTTGCTCAATTAGAGCAATTGCCTAGTATCCTTAAAAGAAAGAAAAAAATATATAATTTTTATAGAAAAAAAATTGCTGACATAACTGGTTTTTCAATATGTTCGCCTCCAAAATATGCGAATAATAATCACTGGTTAAATATTTTAAAAATAAACAGAAAAACAATAAATAAACATTTAGGCCATTTAATTAAAAAATTTGAAAATAATGGTATTCAAGCTAGACCAGTTTGGAAATTAAATCACATGCAGAAACCCTACCAGAAATTTCAAAATTATAAAATCGAAAACTCCAATAATTTAGTTCTAGATAGTTTATGTTTGCCATCATCTCCAAACATTTCAAAAAGGGATCTAGAAAAAATTATTAATCAATTATATGAATAAAATAAAAATTGGATATTTTGCTGATGGTACATGGAGCCATAATGCTTTTGAATTAATAATCGTTGAGTCAACCATTGAAGTTGATTTTATTTGTGTTCGTTTTGATACAAAAGAGTCTTTTATCAAATTGAAAGAATGGACTTGCGATTCAAAAATTATTAGGGGACATAGATTGAAATGAGTACAATAATTATAGCAGAAGCAGGAGTCAATCATAATGGTTCAATAAAAATTGCAAGAGAATTAATTGATGTGGCTGCTGATGCAGGCGCTGATTTTGTCAAGTTTCAGACATTTAAAGCTGAAACATTGGCTACTCCAAAAGCTGACAAAGCAATATATCAGAAGAGGTTAACAGATAAAGATGAATCCCATTTTGAAATGATTAAAAAATTAGAGCTAGATAAAGCTGATCATAAAAAATTAATTGATTATTCAAAAAAGAAAAACATCAATTTTCTTTCTACAGCATTTGATATTGAGAGTCTAAATTTTTTAACAGATTTAAATATACCTCTGTATAAAATTCCATCTGGAGAAGTCACCAATCTACCGTACCTTCGTCATGTAGGAGGGATGCATAAACCAATCATTATGTCAACAGGAATGTGTACCATAGAAGAAATTTGTTTTGCATTTAATATTTTATTAGAAGCTGGTATGAGGAGAGAAGACATTACGATTTTACATTGTAATACAGAATATCCCACTCCCATGCACGATGTAAACCTAAAAGCGATGGATACCATCAGAACTAAACTAGGAGTAAAAGTTGGTTATTCCGATCATACTTTGGGTATTGAAATACCCATTGCTGCTGTTGCTTTGGGAGCGAGTGTTATAGAAAAACATTTTACTTTGGATCGTAACCTCAAAGGTCCAGATCATGCTGCTAGTTTGGAGCCAAATGAATTAAAAAATATGGTTGATGCTATTCGAGGTATTGAAAAAGCATTGGGCGATGGCATTAAAAAACCAAGTTTAAGTGAAAAAAAAAATATACCGATTGCCCGAAAATCTATTGTAGCAAGCCAACCTATCAAGAAAGGAGATCTTTTTTCGGAAGATAACCTAACTGTCAAACGGCCAGGCACAGGAATTTCGCCGATGAAATGGGACGCTGTTCTTGGTAAAAATGCATCATGCAACTATAAAAAAGATGATTTGATATCATGAGTCGTAAAAAGATATGTATTGTAACAGGAACCCGAGCTGAATATGGATTACTTAAATGGCTAATAGATGCAATTAAAAACTCAAAAGACTTAAAATTACAAATTATAGTGACAGGAATGCATTTATCTTCAGAATTTGGTTTTACGTTAAAAGAAATTGAGAATGACGGGTATAAGATTGATAAAAATGTTGAAATGTTACTTTCTTCGGATACTAAATCATCCATCTCAAAATCTACAGGGCTTGGGATAATTGGTTTTTCAGATGCATATAATGATTTGAATCCAGACATGGTAATTGTGCTGGGAGATAGATTTGAAATTCTGGCAGCTAGTATAGCTGCATATTTTTCTGGAATACCCATTGGTCACATTCATGGAGGTGAAACTACTGAAGGAGCTTTTGATGAGGCAATTAGACATTCTATAACAAAAATGTCGTGGTGGCATTTTGTAGCATCAAAAGAATATAAAAAAAGAGTTATTCAACTTGGAGAACATCCAAGGCGAGTTTTTGACGTAGGGGGTCTAGGTGTTGATTCTATTCGTAATTTGAAATTATTATCAAAAAAAGACTTGATCAAAAATAAAGGAATCAAGTTTAAGAAAAAAAATTTACTTATTACCTTTCATCCTGAAACATTAGATGAAGTATCATCAAATGAAGGCATAAAAATATTATTAAAAGTTTTAGAAGAGTTAAAAGATGTGTATTTAATTTTTACTATGCCTAATGCTGATTCAAGCGGAAAGCATATAAAATCAATGATCGATAAATTTGTCCGTACCTATCCTGATAAATCCATTGCATTTACCTCTTTGGGCAGTTTACATTATTTATCTTTATTGCAATTTATTGATGGAGTAGTTGGTAACTCCTCAAGTGGATTATTAGAGGCACCTACTTTTATGATTGGAACTGTTAATCTTGGAGACCGACAAAAAGGAAGATTAAAAGCAAGTAGTGTGATTGATGCTAAATTAAGTGAAAGTTCAATACGAATCGCTTTGACAAAACTTTTTAATAAAAGGTTTAAAAATAATTTATCCAAAACTGTAAATCCTTATGGTGGTGGATATGCAGTAGATAAAATTTTAAATGTTTTAGAAAGTCAATCGCTACCTAAGAATATTAAGAAAAAATTTTACGATTTATGAAAAAAGAAATTAGAGTTAAGCGTGACATCTCAGTTCGCTCCGCAATGAATAAATTAGAAAAGACAGCAGAAAAATGTCTAATTGTTGTTGATGAGAAAGGAAGGCTATTAGGTACTTTAACTGATGGAGATATTCGACGATCTATTTTAAAAGGTTCAAAGTTCTCAGAAGATATTTCAAATTTATATAATCCTAAACCATTCACTCTAATTGAAGATAGTTTTACTAAAGATGAAGCCACTCAGACTCTTATTAATAGTAAATTAGATCTAATCCCGATTATTAAGAAAAACAAATCAGTAAAAGATTATGTTACGTTATCTAGTTTGCGTGGACACCAAAACCATCAAAAACAACTAAATGATACACCAGTAGTCATTATGGCAGGAGGGCAAGGAACAAGGATGGCTCCATTTACCAAAGTATTGCCTAAACCTCTTATCCCTATTCAAGATAAGCCAATCATTGAACACATCATTAAACGATTCACCGATGTTTCATGCTCAGAATTTTATTTAACTATTAATTATAAGGGAAAAATTTTAAAAGCATATTTTGAAGAATTAAATCCTAACTATACTGTGAATTTCATTAAAGAAACTCAACCTTTAGGAACTGCTGGTAGTCTAAAATTTTTAACAGATAAAATTAAAATTCCATTTTTTGTTACAAACTGTGATATAATTATAAAAACTGATTTGAAGGAGGTTTATAACTTTCATAAGAAAGGAGGATATGATATTACCTTGATTGCTTCCGCTAAAGAATACACGATTCCATATGGTACTTGTAACTTGGAAAAAAATGGGGATCTTTTAAATATTCAAGAAAAACCGAAATTTGACTTTTTAATAAATGCGGGTTTATATATTTTGAATCCAGATGTTCTTGAAAATATTCCTAAAGATAAATTTTATAACATAACAGACTTAATCGAAAATGTTATTAAGAAAAAAAAACGAGTTGGTGTTTATCCTATTGATGATGAGTTTTGGATTGATATTGGGCAATGGGAAGAGTATCAAAAGGCCATTAAAAAGCTTTTATGATTAAGACAATTAATGGTGCAATAATGATAATTGCTAGGATGGGATCAACAAGGTTAGACCGTAAACATCTTATCGATGTAAATGGTGAACCTATCATTAGTTATTTAATTAGAAGGATGAAATATTTTTTTAAAAAAGAAATTGAGGACGAACAATTAACTATTTCTATAGTAACGGGTTCTAAAGAAAAGAATAGTTTGCTAGGTGAGGTTGCTAAAAATTTTGATATTTCTATATTTTACGGTAATGATATAAATATCCCTCTAAGGATAAATCAATTTGTTACAAAGTATAATTATGATTTCGTGATTAGTATAGATGGCGAAAATACCTTTTGTGCGCCAGAAGGTATAAAAAAAGTTTATAATCAAATGATGGCTTCTAGAAAGTACGTAAAAACAGATGGATATCCATTTGGAATGAATTCAATGGGCTTTAGCAAAAGATTTATAATGGAATCTACTTCTTGTCTTAAAAAATCAATGCTTGAAACTGGTTGGGATTGGGTATTCGATATTAACGAGTGTCATAAGATAGTAAACAAAAATAAAACTGATGAGCGTTTGCGCTTTACATTAGATTATATTGAAGATTTAGAATTTTATAAATCCATTATTTTATCCGATTTAGATATTATTAGTGCCTCCACAGATGAAATAATTAATTTGGTTTTAAAAAGAAAATTCTTTTTAAAAAATATGGATTTAAACAAGACATATTGGGAAAGATTCAATAAGCTAAAACAAAAAGAAATTAGGAGAAATTAATGGGGGATCTGCCTTGGAGATTTGATGAAAGAAAATTCAATTGCATTTGGGTGTATATTTCAGTTTTATGCACAAATTCCTATATTTTTTAAAAAGCAAGCATAAGGTAATGTAATAAATATTTCATCAATACAGAGGTTAGTGTGTTCAAATTTTGATCATTTTGAAGGAACAGAAATGGTGTCTCCAACTGAAAATACAGCTGCAAAATCTGCAATTACTTCTATTCTTAAGTATATGGCAAAATTTTTATCAAATACTAACATTAGATTTAATTGTGTAAGTACTGACGATATCTTAGATAATCATCCAGAATCTTTTTTAAAAAAATATAAAAATTCTTGTTCAAGCAAAAGAATGCTCGATCCAGACGATATTATAGGAGCACTTTTATTTTTAGTTTCTGACACTTCAAAATTTATAAATAGTCAGAATATAAATGTTGATGATGGTTGGACACTGCAAGTGACTTTTTATAAATCATGGAGCTCAAATTAAGGTCTAAAACGCCTTAAAGGACGGGTTTTATAATTAGTAAAATTGATCGCAAATTAGAATCTAGTTATAAGTTTCGGGAAGTTCCTCCTAATGAATTTTTCGAAAAAAATAGAGTGCCAATAGTTTTTTTAGCTATTATACGTTACGGTACCAGGTTTTTTGGTTTCCGTATTGCTGCTAAGCTTATATCATTATTAATTAATGATAGTTTACTTTTTTTTTTAAAAGACAAACAACAGATAAAATATTTTTTAAAAATTAATTATTTAAATATTACTTATCGTTATCATTTAATAAATGGAAATTTTGTTAAATCAAATACTGAAAAATTAAAATGGGCTAAATTAATTTTTGAAAGATCTAAAACTGATACTAGGAAGAAGGCAGCAATGAAATTTATAAAAATTATGTCTTATCCTTCCAATCAGGAATTTGCATATGATCAAGTAAAAAAAAGTAATAAAAATATTAAAAGAAAAATATATCTATATGGTCCTAATTCATTAAATAGACCATCCAAGAAATATAAAGATTACACAATAATATTTACGAAACCCATAAATTTTGATTCAACTGATTTTTCTGGAAGTATTTTGTTTCTTAGTTCAAATTATTTTATAAAACATAATATTGATGATCCTAATATTAAAAAGCAGTTAGAAAAATATGATTTAATATATATGTCTTGTCAAAAAACGAAGCTTTTAGGTAACATGAAACGAAGTTTTAATAAAGAAGATACTACTCTTTCTAGCTTAATGGGATTAGGAAGAATATTAAGGAAATTTTCTGAAGATAGTCAAATTTACGATTGCGTTATTGAGGGATTTGATTTCTATCTAAAATCTAATTTATACCAAGAATATTACCCTACAAACCCAAGTCAATCAAATCTAGAAAAAGCAGTTGCCCATAGTATTGCACATCATGATGCATTGTATAATTTTGTTTATGTCAAAAATATTATAAAAAGATTTAATATCATTGATTCAATAAATTTTAAAAAGATTATATCTCTTCATCCTTTAGTTTACATGGATAAATTATCTAAATCTGTCAATTTAAAATTATTAAATCCATAATCTATTTAAATAAGACCTTTTATAAAATAAAAACTCAATAAATGAAATGAAAATTTATCTTTTGCAAATAGCTTTTTCTTTACAATAGAATGGTTTCTGTCCGAAAAGAATTGTATAAAGATAATAGATTTTTTTTTAGAAAATCCGAGAAATGGCTTAATGATTTTTATTTAGAATTTCCAAACAGATCTAAAATAATTCTACTTTTAGAACATTGGATATTTAGTTTGAAGTCTATTGCTAATATTTATGGTCCTAAGGGATTAAGTGATTATATTGAAACAAGTAAGAGGAATAGATGTTTTATGGAATTTTCTTATGATTTTGAGATGGGGAAGCACCATAATAAAATAGTTAGAAATAAATCATCAAGATATTTTTTCATCCTTTCATTGATCGTTAAAGAAATTTTACTTCCTGGAGTTCCAATAAATTCTTTTTTCGATAAGATGCGTTGGCGGATTTCAGAATTTTTTATTGGATCATTGCCAATAGTAAAAAACGCAAAAAAAAAAGATGAGCTGATCCACTTCTTACTTAATTGTCTTCCTGTAGAATTGAAGATATCAAAAGAGCATCTACATTGTATCCTCCCGGAGCTATTTTTTTCTAATGTAATTCATGTTAGTACTGATAAAGCATCTTTAATAGTGAAAGGGTCTATGGTTAGCCTATTACAATTCAAAGGATACGAAAACATTTTGCTAACAAATTGGTCTGTTCTTTCTATAGGTTTTCAACATGGTGGTGGATATGGATTATTTAAGGAAAAATCGCCGCTTATGGAATGCGAGTTATCTTTATGCGACGAATTTTATGGATGGGGATTAATGGGAAAAAATATCAAACAAAAGCGTTTTAACAGGTATAGAAATGAAAAAGAAAATGATTTTTTATTCAAAAGAATTGTTTGGGTTGAGAGGCCTGCAACTCCAGTGTTTTATCAAAGTCTAATTGAAAAAATTTATAACAATCGTGTCGATCTCAGCCCTATTTATTATATTTATGATGAATTAAAAAAAATAAATAAAAATTATTATAACCTACCATATCCAGGAAGAATCGAGTCTAATAATTACAACAATTTGAGGGGCGTAAAAATAGAAAATAATGGAAATGTCTATGATAATTTAAAGGGTGGAGATGTTGTGATTTTTGATATCTTAGAACAAACATTAGTACATTATTGTATTGAAAATAATATTTTATTTATTTTTGTTACTACTAGAAAATGCTATGATCTCTTAGATGATAATTTTAAAATTTTTTTTGATATATTTTATGATAATAGACTTGGGTTTTTTGCAGATGAAAAAGATGGACTTTGTAATAGCATAAATAATATTTTTAATAATGAATATAGTATTCCCAGAGATGTTGAAAGCTATCTCAGGCACACTTTTTTATTGGATGAAGGCAATAATTGAATATGCATCAAAACATGAACAAAAACATATTATTTTTATAGTAAAATAAATAAAATGGATTGTGATATAATCATCATTGGTGCTGGCGTTGTTGGGCTATCAATTGCCAGAAGCATTTCACGTCTAAATTCTAATATTTATGTTGTAGAAAAAAACGAAAATACTGGCATGGAAATTTCTAGTAGAAATAGCGAAGTCTTGCATAGCGGTATATACTATCCGTATGATTCTTTAAAAGCTAAGTTATGTGTACAAGGGCAAAAAAAAATTTATGAATATTGTAAGCAAAAAAGTATTCCATATAAAAAGACCGGTAAACTTGTTATTATTTCTAAAGAAGAGAATCTGAGCGAATTAAAAAAATTAAAAAAAAATGCTAAGAAAAATGGGGTTATATCTAATCTACTTTCTAAAAATGACATTGAGAAAATAGAACCAAATGTTAATGCCGCAAATGCTCTTCAGTTTTTAGAAACAGGAATAATAGATAGTCATGCATTTATGAATTCACTGAAAAACGATTCAATTAGCCAAGGTGTTGAAATTGCATTAAAAAATAAAGTAAATAAAATTAAAAAAATTAAAAAAGGCTATCTTCTTGAGATGCTTGATCAAAATAAAAATAAATATGAAGTATCTAGCTCTGTAATAATTAACTCTTCTGGTTTGAGTTCATATCATATATCACAATTGGCTGGAATTAAGAAAAAACGTTATGAATTAAGTTTTTGGAAAGGAGATTATTTCTGGGTAAAACAAACAAGTAAAAATCAGGTTAGGTCACTCATATATCCACTTCCAGAAAGGAATATTTCAGGATTGGGTATCCATACTACCATTGATATTTCTGGACGAATGAAACTTGGTCCAGATTCTCAATATCTTGGAGAACAATCAGTGTTTAATTATGAAGTCGATTTAGAAAAAAAAGAATTATTTTTTCAAGCAGCACAAAAATATTTACCTTCATTAAAGAAGGATGATTTGATGCCTGATCAATCAGGAATAAGACCAAAGCTTCAAAAACCAGGAGGTCGTTTCCGTGATTTTGTTATAAGGAACGAAACAAAATATGGATATGATAATTTTATAAATTTAATAGGAATTGAATCTCCAGGTTTAACATCATCTCTTGCAATTGGCGAATACGTTGTTGATTTAATTCATTAGTCTAAGGAATATATATTTTGATTATTGGTAATGGCTTAATAGGTAATGCGTTCAAGAAATATTTTAAAGATGATAATGATGTTCTAATATTTGCCTCTGGAGTGTCGGATTCAAAGAATAAAGATAGAAGTGATTACAAAAGAGAAGAGCGTTTACTAAAATCTTACTTGGATCAAAATAATGACTATGATTTATTTGTGTATTTTAGTACGATAAGTGTTGAAGATATATCTATGCAAAAAAGAGAATATATTTTGCATAAGTTGAAGATGGAAGCTGTTATTAGAGAGTCTAAAAATTCCATTATTTTTAGACTTGGACAAATCGCAAGTAGAGGTAAGGGTAACTTAAATAATTTACTTAATTACTTAGTGAGATCAATAAAAAATCAAGATCAAATTGAAGTTTGGCTAGGTTCGTATAGAAACATTTTAGATATAGATGATATTGTAAAAATTATTGTTTATATCATATCAAATAACCTTTTTACAGGAGAAATAGTAAACATTGTAAATCCTAAATCACATAGAATAGAACAGATTATTTCGATTTTAGAGGAGGTCTTATTACTAAAAGGGGATTATTCATACATAGAAAAGGGTGTAAAGTACGTGGCAAGTGCAGAAAAGATAATACCTCTAATTAATGACTTAGGAATGTTATTCAATGATCAATATCTGCATAAGGTCTTCAAAAAATACTATCACGATTTTTAAATCATACCCCAATTTATGACAAGTTCAATTAATAAAAGTCTTTCAATTGTAATCCCGACATATAATAGGCCAAGTCAATTAGAAAAATGCCTTGACCTATTATTAGATAAATGCTGTTTATTAAATATTAATATTTTTATTTCTGATGATAGTTCTAATGACGAAGTTTTTAAATTAATTCATTCAATTAAAAAAAGATATTCGATTATACATTATTCGAAAAACGAATCAAGGCTAGGTCATGATCTTAATTTTTTTCATTCTCTTGAAATTCCTAAATCAGATTATGTTTGGGTTCTAAGTGATGCTATTCTTGTCGATGCACCTTCAATAGAAATTATTCTAAACATTATAAAAAATAATAAATATGAAATTATATCTATTAATGCAAAAAATAGAGATTTGAAATGTCCTTCTGGTAGTTTTTCTGATTCTCATATCATAATAGAAAAATTTGGTTGGCATTTAAATTTAATGGGAGCAGCTATATATTCAAAAAATGTAATTAATACTTTGAAGGATATAGATGTTACAAACTGTAAAAATTTTCCACATTTTTATCTCATCTTCACTTACTTATCTATAAACCCTTCTTTTTATTGGTTAAATAAAAAAATCCTAAGTTCATCAAGGAAGAAAAGTTACTGGATGAAAAATATTTTTACCGTTTGGTTTAATGATTGGCCCAATGTAGTCCATTCTTTATCACCAAGGTACAACAAAATAGATTTAAATAAAATTATAGTTAATCATTCTATAAAGACAAAAATGTTTAACCCAAAATCTTTGGTCATGTTAAGACTAAATAAATTTTTTAACTATAAAAAATACAAAAAATATAAGTCAGGGCTTGTTAATCATAGTTCATATTCAAAATATATTATACTTTTAATTTCTATAGTCCCTTCTGGTTTAATCAAAATTATATATAATTCGTTAAGGTGCAGGACAAAAGATGTTAAAAAAATCTCATAATTTATTCGATACGATTTTAATCGCATTTGGGGCACTAATTTCTCTATTATATACACAGACAATATCTAATGACTATTATCAGTATGACATTGGTTATAAATTTTTTAAGGATCAAGAGACTTTTCTAAATGCTATTGCAATAACAAGATTTGAACCTGGTTTTGTAATAATATATTTTTATCTATCGAAAATTTTTTCATTTTTTAATCTGTTTCTATTAATATCCTCAATTTGTATAATTATAAAATTTTTAATTTTTAAAAAATTTTTAAAAAACTACAGAATAGCCTGGCTAGTATATTTAATAATTTTTTTACCATCCTTTGAAGCAAATCAGATCAGAATGGCTATAGTTACTATTTTTATCATATATATTTTGTGCTCAGATAATCAAAAGATAAAATATTTTAGAATAGCGTTCTTAGCATCTTCTTTTCATTTAAGTGGCTTATTAATTTTATTTTTTAAATTTCATTTAACTCCAATTAAGTTTTTTTTAATTTTTCTATTTACTATTTTTTCAATTAATAATATTGTTACAGTATTTGAACAAATATTACCTGTAGATTACAATATATTGATACCCATTGATACCATGGGACAGGTTAACATCCTTAATTCAAATTCACTAGTACAGTTTATAATGATCATTTACATCATTATTTATTGGAAAAAGTTATCAATTGTACAAAAAAAAGGAGCGCTGTTGATATGTGCGGGGTTAATCTTTTTTGTTCTCATGGATCACAGTGCAGTTGTAGCACATAGAATAAGAGAAACTTCATTATTAGGAATATTCCCCTTAATCTTTTCTGGTAATAGAATTATCCTTAATCATTTCACAATAGGTTTTTATATATCAATAATTTTTATAAATTCGTATTTTTTGTGGTTAACTATTAGTGAATTAATACAATATTTAAAATAAACAATTAAAATTTATGAAAACAATAATTTTAGCAGGCGGATGGGGATCAAGACTTGGTACGTTATCTGAATTGGTACCAAAACCAATGCTTAAGATTGGAGGCAAACCTATACTTTGGCATATAATGAAGTTATATAGCTATTATGGTTATGATGATTTTATCATCGCATTAGGCGTCAAAGGAGAAGTAATAAAAGAATATTTTTATAATTTTGAGGCATTAAATAGTGACTTTACTATTCAATTGTCTACTGGTAAAATATCTTTTCATAATAAGCATACTGAAACTAAATGGTCTGTGACTTTAGTGGACACTGGTCTAAACACGCTTAAAGGAGGTAGAATAAAAAGATTAGAAAAGTATATAAACGATGAGATTAATATGCTTACCTATGGAGATGGATTAACAAACCTAAACCTAAATGAGCTAATCAAATTTCATAAATCACATGGAAAAGTTCTTACATTTACTGGTGTCAGGCCTAGCGGAAGATTTGGAGAGTTCAAGGAACACAAGAATAAAGTTATTAGTTTTACTGAAAAACCAAAAAATGGAAAAGCACTTATAAACGGAGGCTATATGGTTTTTAATAAAAGTTTATTTAATTATTTAACTACTTCAGAAAACTGTGATTTTGAAAATAATGCACTGGAAGAACTAGCAAAAAGAGGAGAAGTAATGGTTTATAAACACAATGGACATTGGGAATGTATGGACCATGAGAGAGATTTCGCTTATTTAAATTCATTGTGGAATCAGAGAGATGCCTTTTGGAAGGTATGGTGAGATGGACATTCTAAGGTCTTTTATTTTTATAACTAACAAAGTATAGGTTTTTTGGAGAATAGTAAGTGTTTAATAATTTTTATAATGGTAAAAAAATATTAATTACCGGAGTTACGGGATTTAAAGGTTCATGGCTTGCCTTATGGTTGATGGATTTAGGAGCGGAAATAATTGGATTCTCTTTACCCCCTAATAGCCCGGAAGATAATTTTTCACTATGTAAATTAGGGAAAAAAATTAATCACCACTGTGGAGACATTCGAAATTTTAATGAATTGAATGATTTTGTTCGTAAAGAAAAACCTGATTTAGCATTTCATCTAGCTGCACAAGCATTAGTTTTAGACTCATATGAAGATCCGCATAATACTTTTTCTACAAATTTAATGGGTACTGTCAATTTTTTTGAAGCTATACGATCTAACTCATCCGTGAAAGTGGCAATTAATGTTACAAGTGATAAATGTTATAAAGAAAATAAGACCCAACCATTCTATAGCGAAGGACACCCACTTGGAGGTAAAGATCCTTATAGCGCTTCAAAAAGTTGCTCAGAAATAATTACAATGTCCTATTTGCATTCTTTTTTTGAGGAATTAGAAGTAAATATTGCATCTGTAAGAGCTGGAAATGTAATTGGTGCAGGTGATTGGTCTAAAAATCGCATCATTCCTGATTACTTCAAATCTTTGAAAAGCAAATCTGAATTAGTTGTAAGAAATGCTTCATCCACTCGCCCATGGCAACATGTACTAGAACCATTAAGTGGTTATTTGCACCTTGGCCACCTTTTATATGATCGTAACTCAAAACTGCAAGGAGGATGGAACTTTGGTCCAAACGAAAAAAAAAGTAAATCTGTTTTCGAACTAATTGAAAATCTCAATAAATACTGTAACAATGAGAATGTAAGGTTCGAAGACAATGACGAAAATAAAGAGAGTAAATATTTGAATTTAAATACTTCAAAAGCTTTGGAAAAACTAAAATGGTCTTCTTGTTTAAATTTTGAAGAAACAGTAAAGCTTACAGCAAAGGGTTATTTGTCTGATTTAGAAAAAAAAATATCAATTAATAATAGGATGGATCTCATTTCATCTTATTGCAGAATTGCCCAGAATAAAAATATTTCTTGGGCTTGATAAATATTTTTTTGAGCAAATCATTATGATTTTTAAAAAACTACCATTAGAAGGATCATTTTTAATTAAACCTGACAAAAAGGAAGATAAAAGAGGCTTTTTTGCTAGAACCTGGTGTTCAAAAGAATTCGAAAAAAAAAATCTTGATCAGAATCTAGTTCAGATAAATAATAGTTTAACTATAAAAAAAGGCACAATTAGAGGCATGCATTTTCAGTACCCACCAAAAGCTGAAACTAAATTAGTAAGATGTATAAATGGAGCAGTTTGGGATGTTATTGTTGATCTTCGAAAAGATTCCACTACCTTTGGTCAATGGTATGCAGTCGAATTAAATAAAGAAAATAGAACTATGATGTATGTCCCAAAAGGATTTGCACATGGTTTTCAATCTTTGAAAGAAAACTCAGAGTTAATTTATCTTCATTCTGAATTTTATGATATTAGGTTTGAAGGTTCTGTAAAATACAATGATCCAGATTTGAAGATAAATTGGCCTTTAAGAAAAAAAATTGTATCAGAAAAAGATTCTAAGAATTCACTTTTAAGAGAAATTTCCCCTATAGTTTTATGATATGCCGTCATTGTAAAAATACATTGACCCAAGATTTTGTTGACTTAGGTTTTGCACCACCTTCAAATGCTTATCTAAAAAGCTCTCAGATGAACAGGCCGGAGACTTACTACCCTCTTAAAGTTATGTTTTGTACAAATTGCTCATTAGTACAAACTGTTGATTTTATTAGTGAAAAAAACCTTTTTGAGGAAGATTATGCTTATTTTTCATCAATTTCAAAGAGTTGGTTAGAACATGCTGAAAATTTTTCAAGTATGATAACAGAAAAATTAAAATTAAAAAAAGATAATTTTGTTATTGAACTAGCTTCGAATGATGGATATCTATTAAAGAATTTTGTCAAAAAGAAAATTCCATGTTTAGGAGTAGAACCCACAATTAGTGCAGCATCGGAATCTGAAAAAAAAGGAATACAGGTTATCAAGGAGTTTTTTTCTGAAAACCTTTCAAAACAACTTGTGAATGATTTTTCGAAAGCTGATTTAATAATTGCAAATAATGTTTATGCTCATATCCCTGATATTAATGACTTTACGAGAGGACTGAAAATTTTACTTAAAGAAAATGGTACCATTACTGTAGAGATAGCATATTTAAAAAGCTTAATTGAAAAATTTGAATTTGATACGATTTATCATGAACATTTTTCTTATCATTCCTTGTACTCAATTAAAACTATTTTTGAAAAACATAATTTGAAAGTTTACGATTGTGAAATATTAAATACTCATGGTGGTAGTCTTCGAGTTTATGGATGTCATGATAACTTTAGAATTAATCTTTCAGATAATGTAAAGTTGATACTCAAGGATGAAGAAGATTTTGGTTTACTTACCAAAGAAGTTTATGAAAATTTTCAAAATAATATTTATAGTATAAAAAATAATTTTTTATCATTTTTAATTAAAGCTAGAACTGAAAACGCAAAAGTAATTGGTTATGGTGCTGCTGCAAAAGGAAATACCTTACTTAATTTTTGTGGAATTAAAAAAGATTTGATTTCTTATGTTTGTGATGCATCACCTTCAAAACAGGGTAAATACCTTCCTGGTAGCCATATTCCTATTTTTCATCCAAATAAAATCAAATTAGAAAAACCAGAGTACATAATCATACTTCCTTGGAATATCTCCCAAGAAATTATGATTCAGCTATCATATGTTAGAGAATGGGGTGCCAAATTTGTAACAGTAATTCCACAACTAAATATTAATTAAAATGAAAGTATTAGTAACAGGTGCAACTGGATTTATTGGCTATCATCTTATAAAAAATTTATCAAACAGTAACGGATTAAAAATAATTGCAACTGGTACGAAACCTATAAAAAATATTAAAAAAAAATGGGATAATACTATTCCATATAAGAGAGCAGATTTAAATATAAAAAGAAAAAATTGGTATAGTTATTTTAATGCCCCTGATCTTTTAATACACTTGGCGTGGCAAGGTCTTCCTAATTACAATGATCGTATTCACATAGAAAAAAATTTTCCTTCTAGTTGTGATTTTATAGAAAATTTAATACGATATGGCACAAAAAAAATTGTTGTAATTGGTACTTGCTTTGAATATGGGATGGTTGAGGGTGAGCTAAATGAACAAATGGAATCAAAGCCAGAAAATAAATATGCTAAAGCAAAAGATATGTTAAGGAAGCATCTCCAAAAGTTACAAAAAACAACCAAATTTGATCTGACATGGTTAAGACTATTTTATACCTATGGAACAGGACAAGGGCCAAATTCAATTATTTCGCAGCTAGAGAATTCAATAAAAAAGAAAGAAAAAATATTTAATATGTCAAATGGGGATCAGCTAAGAGATTATTTACCTGTGAATTTATTAGTGGATTATATAGCTAAAATTTCTCTTAATAATAAAGTCACAGGTATTGTTAATTGTTGCTCTGGGCAACCAATATCTATAAAAAATCTAGTAGAGGATTATCTGCGTTTGAAAAAGTATGAAATAAAGTTGAATCTTGGCTTTTACCCTTATCCTGATTTTGAGCCAATGAATTTTTGGGGTAGTAATTCTAAGTTACTTAAAGCAATAAACAATAGCCAATGAATTATCAATTTTTCTATATAAAATTTCAAATTAAAAAAGAGAATTTTAAATGTGTGGTATAACAGGATTTTTTCGTTTAAAAGAAGAACCTTTTGAGTTTGATCCTAAAAATACTCTTCAAAAAATGACAAAATCACTTTCTCATCGAGGCCCTGATAGTTCAGGTACTTGGATAGGATCAAAACAAAATATATTTTTAGGACATAGTAGGCTATCAATACTTGATTTGAGTTATGCGGGAGCTCAACCAATGGTTTCTAATTCAAAAAAATATATTATTTCATTCAACGGAGAAATATATAACCATCTTGAATTAAGAAAAAAGGTTAAAGAATACTCATTCAAAGGGAATTCTGATACAGAAACTTTATTATCAATGATAGAATTATATGGGGTTAAAAAGTCATTAAAAATGATTAATGGAATGTTTTCTTTTGCTTTATGGGATGATCATATGCAAGAGTTGACTTTAGCGAGAGATAGAATTGGAGAAAAACCTTTATATTATTTTAAAAATGATCAATATTTAATTTTTGGGTCAGAGTTAAAATCGTTGCTTATTCATCCATCGTTTAAAAAAAACATATCAAAAAAAAGTGTATCATTAATGATGCAATATTCTTATATCCCTGCTCCGAAATCAATATACAAGAATACGTTTAAACTACAGCCAGGAAAATATCTAAAGATAAAAAATTCATTGTCTCAATATCAAATTAGCACATATTGGAGCCCTGAAAAAACTATTTTTAATCGATTAAATTCATTTAAGGGTACGAAAAAAGATGCAATACATGGTTTAAATAAAGTCTTAAAAAAAGCTGTCAATAATCAGATGCTTTCTGATGTGCCAATTGGGGCATTTTTATCAGGAGGAGTAGATAGTAGTTTAATCGTGTCAATAATGCAATCTTTGTCTGATGGTCCAGTAAAAACTTTTTCTATAGGATACAAGGACAAACTTTACAATGAAGCAGATAAAGCTAAAGACATAGCAAAATATTTGGGAACTGATCATACTGAACTTTATTTAACGCAAGAAGATGTGCTTACAACAATACCAAAACTCAGTTCAATTTTTTGTGAACCATTTGCTGACTGTAGTCAAATTCCTACATATGTTTTAAGTAAGTTAACGCAAAAAAGTGTTTCGGTTTCTCTTTCTGGGGATGGAGGAGATGAACTTTTTGGAGGATATAATCGATATGGTCTTATACCATTTTTATGGAAATCTTTTGGTTGGATAAACCCCTTTTTGAGAGGTCTTTTTTCAAATGTTATGCAAACTCCTTCTCCTAAAGCATATAATTTAATTTTAGAACCTTTTCAAAAAATTCTTCCAACTAAGTATTCACAATCTAACATAGGTGATAAAATTCATAAGTTTTCAAATATAATTGATGCCAAGTCGGAGAGTGATTTATTTCAAAAGGTAGCTCGAATATGGCCGCTAGGTAGTCCTATTATGAAAAGCAAATTTAGTAATACAGTTGGAGGTCCAGCCGTAAATAATTTTAGTTCTGAGAATTTTATAAATGACATGATGGCTACGGATATGATAAACTATTTACCAGATGATATTCTAGTAAAAGTAGATAGAACAGCCATGTCAGTGAGTCTTGAAACACGTGTCCCCTTTTTAGATAAGGAAGTTATTGAATATGCTTGGAGCTTACCTATGCATTTCAAAGTGAAAAACGGTAAAAAAAAAGTAATTCTGAATGAATTATTGGAAACGTATTTACCTAAAACTCTTTTTAATAGACCAAAGATGGGATTTGGACTACCAATAAGTGATTGGCTTAGGGAAGACCTTAAAGATTGGGCAGAAAGTTTATTAGATAAAAATAAATTGAAAGATTCGGAATATTTATGTGTAAGCGAAGTTAGGAAAAAATGGGAAGACCATTTAACAGGAAAAGTAAATTGGCAGTATCAACTTTGGAATATTTTAATTTTTCAGCAATGGCTTTACGATAACCAGTAATTTTTATAATATGAATCAAGTCAGTAGTAGGAAAGTGTCAATTATAATAGTGAATTGGAATACTGGAAATCTTCTTGAAGAATGTCTTTACTCAATAAGTAGGTTCAATAACTCCTTAGTAAAGAAAATTGTAGTAGTTGATAATAATTCAGATGATCAATCATTTAATTGTGTAAAATCTTATAAAAATGTAGAGCTAATTCATCTTGAAAAAAATTACGGTTTTGCAAAAGCCTGTAATATTGGTGCAAAAAATTGTAATAGTGATTACTTTTTGTTTTTAAACCCGGATGCTCGACTAACTAAATTAACTTTGCCAGGCCTAGTACAATATATGGATTCCCCTGAATCAAAAAATGTAGGGATCTCTGGAGTACAATTACTAGATAATAATAGTCAGGTAACTTATAGTTGTTCAAGGTTTCCTACTTTATTTCGCTATTTTTGTTATAGTATTGGATTACTAAAAATTTTTCCGGCATTTGGATCACCAATGCGTGATTGGCCACATACAAGTAATGGAGAAGTTGATCAAATTATGGGGGCTTTATTTTTTGTGAGGTCAAGTTTATTCATTAGTTTAAAAGGTTTTGATGAAAGATTTTTTGTTTATATGGAAGAAGTAGATTTTTCTTTTAGAGCAAAACTTCAAGGAAACAACTCCTTTTTTTTGGCAAGCGTAAGTGCATACCATGTTGGAGGTGGATCATCAGAGAAGGTAAAAGCAAAAAGAATTTTTTATTCAACTAGAAGCAGAATTTTATATATGGCTAAGCATTACTCAGTGCTTAAAACGATAGCTACTATTTTTATTTCCATTTCAATTGAACCCTTATGCAGAATTATTTTTGGTATAATAAAGCTTTCAACGTATTCTATCATTGAAGCCATACATTCTTATCTTATGTTGATCAGATGGTTGCCCAATATGCTATTTCGTAAAAATTGGCAACCATGATAATACTAGCATTCATTTGATGATTAATTATAAAAAGTTAAGAATAGCATACTGGCCTAATTCATACAAAGGGTTAAATGAACCTGGAGATCGTAGAAGGTTTTTTTTCTACACTGATCGTAAGGATATAAAATTTGAGCTTTACGATGAAAAAGCTACTTATGATATTATTATTTTATCACAAGTTGCTGATATAACTAATCTTGACTATATTAAAAAACAATGCTCAAAAGTTATTTATGATTTCAATAACTCATATCATTTAGATGATTTTTTTATCAAAGAAAAAATTCGTGGAATTGCAAGATTTTTAACCAAAAAAAGTAAAAAATTATCTCTCAACTACAGACAGTCAATGCTTGAGGCAATCGCAAGTGTAGACGCAGTTATTTGCGTAAGCAAAGAACAAAAGGATGTTTTAAAAAAAATTAATCCTAACATTCATTGTATCCCTGATATGCCTAATAAAGAAATAATAAATATAAAAAGAGATTATAATACTAACGGGCCAGTAAAAATTGTTTGGGAAGGTTTAGGTAATAATGTTTACCAACTAAATACCCTGAAAGCAGTATTTTCTAATTTTAAGAAAAATCATGATTTTGTTTTACATGTTATTTCTGACAAATATTTTTTTAAGTTTATGAATAGGTTTTTTAAAATATCATCAGAAAATATATTGAAGAATTTATACAGTGAAATAGTTTTTCATGAGTGGAATTCTGAAACCTTCTCTCAAAATATAATAAAATGTGATATTGCGTTGATACCTATTGATCCCAAAAATACAATTGCTAGAGGTAAGCCAGAAAATAAATTAATTCTTTTATGGAAAATGGGAATGCCTACGGTTACTTATAATACTGTAAGTTATCAAAGAACCATGCAGAAAGCAGGATTAGATTATTGCTGTATTAATGATGAAGACTGGATTAAGGCATTGCATAAATTGAGTTCAAATTATGAACATCGACGATACGCGGGAGTTAATGGTAAAGTTTTTGCTGAAAAGTACTATGGTGAGAAGGTTGTGATAGATAAATGGGAAAAGTTATTAGAAACAGTCTTATAGATTTTCATTCAATGGAAAATAGGCATATGAATATATTTTATTTTAGTGCCAAGAAATATAAATCAAATCTTAAATCGCATTAATTAATTCTATAAAAAGTTTATTTGGTAGCATTAAAAATGTAATTTCAGCATTGTCAAATGCAATTGCTTTAACAGGCTGAACAATAATCCTTGCACCAATTTTTTCTAACTCTTTTATAGCGAGATTAAAATTAGATGTTCTATAACATATATGGTACATTTTGATACCTTTTTTTAACCAGGGGTTTAAGGTTCCTTTATCCGCGTAATTAATAAGTATTTCCATACGAGGTTGATTTTTTGAAGTTAGAAATCTTCCTTTTATACCTTGCACTGGATCAATAAACTCTTCACCCTCCTGTCTATATCCAAAAAAAGATAAATACCCCATTTCTTCATCCAAATTTTCACAGGCAATACCAATATGATGAAATTTTAAGCTCTTAGAAAATGGATTATTTGATAATGTATGCATTTTTTGCTAAGTATATTTAGTATTAAAAGTATAAAAGAAAATTGTGGATTATTATTGTTTCTCCAAAATTGAACTAATAATCTGGTCTACTGAATCCCAGTTTAAAATTTCTTCAGCAGAAAATTTAATTTTAAATACTTTTTCAATAGCTACAACTAAGTAAATATGATTTAATGAATCCCATCCATCAATATTTTCCGTGCTGGAAGATTGATTGATTACAAGGTTTTCATTATCAAAAACATCTTGAAAAATAGGAGTTAAAGTTTTTATTATTTTTTCATTTGTCATTTTAAGTACCCAATTGTAAAGAATAAGCTGAAATTTTGATTTATTTATAATTTTTCATACATAAAACAAATATAACTATAATAAAGAAAGATTATTTAATATTAAAACTTAAACTAATTCAATTAATAATTTTCATTATAGTTGATCTATATAATAATTTTTATTGGCTAGCTTATCAAATTCTAAACATGCGCTTCTATCTTTAAATGATTGGAATCCAAGGCTTTGATAGCACTCTTTTATTAAATTATTTTTTTTTGTTGGAATCCACTCTACGCATATTTTCTTAAATCTTTTTTTCTTTAAAAGTAATTTTATTTGATCAAATATAAAATATTCAAGACCTCTATTAAAGACCCGACAGCTCATAATAAAAGTATCAACAAAAACAGTTTCTAAGTCAATTTTCTTTAGTATTACTAGTGAAACTAAACCATGAGAACCAAACTTATCTTGAAGGTTAAAACAAAAAATAAAGTAATTTTTGTCTTCTAAAATATTTTGAATTTCAAAATCGTTATATCGAATTGTTCTAGCGTTAAATTGATTGGTTCGTTGAATTAACTGAACAACTCGAGGCAATTTACTTTTATCAACGAGTTCAATCTTTGACTGCATTTTCAAAGATATCAGGTATGTGTTAAGGTCAAAACTAGATGCTTTTAACTTTCTTCTTCTATCCTCTGCTTGATATTTCGTTGTTCTTTTATTGTCTAAATCAGAATAATTTGTTATTTCAAATAAATTCAATTCAATTAAGTAACTTTTAAATAATGTTGGATCTTTTGGTAAGTTTGGCACAACTATTTCATTATTTGCTGATTTTACTAGTTCTCTTTCAAAAACATTATCATCAATAAAAACCATTGAATCAAAGCCGATATTTAAAACTTTTTGAATATAGGATATATTTTCAAATTTATTATTCCAATTAGCTACAAAAATAGCAATATCATCTAATTTTAAAATCATTTCAGGGTGGTTGATGAATGGATTTTTAGCAATTTTTTCATCGTTTTTTGAACAAACGCATAAGATTACGCCTCTTTCTTTTAGAGATTTAAGCCAAATTTGAAATTCTGAAAATGCCTTACCAATTCCTAGTTCTCCAATTTGGATACCCTCTAAACCATCATCGCCAATTGTTCCACCCCAAAGTGTGTTATCTAAATCAACTATTACACATTTCTTAAATTCCCCAAAAGCTGAACAAATAATTTTATTAATTGATTTTGCAATTAGTTTTGTGAATTCAAGAGAAAAATGTAAATCAGATGTTATTACTAACTTATGATCTCGAACGTTCCCGTTATTAAAAATCAGATGATTAATATCCAAAATGAAAAAATTTTGATATTTTAAAGATGTTTTTAATACCTCGTGGTTATATTCTTTCAACTGGAAATCAATGGACTGGGGAATTTTTGAATAAAAATTTCCATAATTCATTTCATTTTCAAAATCTAATGATGGATATAAAATTTTAACTTTTGGTATAATGGAATGAACTTTTTCGATAAGTAAATGTAACCTCTCTATGCATTTTTTAGAGTATTTATCATGGTTATTCTTCCTTTTATAAAAGTTTCTTTTAAAGGAAATCGAAGTTTCGTGTATTATTAAGAAGTCAGGTTTAAAATCATATAATTTTGATTTTTCATTAAGAATTTCTATGTCAATTTGAGAAAATTCAGATTCATAAATATTTAAATTCTTGTTCACCTGCTTTAAACTTCTAGTAAGAAATTGTGTAGAAAACCCTCCTAAAATGGCTATTTTCATTTAATTTTTTCCAAAAGATGGATGTAATGTAAGAAGTAATATTTCAATGGTTTAATTAGGATATAATTTTTTATAAAAAAGATCTGGTCATTGTAATTATTTTTATTTTATGAGTAAACTAAAGTAGTTTTAAATATTTGATAAAAAAGCACTGTACATTTCTGATATTTTTTTTTGATTTATTTTGTTTTCTGAAGCATTTTCTGAACATACTATATTTTCTTTAAGTATTTTAAATCCACACTTGTAAATCATTTCTCTAATTTCTTCAACATTATTAAATAGATAAATATGATCAATTGAGGGTGCATTAGTAGGAGTAGTAATAAATAGGCAACCATTTTTGTTTAGCAAGTTTTTAACTCTCTTTAATAGGTTTACTGGATCTTCTACATGCTCAAGAACTTCACCCATTGTTATAAAATCATAATTCATTTTTGGTTTAAAATAAAAGATATCTTCACATATGTAAGAAATAGATTTATTTGCTATGAAATTTTTAGAAAAATTGATAGAGGTTTGACTAATATCGATAACTGTGTAGTTTAGGTTTTTCTTGAAATTGTCTACAACTTTTGATAAGTACAATCCGTGTCCTGCCCCAATTTCAAGATAATTATTTTTAGGCTTTAATATGTTAGTAAAGTTTGAGCAAAAGTATCTAAACGTTTCATAATGCTGTTTCCATAAAAATTGGGATAAAATTAAACCATGTAATAGGTTCTCCATTACTTTTGGGTTACTATACACATTTAAATTTACCTCGTCAAATGAGGATGAGGAATATTTCCCACTTCTTAAAAATTCAAAATGTTCATAGTTCATGGTTTTAACCATTTTTAAATAAGCATTAACTGCAAAACTAAAATTTTTATTTATTTTCTTAAGATAATTGTCATATCTAGTAAAAAAAATATTTGAATCAATAAAATATTGTTCGTCAAAATTAGAAATATTTTCTTTTAGTTTCTTAAAATGTCTTTTATCATTTTTAAAAACAATTTCAAGAATTTTATTTAAATAATTATTTGTCAACATTTTTTCTGTAAAATTTCAATCAAAGTAGTATTTGAGATATTTAAAAATTTTCAAAAAGATAATTTTTCAGATTAAAAATTTAACAACACCATATGTTAAAAGGGTGGGAATTTCTTTAAGGAAAAAAAGCGTGATGTATTTATCATAGAAAAAAAAATAAAACAATTTTAGGTTTAAATAGTTAGGGCTAACTTATTTTTAACTTAGATTGTAATTTTTATTAAATATTTTTAAAACAAAAATTTTATTTTAAAAAATATTTCTGGATAAACTTTTTTGAACATTCGATATAAATCATTCTTATTTTTTTACAGATAATATTTTGACCATCTTTAGAGAATATAATGATGATGACTATTCTTCATATCAGATGTTTTGCATGAGAAATTTTGGAAAGCAGAGTTATCAACATAATAAAAAATTCGTTAATTGGATCAAATCATACCCAAAAAATTTTTTTAAACTAGCACTACAGAAAAATAAAATTTTGGGATGTGTTCATGGATTTGATGCTCCTGTGAAGGTAGGAAATAAAGTTGACTTTTTTATAAATCTTCATGATTTAATGGTTGATAAAGCTCATCGATCTAGATTAGGTATAAAGTTGATAAAAGATGGTTTACTTCAAAATAAGCCAGTTATTCTATCGGGATCAGCAGGGAAAGTTTCTGCACTGTATAAGGCTCTTG
>MDTG01294835.1_pt1 | contig 51958 bp, 52 predicted proteins | sample 811421 | NCBI WGS metagenome assembly MDTG01 (sample SAMN05326645, study PRJNA326480) | marine metagenome | isolation source: seawater | place: Pacific Ocean: South East | collected 2011
AAAAACCCCATTTTTCAGTTATTTTTGGTTTATTATTATATATTGAAACTATGAGTCAGCAAAATGATGATTTTTTGTTACAAAACAAGGAAAAAATACAAAAAAAACCTCTTTTTGGGGGTTTTTTTAGTTGGCTAGATCAATATATTTAGATAACATAAAAAAAACAATGTTTTTATTGACGATCTCGAGGAGAGATTGATAAAAAACTAATTAAACGGCGGAGAAAAAAATGACATTAAATATAGCATTGCCAGATGGGCAAACAAATTTACGTCCAAAAATTACAGTTATTGGTGTTGGCGGAGCAGGGGGAAATGCTGTCAACAATATGATAAATTCAAACCTAGAGGGTGTTGATTTTTTAGTTGCAAACACAGATGCCCAGGCTTTAGAAAATTCATTATGTGAAAAAAAAGTTCAATTGGGACTTGAAAGTACTGAAGGATTAGGAGCAGGAATGAGACCTGATATAGGAAAAATTTCTGCTGAAGAATCTAAAAAAGATATAGAGTCAAAATTGTCTGGAAGTAATATGGCTTTTATTGCAGCAGGTATGGGCGGTGGCACAGGTACTGGAGCTGCTCCTATTGTTGCTAAAATAGCAAGAGAACGAGGGATATTGACAGTTGGCGTTGTAACAAAACCATTTGATTTTGAAGGAATGCAAAGACTCCGTATAGCTAATAGTGGTATTGATGAATTAGAGCAATATGTTGATACTCTCATAGTTATACCTAATCAAAATCTTTTTCGTATAGCAAATGAAAAGACTACATTTTCTGATGCTTTCAAAATGGCTGATGACGTCCTCTACGCTGGAGTAAGAGGTGTGACTGATTTGATGGTTATGCCAGGTTTAATAAATTTGGATTTTTCTGATGTTAAAACAGTGATGAGTGAAATGGGCAAAGCAATGATGGGAACAGGTCAAGCTGAGGGTGAAAAAAGAGCTGTTGATGCTGCTGAAAAAGCTATAGCAAATCCATTAATTGATGACGTTTCTTTGAAAGGTGCAAAAGGATTGATAATCAATATAACAGGTGGGCAAGATCTAACACTCTATGAAGTAGATGAAGCAGCCAATAGAATAAGAGAAGAGGTTGATTCAGAGGCTAATATTATATTTGGTTCTACTACAGATGATAGATTAGAGGGTGTTATGAGAGTAAGTATTGTTGCTACTGGAATTCAATCAAATTCAAATACTTCAAGTAAGCCTATGGTATCAAATTATACAAAAATTGATAATTCCGTATACGGTCAACCCTCTTCAAATTTAAATTTGAGCAAAACTAATGATTACAATCTTGCTCGAAAAGAAGAGATAGTGAATGAAAAAACAACTCCAATTAGTGAGGAAAAGCTTATGGTAAATGAATATACCTCTAATTCAAATAACTTAGAAATGGAACCATCATTTCAAAGTTCTAATGAAAATATATTAAATGAAGAAGATGTGACATACACAACAGAAGAAAACAAACCAGATACTTTAATTGAAACTGGTGAATTGAATAAATCTATTGAGACCAATGAAGAAGTAAATTCTTCAGCCATAAAACCTAATAGTAATTTAGAAGACCAAGATAAAGAAACTTTAAGTGCTCAAATAGAAGAGGACCAAACTATAAAAAAGACTACCTCAAGTAGATTAAGTTTGTTTGACAACTTTGAAGATTCAAAGATTCCTCTAAAAAAAGAATCTGAGAAAAAAGAGCCTATGTTAAATATTTCAGACAATGAATCTGAAGGTATAGATATGCTTGAAGATGAATTTAATCAGGATTTAGAAAGTGATTCTGATGAAATTGGAACTAAAAGTGATGAAATTGAAGAAGATGGCGATAACAAAGATGATGAATTACTTGATATTCCCACTTTTTTGAGACGTCAGGCCAATTAATTATTATTGAAATACAATGTAACAAACGGTGAGTTGAGCATTAGTGAATCGGTTGTTAGAGTACTTTAAATAATAATAAATTCTAGTATTTAATGCTTAAAAGTGAAGAAAAACTATCTGATGACCAAAAAACAATAAAGGAAGTCATATATTTTTCAGGTATAGGATTACATTCAGGTGATCATGGAAATGTTAAAATTAAGCCTTCTACAGTTGATACAGGTATAACTTTTATTAGAACGGATCTGTCTAAAGACAATTTAATTAAAGCACATTGGTCTAATGTTACATCTACAAAATTATGCACAACAATATCAAATAAAAATAATGTTTCTGTAAGTACAATAGAGCATTTAATGAGTGCTCTTTCAGGGATGCATATTGATAATGCAATAATAGAAATAGATAGTTCTGAAATGCCAATTATGGATGGTAGCGCAAAACCATTTGTTAAGCTTATAGAAAAAGCAGGTATAGAAAATCAAATAAAAAAAAGAAAATATTTAAAAGTATTAAAAGATGTGATTGTAGAAAATGATCAGGGTTCTGCATGCATTAGACCTAATAATCAATTTTCAATTAATCTAGAAATAGATTTTCCTTGCAGTGTAATTGATAAACAATCTTGTCAATTAAAAATGATTAATGGTAATTATAAACAGGATATTTCAGAAGCTAGAACATTTGGTTTTGAGGAAGAAGTAGAAAGTTTAAGAAATTCAGGCTTTGCACTTGGAGGGGATTTAACAAATGCAGTAGTCGTAGGTAAGGATAGAATATTAAATAAAGAAGGATTAAGATACAAAGACGAATTTGTTCGTCATAAAATTCTTGATTCCATTGGAGATTTATATTTGGCAGGTTATCCAATATTAGGTTTTTTTGAAGGTATAAAATCAGGCCATAAATTAAATAATGAGTTACTTAAAAAATTACTATCTGATAAAAATAACTGGTCTTTAGTGAATTAAATTAATAATTAAAACCATCTTATCATCCCAATAATTGCTGCAGTTCCATAGAATATTTGTAAAAGTAATATGCCTTGATGCTTATTTAAGTAAGACCACAGACCTATTAATAAAGCAGAAATCAACAATAAAAAAAAAGCAAAGACCTCTAAGCCAATATTAAAAGCTACCAAAATTGCATATAATATTGCTGTTGCAACTCCCAGCCATTCCAAAAATTTTTTTTTGTTAGAAAATAATTTAACAATCAAGGGTATTAATCTTCTCCCATTCTGTTATTAAATCATTTTTAATTGAGCCTTCTTGATCTTTATAATTTTTCAGCTCCCTGTTTTTTAGAGTAATGTAGGATTTTATTACCTCTTTACCAAATGATTTATTAAGAACTATATTTTTTTCTAATTGATCCAAAGATTCATTTATTGAAAGTGGCAGTTTTTTTAAGTCTTTAACTTTATGACTTTCTTCATACATATTTAAAAAAACTGGCGACCCAGGATTCCTCTTTTTATTGATTCCGTCTAATCCTGCAGCAATTATTCCTGCTTGCATTAGGTAGGGATTAACTGCTCCATCCATTAGTCTCAATTCAAATCTTCCTTCTCCAGGAATTCTAATCATATGTGTCCTATTATTATCAGAATAACTTATTGTATTTGGTGACCAAGTAGCTCCTGAATGAGTAGTTGGAGCATTAATTCTTTTATAACTATTTATTGTTGGATTAAACCATGCTGTTAGAGCTTCTGCTGAATTTATTATTCCTCCCATAAAATTATAGCCAGTACTTGATAATCCTAAGCTATCTTTCTTATTTAAAAATAAATTTTTTTTCTTAAGACTCCAAAGAGATATATGGGCATGACATCCGTTGCCAGTTTTATTAATAAATGGTTTTGGCATAAAAGTCGCCCTTACCCCATGTTTTTCCGCAATAGTTCTTACCATAAATTTAAAAAAAGTATGTCTATCAGCAGTTGTTAAACAGTCAGAAAAGTTCCAATTCATTTCAAATTGACCATTGGCATCTTCATGATCATTTTGATAAGGACCCCATCCTAATATCATCATATAGTCACATATTTCTTTTATAATATCGTATTGTCTCATTAGAGCAGACTGATCATAACAAGGTTTAGAAGCAGTATCATTTATATCTGCTATCTGTGTACCCTCTTTATTAATTAAAAAATACTCACATTCTACACCACTTTGCATAAACATCTTTTTTTTCTTCAATTCTCTAATTTGATTTTTTAACATAATTCTTGGTGAAGCATTCACAGGTTGTCCTCTTAACCATAAATCAGAGGCTAACCATCCAACTTCTGGTTTCCATGGAAGCTGAATTAAACTTTTTGGATCGGGAATCGCCATGACATCGGGGTCAGATGGAGGCATATCTAAATAAGCAGCAAAACCACCAAAGCCAGCACCTTCTTTTTGCATTTCTTTAATTGCTTGAGCTGGAACTAGCTTGGATCTAAGTACTCCAAAAAAATCAACAAAGCTTATTAAAAAATATTTTATTTTTTTCTTTTTTGCTATCGAGAATAAATCCATAATATTATTTTATTAAATCAGAAAATTATTATGATTTTATTGCTTATATAACAAACATTTAATCCACAACAAAACAATAATTTATCTAACTAATTGTATTCATTACAATGTTTTATAATATTCTCTTTTGAATCAATTAAATTTATGATTAAGATCTTAATTTAAATTTTAAATCTATTTTAAAATAAGGGGGTAAAATGGATAATGAATTAAGTGCTCTTAGCACTATATTTACAGAATTCTATTATTGGATCACTGTGGTTTTAATGTTTTTGATCCACGTTGGATTTTGTATGTATGAGGTAGGGGTATCGAGATACAAAAATCATCTTCATACTCTAATGAAAAACACTATGCTGATACCTTTGGTGACAATAACTTGGTTTTTCTTTGGTTGGTGGATATATTGGGCTTTTATAAATGGTCCTTATATTGGAACATCAATTATGGATGGAAGTACTGGATTGCAGCTAGGTGGTGGATTTGGAGCTAACGACTTTGCAAATGCCTTAAATCCTCTAATGGCTGTTAACTTAGGTGATCATATAAGTGGAGTATTCTGGGCAGCATTTTTATTATTTTCTTGGACGGCAGCTTCTATAGTTTCTGGTGCAGTCATTGAAAGAATAAGAATTTCAGCTTTTGGAATCTTAGCAATTGCAATTGGTTCAGTATTCTGGACTATTGATGCATCTTGGGGCTGGCACTTTGATGGTTGGATGGTAAAAGTTCTAGGTTATCACGATGCATATGCATCAGGAGTGATTCATGCAGTTTGTGGAGGTTTCGCTTTAGGAGTATTAGTTGTACTTGGACCAAGAATTGGAAAATTTGCATCTGATGGAACACCAAGAAATATTGGACCAAGAAATCCTTGGCTGGTTACTCTTGGACTATTTTTAATTTATACAGGCTTCTGGGGATTTTACGCAGCTTGCAATATTCCAATTATAGATTTAGGTCCTGAATATGGTATGGAAGGAGTAACTTATTTTACTGCTACAAATATTTATGCAACTCCAACAACTTTAAGCGGAATTACATATAACTTCTTGATGTCACTTGCTGGAGGACTACTTGCCGGTTATTGGGTTTCAAAGGGAGATCCTTTCTGGACTTATTCAAGTGGTCTTGCTGGAATTATAACTGCATCCGCAGGTAATGATTTATATCATCCACTTCAAGCTATGCTCATAGCAATGGTTGGGGTGTATATTATGTATAAATTGCATTATTGGGTTGAACGAAGGTTTAAAATTGATGATGCAGTTGGTGCAGTTGCGGTTCATGGGTATGCAGGCGTTGTTGGATTAGTAATATGCGGTTTTGTATTATGGGGATATCCATCATCAGGTTATGGCGATGCTTACGCAGCTATTAATCCTATTGGAATGATTATAGGAGCAATAATTATGTTTGGATTATTAGGATTTCTTCCAGGCTGGATAATTGCAAAAATTCTGCATTCCGCAAATAAGCTTAGGATACCACGTGAGGTAGAATTAGCTGGAACTGATTTTAACTTAATTGAGGCAACAAAGGCAGATGAAACTGCCGTTACTGCCGATGAAAGATAAGGAGGTTATTGAATATGGCAACAGTTACAAATTGGACAGAAACTCTCACATCAGGGGAGACTGTAATACATCCTTTTGTAGGAACAGAGTGGCTTTGGTTATTGATAGCAGTGGTTTTTTGGATTGTATGGCATGTCCGAACATCTGCTAGAGAAACTGAAGAACATGATGAATTGGTTTCAAAAGGAAAAGGACCAAATGAGTATAAAAAAAATATAGCCGATTGGTAATATAATATAAGAGGCTATTAGTAAAAGGGCACTAAAGATTGTATAGTGCCCTTTTTAATTTGTCTTATGAAAAAAAAAGAAAATAAATTACAACAAAAGCAAAAAGAAAACAGGCCATATAGGATGATCAATGTAAGTTTTCCTCCAGCAAAATATGGTCTTATAATTGCAATTATAATTATAATTATTTTTGCATTTTATGAAGTAATCAAATTTTTTAATCTTTTTTAAAAAAAATTTATGAAAAATCTTTATAGAGGAATATTTTTATTCATTTTTGCTTGGACGATTATCCCTATAATGGATGGAATAGCAAAGTATCTGAGTCAAATAGGTATTCCTGTTCTCCAAATAGTTTGGGCAAGATATTTTTTTACCTGTGTATTAGTTTTACCAATTATAATAGGTGTTTATAAAAGAAATTCATTTAAATCTGATAATCATCTATTGCAAATTTTTAGAGGTTCTTTTTTAGTTGGAGCAACTTTAACTTTTTTTTATGCTATTTCAATAATACCTCTAGCTGATGCTTTAGCACTTGCTTTTTTTTACCCTGCTTTTATGACATTATTGTCACATTTTTTCCTCAATGATAAAATTAACTTCACTAGTGTGTTTTCTGTAGTCGCAGGTCTTATAGGAGTTTTATTTATTGTTAAACCCGGATTCCAAGAATTTAATTTTGCCTTTTTAGCTTCAATAGGCACAGGTCTCTTTTATGCTCTTTATATGGTTTCAACAAAAAAACTTTCATATGTTGATACACCCTTAAAGACTTTGTCATTCACAGGATTAGTTGGACTTATCTCTATGAGTCTAATGATGCCTTTTGTATGGGTTAGTCCATCAATTTATGAATGGTTCTTAATGCTGTCAATGGGGTTAGTTGCAAGTATAGGTCATTTTTTAATAATATTATCTTTTCGTTATGTTAAAGCATCAATTTTAGCCCCCTTTAGTTATTGGGAAATTATTACAAATATTATTATAGGCTATTATTTTTTCAAAGATATCCCAGATAAATTTACATGGATTGGTATTGTGATTATTATTGGAAGTGGTATCTATATTTTGTTTCAAACTAGAAATTTAAAATATGAAAAATAAAATTATTATTTCATGAAATCACATGCAAAAGTAGTTATCGTAGGTGGTGGTATAATGGGTGTTAGCCTTCTTTATCACTTGGTTAAAGAGGGTTGGAAAGATATAGTTTTAATTGAAAAAGGAGAGCTCACTTCAGGATCAACATGGCATGCGGCAGGACAATGCCCACATTTTGTTGGAAGTTTTAATGCAGCAAAGATTCATAACTATTCAAATAAATTATATCAAGAACTTGAAAGTGAAACTGGCCAGTCCACAGGTTGGCATGGATGTGGAAGTATAAGATTAGCTTTGAAGCAAGATGATGTTGATTGGTTTCACTATGTAAAAGGAATCTTAGATAATGTAGGCAGCCCAGCAGAATTTATAAGCAAAGAAAAAATTTTGTCTATGCATCCATTTCTAAAAATAGAAGATGTTATATGCGGTCTTTATACACCAGAAGATGGATATACAGATCCCACAAGCACGACAAATGCTATGGCAAAGGGCGCAAGAAATGGTGGTGCAGAAATCTATCGTCATAACAGGGTTAAAAAAATTAATAATTTGACCAGTGGAGAATGGGAAATCATTACTGAACAGGGAAAGATTGTTTGTGAACATGTTGTAAATGCCGCAGGATCTTTTGGAGTCGAAGTTGGTAATATGGTAGGTTTAAATAATATTCCTAGTATTAATATGATTCATCATTATTTAGTAACTGAAAATCACCCTAAAATAGAAAAGCTAGATTATGAATTACCTGTAGTACGAGATCCGTATTCAAATTGTTATTTAAGACAAGAGGCAAAAGGACTAATCGTTGGGGTTTATGAAAAAAATGCTAAGGCATGGGCACTTGAGGGCATGGATTGGCGATTTGATATGGAATTGTTAGAACCTGAGTTAGATAGAATAGAGGATAATTTAGTTAAAGGTATGGGTAGAATACCTTTATTTGAAGAAGTAGGTATAAAAAGGACAATATGCGGGCCAATTACCCATGTTCCAGATGGAAATTTTTTAGCTGGTCCTGCGCCAGGAGTAAAAAATTTTTGGATGTTTTGTGGAACAAGTTTTGGAATTGCTCAAGGTGGTGGGGCTGGAAAATATATGGCACAATGGATGGTTCATGGAGATGCAGATATTAATATGTTAGAATTTGATTGTAGGAGGTATTTAGGTTGGGCCAACAAAGATTATGCTTGGAAAAGATCAGTTGATGAATATCAACGACAGTATGTTACTCCATTCCCTGGAGAGGAAATTAAGGTAGCAAGAGAAATAAAAAAAACACCTATATATGATAAATTAAAAGAATTAGGAGCTAAGTACATTGATTCATATGGGTGGGAAAAACCTACATGGTTTTCAAAAAATGGCGATAATGAAAAATTTAGCTATAGGAGAACAAATTCATTTGAAACTGTTAAATTAGAATGTGAAAAAATTAAAAATAATGTTGGTGTTTTGGATTTAAGTACATTTGCAAAATATGAGATATCCGGGCCAGACAGTGAGAGTTATTTAAATAGATTATGTGCAAATTCGATTCCTAAAACAGAAGGAAAAATTATTTTAACTCATATGTTAAATAACAAGGGAAGGATACAAAGTGAAATAACTGTAACCAGATTGAAAGATGGTGCATTCTATATATTATCATCGACAGCTTCAGAATTGAGAGATTTGGATTGGTTTTGCTTTCAAAAAAATAGAAATGAATCGGTAAAAATAAGTAATATATCAAATAACTACGGTGTATTAGTTTTAGTTGGACCAGAATCTAGAAATGTACTTTCTTCAATTACTGATTTTGATGTTAGTAATAAAAACTTTCCATGGTTACAAGCAAGAGAATTTAACATTAATGAAATTCCTATTAGGGCTCTTAGAATCAATTACATTGGAGAGTTAGGGTGGGAGCTTCATCATCCCATGAACAAAATGGAAAAATTATACGATATTTTATATTCTGCAGGAAAAAAATATGAAATAACTAATTTTGGTACTTATGCCGTTAATTCATTAAGAATTGAAAAAGCTTATAAAGGTTGGGGTAGTGAATTAACCGGTGAAATTTCACTAGTTGAGTCTGGTATGGATCGTTTTTATAATCTCTCTAAAAAAGATGATTTTATAGGCTCTAATTCAGTTAAAGAAAAATTAAAAAATGGTGTAGAAATTAAAATAGTGCATTTAGAAATAGATGCTGATTCCTCTGATGCTATAGGGAATGAACCTATTTATCACAATGGAAAAATCGTGGGAGTAGTAACATCTGGTGGTTTTGGTCATAGGATAAATAAAAGTTTAGCTTTTGGATATGTGGATTCAGATAAATCAGAAAAAAACATTGAATTAGAGGTTGAAATTCTTGGAAAAAGAAGGAAAGCTCTTATCCTTGATAAAATACCTTATGACGAGCAAAACTTAAGATTAAAATCTTAATTTTAAATTCTCCACAAATCTATATTAAATCTTATATTTATTTTATAGACATCATTTGAAAAATGATACTATATGAATAAAAAATTTTGAGGAACACAAATGGCTACACGAACTAATAACCCACCGAAACCATATTTAGGTTTTGGAACAAGGGTAAGAAAATCTCCATATTTTGAGTCTACACTTAAGTGGGGGTGCAAGGAATACACCACTTATAATCATATGTATTTTCCAGTATATTATAATACTCCAGAGGATGATTATTGGAGTTTAGTAAATGATGTAACATTATGGGATGTTGCAGTTGAGAGGCAAGTAGAAATTACAGGTCCTGATGCAACAAAATTCACTCAAATGCTTACTCCAAGAAATTTATCTGATTGTGAAGTTACACAATGCAAATATGTTTTAAATACAAACTATGATGGAGGTATTTTGAGTGACCCAATTTTATTAAGATTGGCAGAAAATCATTGGTGGTATTCAATTTCTGATAGTGATTTATTGCTATGGGCAATGGGTGTTGCAGGAAAAGGAAAGTATGATGTAAAACTTGTTGAGCCCGATGTATCTCCACTGCAAGTTCAAGGCCCTAAATCAAAAGATCTTATGGTTGATTTATTTGGTTCTTGGATTAATGACATCCGATATTATTGGTGTAAAGAAACAGAAATAGATGGAATACCTGTTGTCATTTCAAGAACAGGATGGAGTGGAGAAATAGGATATGAAGTTTATTTGAGAGATGGAAGTAAAGGAGCTGACCTTTATGAAAAAATAATGGCTGCTGGAGAAAAATATAAAATTGCCCCTACGGGACCATCGCAAATTAGACGTGTAGAAGCAGGAATTTTTTCATATTTTCAAGATATGCGAGTGACGGATAATCCTTACGAAATAGGTATGGACAGACTTGTTGATTTAGATATGGAAGCAGATTTCTGTGGTAAAGAAGCTTTAAAAAAAATAAAATCAGAGGGGATAAAGAGAAAATTAGTTGGAATTGAAATTTTAGGAGATCCGATTACCATGATTGTACCTCCTGAATATACACCTGGGTATTTTGTTCCTGATCATTGGCCTGTTAACAACGGTGATGGCAAAGAAATAGGTTATGTTACTTCAAAATGTTTTTCTCCAAGACTTAAGAAAAATATAGCCTATGCTTTTATTCCAATAGAATACTCAGATAAAGGAAGTAAAATGTTTATTAATTCACCATATGGAAACCTAGAGTCAGTGGTTGTTGACTTACCTTTTTGGGATCCAAAAAAACAAATTCCTATAGGTAAAGCTTAAAAATTAAATGATTTAATTTCCTCTATTAATAAAATAGAGGAAATTATTTGATAATAAATGGATCACTCATTATTTTTTTTGATGTATTAATCCAAGTAGTTTTAATTCTAGAATAATCTTTGACAGTTTCTAGACCCGATTCACGACCAAATCCACTATTCTTAAATCCCCCAAAAGGCGCTACAGGTGAAATTAATCTGTAAGTGTTAACAAAAACGATCCCAGCTCTTACTGCTTTAGAAACCCTAAGAGTTGTTCCACTGTTTTCACTGAAAATGCCTGCAGCAAGCCCAAAAGTATTATCATTCATTAATTTTATTGCCTCATCTTCACCTGAAAATTTCATAACAGATAATACAGGTCCAAAAAGTTCATTTTCTGCAGCTGGTAAATTATGGTTTTCACAAGCGATTATTGTTGGTTGAAAATACCATCCTTGTTTGATCTCTTTATATCTTTCACCACCGAATATAAGTTTACCGCCTTGGTTAATAGTTTTTTTTATACTTTCTTCAATATTTGTTAATTGAGCAAATGTACAGAGAGGTCCCATTTGAGTCTCATCTTTCATGGGATCTCCTATTAGTATACTTTTAGTTTTTGATATTAATTGTTCTAAAAACTCATTATAAATTTCATCTTCTAAATACAATCTTGAACCAGCTATGCAACTTTGACCACTAGCTCCAAAAATACTAGCGGTGACACCATTTATTGCATTTTCTATATTTGCATCTTTAAAAATTGTTACTGGACTTTTACCCCCAAGCTCCAGTGTGACATGAGAGAGGTTTTCAGCTGAATTACGTACAATATGTCTTGCAGTGTTTACCCCACCTGTAAAAGCAATACGCTCTACGAGAGGATGAGAGGTTAATATTTTTCCACATTCGTTGCCGTGCCCAGTGATTATGTTTATTACTCCTTTTGGTAATCCAATTTTATCTATTAATTTAGCAAATTCAAAAAGTGGTGCTGGAGCAATTTCAGAAGCCTTAATTACAATTGTATTTCCCATAGCAAGTGCAGGGGCCAGTTTTACTGCAGTTAAAAACATTTGTGAATTCCATGGAATAATTGCTGCAACAACCCCAATAGGTTCTCTAGTTGTAAATACCTGCATATCTGATTTATCAATTGGGAGTGTAGATCCCTCTATCTTATCTGCCAATCCTGCATAGTAATAGTAAAATTCAGCGATATAGTTTGCTTGGAACTTTGTTTCTTTATACATTTTTCCAGTGTCTCTGGTTTCGATTGCCCCTAAATGTTCAGCATTTTCTTTTAGTGTATCACCTATTTTTCTTAAAAAAGATCCTCTTTGGTTTGCTAATAATTTTGACCACTCCCCCTTGAATGCTGTATGTGCAGATTTAACTGCATAATCTACATCATCTGCATTTGCTTCAGAAAACTGAGCCCATTCAAGTTCAGTTGATGGGTCTATAGATTTAAAATACTTTGCAGTAGAAGATGCTTTCCACTCTCCATTTATATAAAGCTTATATTTTTCCATTTATTTAAAAAATTAATGTTTAATCTTTATAACTTTTAATTTTGAAATAATATATATAAATTGTCCCTCATTATATATTATTATGAAAAAATTTAAAATAAGTCCAATAATTGATAAAAATTTCAATATAAATTTAGTTATTAAAAATATTTTTCAATTAAAAAAATTAAATGAAATTAAAATTTGTTTTAGTTTAATCTATTCCATTAAATCATTAAAAAATGCTAAGATTGTTAATCAAATTGGAAGATATTATGAAATAACACCTTTAATTAAAAGTGATTTAAAACTAAATGAAAAATTTATAATAAAAATAAATTTAAAAAATAATAAAAATAAATTTATAAATCTATCTTCTGGGCCCGAAGGAATTTTTTGTCTAAATAAATTCAATAAAAAAATTAATTTAGATGTTGATAATCTAAAATTTTTAGAAAATTTCAAAAGTAAAAAATATCCTAAGATTATTAATAAAAAATCAGATATGCCAATTATCCCTTATCCAAGTAACTTTAAACTTATTGATAAACAAATTAATTGTGTAGATGGATTTGATATTAGAAATAAAAAAATTAAATCAACATTAAATAAGATAAAATTAATAATTGATTCTTCAAAATATTTTAAGATTAATAAAAATGGTATCAAGCTAACTTATAAAAAAATAAAAGTGGACAAAGAAAATTATAAAATATTAATAAATGATAATGTTATAGAAATTCAAAGTTCGACAAATACCGGCATATTTTATGCATTAATTTCTATTCTGCAAATTTTGATTATAAACAATCATTATCTAAAAAAAGGATATATAGAAGATTATCCTAGATTTAGTTGGAGAGGTATGCATTTAGATTGTGCACGACAATACTATCCAATTAAAAAAATTAAAAGTTTATTAAATTTAATGTCATTGTATAAGATGAACAGATTACATTTACATTTAACAGATAATGAGGCATGGAGAATTAATTTAAAATCTTTTCCAAATTTAGCAAAAGATTTATCATTCAGGGGTTATGAAAAGTTAGTGCCACCTACTTATGGTTCTGGTTTCGGTCCAAGAGGAGGATTCTATAGAAAAAAAGAGTTGAAAGATTTAATACAATACTCAAAAAAACTATCAATAGAAATTATTCCAGAAATCGATATACCAAGTCATTCTTGGGCTTTAGTTAATCATATCGAACAACTTCAAGAAAAAGAAGATCAATCGTGGGACAACTATAAAGGAACTTATAAAAATAATACTTTAAATCCTGGAATAGCTTTTACTTGGAAATTCATTAAAAAAGTATTCAAAGAAGTTTCTGAAATTTTTCCACACAATATAATACATATAGGTTTTGATGAAATTCCAAAAAACAGTTGGACAAAATCTCCAGCAGTAAAAAAAATTATGAAAAAAAACAAAATTAATAATATTAGTGATGTAAAAAACTATTTTGTTAGAAGAATACAGAATATTCTTTATTCGCATAATAAAAAAATAGGAATTTGGAATGAAGGAATAGATAATAATAATTCTGAAAAAATAATTAATAATGATTGTTTAGTATTTGCCTGGCAAAACGAACAAGTTGCTGTTAAGGCTATAAAAAAAGGCTTCAAAGTCATTCTCTGTCCGGCACAAAAATGTTATTTTGATATGGCATATAATAGTTCACCAGAAGATAGAGGGCTTGTTTGGGCAGGTACTACTGAAACTAAACAAGTTTTTGAATGGGAACCAATAAATAATAACTTAAAAAGAAAAATTGATAAAATTTATGGTATTCAAGGACAATTATGGTCTGAAACAATTACTAACATAAATTTTATGGACATAATGATAAATCCTAGGTTATTAGCTCTTTCTGAGGTGGCTTGGTCAAAAAGTAATAAAAGAAATTGGAATAATTTTAAATCTTCGTTAAAGAAAAATATGAAAATAACAAAAAAAATTGGTTGGGATAACCATAAGTTTTAAAATAATGTGCGGTATAATTGGAATAGTTGATAAAAAAAATTGTATAAATGATTTAATATCATCTTTATCTCGCTTAGAATATAGAGGATATGATTCAGCCGGAATTGCTACACTCAATAAAAATAAATTTGTATTAAATAAATCAAAAGGAAAGTTATCAAATCTTAGACTTAAAATAAAACAAAAAAAAATAATGGGTAATATTGGTATTGGACATACTAGATGGGCAACTCATGGAAAGCCATCAAATGATAATGCTCATCCATTTTTAAAAAAAAATTGCGCTATAGTACATAATGGAATTATTGAAAACTACTCTGATATCAAAAAATCGCTAGCTAATCATAAAACAAATTATCAGTCATCAACTGATACTGAAGTAGTTGCTGAACTTATGAATTATTTGATAGAGGAGGGCGCATCTCCACTTGAGTCAATGAAAGAAATTACTTCAAGAATAGAGGGAAATTATGCTTTAGTTTTTCTGGTTAAAAGTAGTAATAATTTATATTTCAGCAGAAAAGGAAGCCCTTTAGTTGTGGGTATTTCTAAAACTTTTAAGTGTGTTGCTTCTGACACATTAGCTTTACCAAATAAAGTTGATAATATTATTTATTTAGAAGAAGGAGACATTGGTGAAATTGGCTTAGACAGAGCAAACATTTTTGATAGATCTTTCAATCTAAAAGAAAATCAAATTCACAAACATTCATCGATGCAAGAACATACTACAAAAAGAAATTTCAAACATTTTATGATTAAAGAAATTCATTATCAATCAAAAAGCATAGATGATACGCTTTTAAATTTTGCCAAAAAAAATGATGAAAAAATCTATCTGCCCCAATTTAAGTTTGATACTAAAAAAATTGATAATTTATCTTTGGTAGCTTGTGGAACAGCTTTTCACGCATGTATGGTTTCTAAATATTGGTTTGAGGAAATATCTAAAATTAACACAATGGTTGAAATTGCATCTGAATACAGATATCGAGAAAATTCTATAAACAAAAAAACCCTTGGAATACTTGTTTCTCAGTCTGGAGAGACAATGGATACAATTAAATGTTTAGAAAAAATGAAAAAACAAAAAATACATACAGCATCAATTGTAAACGTACTTGGGAGCAGTTTGTCAAGAAATAGTGATTATATATTTCCAACGATTGCTGGTCCAGAAATTGGTGTTGCATCAACTAAAGCTTTTACAGCTCAACTTACGGTCTTAGCTCTTCTGTCATTACATATCGCTCAAAAAAAGAGTGTAATAGACAATAAGTTAAAAAAAATTACAAATGAGATGTTCAAAATTTCAAAAAACGTTAACTCAATAATGAAAGACAAAAAAATTTACATGGAAATAGCTAAAGATTTACTAGACTCCAAGAGCATATTTTATGTAGGAAGAGGTACAATGTATCCTCTAGCATTGGAAGGGGCCTTAAAGCTTAAAGAAATCACATATAAACACTGCGAAGGCTATGCTGCAGGTGAACTAAAACATGGTCCTTTAGCTTTAATAGAAGATTCAGTGCCAGTTATTGTTTTAGCTCCTTTTGACAAATATTTTAAAAAAACAATGTCAAATATTCAAGAAATTAAAGCTAGGGGTGGGGAAATAATATTAATTACTGACTCAGAGGGATCTAAAAACTCTGAAAATTTAGCTGATAAATTAATTTGTTTGCCAAAAAGTAATTTTATAACTGCTCCAATCATATATTCAATTCCAGTACAATTGATTGCTTATTATTTAGCTACTTTACTTGGAACCGATGTAGATCAACCAAGAAATCTTGCAAAGTCTGTTACTGTAGAATAAGCTTCTAATTTAATTACTGTTTTTTTTTATAAAATTTGAAATTTTAGTATTTATCAATCTTGATTTTTCATAAATTGCTAAATGTTTTGCTCTAGGAACAATATAAATTTTACTATCTTTAATTTTTTTATAAATCGATTTACTCATTGCAGGTCTTGATCCTATATCATCTTGTCCAGTTATTATAAGAGTAGGAAAATTAATATTATTGTAATTTATTTTATATTTTTCAGATTCAACAAATAATTTATATGGTGCTAAAAAATCACTTCTTTTATTATTTTCTAAAATATTTTTGAATTTACTATAAACTCTAGGTTTTTTATTTAAAAATTCTTTATTGAACCATCTATTGATTGAATTTTTTGTAATGCTATATCCTTTTAGAGCTTTCTTGTATCTTTTTTTAACTCTTTTCTTTTGTAAAATTGATCTTCTATGAACGCTAGCAATAATCACTAATTTGTTTATTTTTTTAGGGTATTTAGATGCAAAATGTTGGGCTACTAATGATCCTAAAGAAAAACCAATTAAATTAATTTTATCTATTTTTAAATGTCTTAATAGATCACTAAGTTGTTTATTCAAATTTTCAAAATTAATTTTTCTATATCCTTTTTTTGAATTTCCATGATTTAATAAGTCATAAAAAACATTTTCGTGATTTTTAAAAAATTTTTTTTGTGGCTCCCACATTTCAACGTTGAGTCCCACTCCATGAATGAAAACATTTGGTATTTTTTTTGATTTTAAATTATGCTCATAATAAGTTGCATTATTATCAAACCCTATATGGTTATAAATCATATCAAAATTTACTTTTTTTCTTTTTTACGGACTTATGTTGAAATGAGTCTCTTCTAAAGCTATATAGTTCATTTGGATCTACGGAAACGTCTATCACGCAAGGATTGTCTTGATTTAATGAAGTCTTTAAAGCATCTCCAAATTCTGCAATTCGATTAACTTTAAAACCCTTTGCACCATATAATTCAGAAATTTTAGCAAAATTGGGACTTTTTATGTCAGATCCAATATATCTTTCTTTAAAGAAATCACGTTGATATGCTTTTTCTGCTCCCCACGATCCATTATTCATTACTATAGTTATAGTATTTATTTTGTGTTCAACAGCAGTGCTGAGTTCTGAAATTGTCATTCCAAAACCTCCATCACCCATTAAACTTATAACAGGAGAATCCGGTCGTGCAATTTTAACTCCAAGTCCACAAGCAAAAGAAAATCCTACTAATCCAAAATCCAAAGGTGTAAAAAAACAAGGCGGCTTATAATAATTAATTGCATCCGTAGCTTGAAGACAGAGTGTCCCCGCATCTAATGTTACTGCTGAGTTATTAGGCATCACATCTCGTAATATTTTAAATAGACCAGAAGGCTTAATCGGTTGACTTTCTAGATTTGCTTCGTGATCTCGTTTTTGAATATATATCTTTCTTTGATGAATTGCACTTTTGGTCCAATCATTGATTTTTTTTATTTCTTTTTTTAATAAAATTTTTTCATATAAAATTTTCGCAATTTTACTTGCATCATTACAAATACCTATTTCTATTGGAAAGTACCTCCCCAAAGATTTTTTATCAATATCAACCTGAATTATAAATGCTTTTTTATTTATATTTTCATAAGAATAAAATGTAGAATTAAATCCCAATCTGGTACCAAGTGCTAAAATAGTTTCAGCTTCTTTTACTAATTTTGATGCAATCTCATTTCCTCGAGGGCCCATCTGACCCATATAAAGTTTTTCATCAAAAGGAATTGCATCTCCATGACCTGCAGATGAAACAATTGGAGTATTAATAAGTTTGGCTAATTTGACTACATCTTTATAATTTCCATTATTTTTAATACCAGCTCCAACAATTATTACATTTTTTTTTGTAGATAAGATTTTATCAATAGATTGTTTAATGATTTTTTCATTAATTTTAATATTCATTTTAATATTATGTTTTGAAAATTCTTTAAACCTCTCTTTTTTGGATAGTATATCTCTTGGTAAATTTATATGAACTGGCCCACACTTTGGAGTTAGAGCAATTTTGAAAGACTGATTTAAAATTGAAGGAATTTTATTTGTTTTTTTTATTGTAAATGTTTTTTTAGTTATTGGTTCAAAAAGAGATTGTTGATCTATTTCTTGAAAGGAGTCCTTTCCCTTATGTTCATTGGAGACGGCACCTGCAATTGTAATTACAGGAGAAAATGCAGAATATGCCTGAGCAATACCTGTAGTTAAATTTGTAGCTCCTGGACCATTCTGACCTGCTATCATTATTCCTGCTTGTCCTGAAGCTCTAGCATATCCATCAGCAATATGTGTGCCTGTTCTTTCATCTCTGACATCAATAAAATTGATATCTTTGGAATCATATAGAGAGTCAAAAATCTCCATTGTTGCAGATCCAATTAATCCAAATATATTTCTGACTTTTTCAGTTTTTATATATTTAACAACTGCTTGACCACCTGATAAGGAATGCAGTTTTTTTTTGACTTTCATTATGATGCCTGTTTTATTTTAACTTTTTCCTTATTTTTAAAGTGTGGCATAACTTTTTCAGTAAACAATTTTATGCTTTTCATACAATCTTCATGCTTAACTCCTGGAAAATTCGACCATACTTGAAGATTTTTTAAGTTTAGTTCACTTTGTAATTCTTCGATTTTTTCTATTACATAGTCAACTGTTCCAAAAAGCATATTCCTTTTATGAAGAAAATCATATGTTAATAAATCAAGCTTGTTTTTAGTCTTCGGAAGTTCTTCTCCTGGGTTCATATGTGTCCCCAACCCTCTCCAGTGACAGACCCATCTCATATAATCCACCATTTGTTTTCCTGCTTTCTCTTTTGCTTCTTCCATGCTATCAGCAATGAACATATCTCTAACAAGACAAATTCCCTCTCCCATCTCTACATTTCTTTTTTCATGTTCAGATTTCGAATTTTTATAAATTTCGAAGCGTTTTTTAAGAGACTGTACTGTTGGAATCCACATAATAGTATTTATCCCATTTTTCGCAGCCCATTCAATTGAACTTGGACTATCTACAACTTGCCATAATGGTGGGTGCGGTTGTTGAATTGGTCTAGGAACTATACTAATTTTTTTAAGAATATTTGTATTGAGATCTACAAATTCTTGATCTGGAGTACTCATATCATGTTGCCACTCAAAATTAGGCGAAGGATAGGTATAAAACTCTCCTGAATGATTAAAAAATTTATTTGACCAGGCTTTTTTTAATATATCTAGAGTCTCTTCAAATAATCTATAATTTTTTGCTTGATCTTTCATATCTGCATCAGGATTCATATTCAAGGCTTCTCTTCCATAAATTCCTCTTCCTATTCCAGCTTCAATTCTTCCATTAGATAAATTATCTAGTAATGCAATATCTTCAGCTACTCTGATTGGATTCCAAAAAGTTATAATTGTCGCCGCTTGTCCAATTCTAATTCTTTTTGTTCTAGCAGCAATGTCGGCACTTAACATGAGTGGATTTGGACATATTTCCATACCTTCATGACTGAAGTGATGTTCTGTAAACCATATAGAATCCCAGTCATTATTCTCACAATAATCTGCAATTTCTCTTATTTTATTTAAAACTTCAATATATGGTTCGTTATTCCAATTTGTAGAATTACAAAAATAACCTATTTTCATTTATCCTCCTTTAAAATTTAAAGGGGACCGATCCCACTTTCGTTTTAACGACGAGTTATGTATCCCAAGTTGATACATGTTAGTCTAAAGTTGAATAAATTGCAATGAAAGTTTTCAAGCTTTTTCGTGCAATTTTTTAAAAAAAGATTAAAAATAAGTAATCTTTAATTACATAATGATTAAGCATTTAATTTTTGATTTTGATGGAGTTATAATTGACAGCGAAATTTTAGCTGCCAGAGCCTTTGATAAAGTCCTTAAAAAAATGGATATAAATCATTATACCCCTCAATCAATAGCTGCCAAATATGCTGGTAATAAAACAATTAAAGTAGCAAAAGAGATCTCAAAAATTCATAAAATTTCAGATCACATTCTTTTATTTAATAACGTAATGAGAACTGTGAGTACTTTTTTTGATAAAGAATTAAAAGCTGTAGAACAAATAGAAGATTTTTTAAAAAAAAATGATTTGGAGTTTTACATAGGGTCAAACAGCGGAAAACAAAGAATTATTAAAGGGTTAAAAAATGTTAATCTAACTAAATATTTTAAAAGTCAAAATATATACACTTTTGAAATGGTTGAAAAACCAAAACCAAGTCCAGATATTTATTTAAAGATAGTTGAGAATAACAATTTAAAAAAAGACGAGGTGCTAGTTTTAGAAGATAGTCTTCCAGGAGTCAGATCTGCAATTGACGCTGGTCTTAAAGTGCTTGGAATAGTTGCAGCTTCACATTGGAAAAATATATCTCACCAATCATTAATAGATGAAGGAACTTTTAAGATCATAAAATCATATAAAGATCTTGATAAAACCATAAAAGAAATTAATTAAAAATTATATCATGACACAAGGTCCTAATATTAAATTTAATCCTTTAAAAGTTTTTGTTTCTTTACTTGTTCTTTCATTTTTACTGAATTTATTATTTAGTTTTAATATTAAAATACCTATTTTTTTTAATATAATAGGATTTTTCTTTTTAATTATTTTTTTTACTCTTTTTTTTGTTAGTGCCAGAATGTTCATTAAATATAATGAAAAACTACCTCCTCATACCCCCACTGAGAGAATAATTAAAACCGGAATATATTCTTATAGTAGAAATCCTATATATCTTGCATTTATTGGTTTTCATTTTTCAATGTTTTTGGTTTTCGAAAATACTTGGTACTTGTTCTCATCTATAATATTGTTTTTTTGGATAAATAATTATGTGATATTTCGTGAAGAGAAATATTTAGAACGCAGATTTAATGATGAGTATGCAAGATATAAAAAAAACGTGGCTAGATGGATTTCTTTTAAATGAGCAGAGGCTAAATAACTTTTAGGAGGAAATATCTAAAACGCTCTGCTCATTCATTATTTTACTATAAGTCACTTAAAATATTAGTTTTTTATTGCGAATCGTTAATGTTATAAGGTTTTTTTGAAGCTTTTTTATAGCCGATTCTATTAAAATTATTAGTAAAATGTTATAGTATTTTTGTTAAATATAACTTAATATTTTTCTATTAGACTATATAAAATTATTGTAAATCAAAAGTTATGAATATTGTAATGGTAGGCACCGGGTATGTGGGTTTGATATCTGGTTTATGTTTTGCTGAGTTTGGATTCAAAGTAACTTTTGTTGACAAAGATAATAATAGAATTAAAAAACTCAATCAAGGTTTAATGCCTATTTATGAACCAGGCTTAGACGAACTTTTTGCAAAGCATCAAAAAAATACAAAACAGATTAAGCTTTCAAATGATATAACTAAAAGTTTATCTAATGCTGATGCTGTTTTTATCACAGTAGGAACACCCAGTAGAAGAATTGATGATGACGCAGACTTAACTTCTGTTTATGCAGTTGCTGAAGAAATTTCTCATAATATAAAAAAATATTGTTTAGTAGTCATAAAATCTACTGTCCCAGTAGGTACTTCAAGGAAAATAAAAGAAATAATTCAGAAAAAAGTAAATAACTCTATGTTTGACGTTGCTTCAAATCCTGAGTTTTTGAGGGAGGGGTCAGCTATAAATGATTTTATGAGACCAGATAGAGTAATCATAGGGATAGAATCTGATAAAGGTGAAAAAATATTAAAATCTCTATATAGGCCTCTTTATATTTTAGAGACTCCTATAGTTATAACTAATCTTGAAACTGCTGAATTAATTAAATACGCGAGCAATAGTTTTTTGGCTACAAAAATTTCTTTTATAAATGAAGTTGCAGATCTCTGTGAAAAAGTTGGAGCAAATATTCAAGATGTTTCAAAAGGAATGGGCTTAGATAAAAGAATAAACTCTAAATTTCTTCATGCTGGACCTGGTTTTGGAGGATCCTGTTTTCCTAAAGATGTGAAAGCATTTTCCAATACTGCTAAAAAAAATAATATAAAGCTATCCATTGTTGACTCTGTGAATGAATTTAATAAACAAAGACCAAAAATTTTAGCTAAAAAAATAGAAAAGTTCTTTTCAAATAATGTAAATAATTTAAAATTTGCACTACTTGGATTAAGCTTTAAACCAAATACAGATGATATTAGAGATTCTACATCCATAATAATAGGTAATGAGCTATTGCAGTCAGGTGCAAAAATAATTGCTTATGATCCTAAAGCAATGAAAAATTCACAATATGAAAATCCTAAATTTAAATATGGTAGTGATGTATATGATACGTGTAATAATGTTGATGCAATAATTATAGGAACAGAATGGAATGAGTTTAGAGCACTTGATTTAAAAAAATTAAAAACATTAGTTAATAAAACTATAATTTTTGATCTTCGTAATTTATATAATCAAGATGAGCTTAAAAATCTTGGTTGGGAGCATATAAGTATTGGAAGATAATAAAACTAAGGAATCAAAATATAGTTTTGAGGAATTTGATGAAGAAATACTTAGGGAATATGACATAAGAGGAATCATTAATCAAAACCTTTCAGTCAACACGGCATATTCTTTAGGATTAAAATTTGGAACTTTAATAAAAAGTCAAAACAATATTAATAAGATAGTTATAGGTTATGATGGTAGATTAACCTCACCTTCTTTGCATGAGGCATTGACTGCAGGATTAGTTCAAAATGGTTTAGAGGTAATAATAATTGGATTATGTCCCACTCCTATGCTTTATTTTTCTGTATATCACCTAAATGTTGATGCTGGTATAATGATCACAGGTTCTCATAATCCACCTGAATACAATGGTTTTAAAATAGTTCTAAATAAAAAACCATTTTACTCGTCAAATATACAAAATTTAAAAAATATAGTTTTTAAAGATAATTATACAAAGGGCTTAAAAAAAAATATAAATATTTTAGATCAATATACTAAAAGACTATTACAAGATATTTCTATTGAAAAAAAATTAAAAGTTGCTTGGGATGCAGGAAATGGCTCCGTAGGAGTGACAATAAATAATGTAATTAAAAGGTTAAAAAATACAGAAAATATATTAATAAATGATGTTGTTGATGGGACATTTCCGAACCATCATCCTGATCCAACAATACCCAAAAATTTAAAACAATTAAGAGATGTTGTAAAAAAAAATAAGTGTGATTTAGGTCTAGCTTTTGACGGTGATGGAGATAGATTGGGTATAATTGACAATAAAGATAATATTATATGGGCTGACCAATATATGATTATATTGGCTGAAGAAATTGCTGAACTATATGATAATCCATCAATAATAATGGATGTTAAATCAAGTAAAGTTTTTTTTGATGAAGTAAAAAAAATAGGTTGTAATCCAATAATGTATAAGACTGGTCACTCGGTAATAAAAGATAAAATGGAAGAATTAAATTCACCCCTTTCAGGGGAAATGAGCGGTCATATAATGTATAAAGATAATTTTTTTGGTTATGATGATGCTATGTATGTTGCATTGAGATTATTGCAAATAATTTCAAAAAAAGAGATTCCATTAAGTGAAATTATCAGTAAATATCCAAAAACTTACTCTACGCCAGAAACAAGAATCAAAGTTATTGAATCAAGGAAATTTAAAATAGTAGAAGAAATTATTGAAAGATTATCTAAAGAAAATCTAAAGGTTATTAGTATAGATGGCGTACGTGTTGAGAATAATGAAGGTTGGTGGGGTATCAGGGCATCAAATACTGAAAATGCATTAACTGTAAGGGCTGAAGCTCTTAGTGAAGAATCGTTAAAAAAAATGAAAAAAAATATAGAATCTCAATTAAAGCTGAGTAACGTAAATTTTAATTTTGCTATTTAACAAAGCAATCTATATTATTTTTTTTCATTAAACTGCATAATGTACTAGCCTCTTGTTTGTCAAAAAAAATAAATTGTGTTTCATACCAAGTTCTATTTTGACCTTTTCTTGAAAAAATTCTACTATCTTTATTTTTTAGTACTTCGGGGAAAAAACTTTTAACTATTTTAATTTGTTTTTTTGCATTTTTCTCATATTTAAATGTTCCTACAATAATCTTATACTGATTATTTTTCTCTAAATTTTCTTTACTAACTTGTTTGTTTGTTTGAATTTTTTTTTCACTTAATTCTGCAAATTCTTTATTCATAAGAAATTTTAATGTTTCATCTCTATGTTTTGCAGTATCTCCTCCAAAATAAATACCTATGAGTCTTGTATTATTTCTAACTGCTGAAAATGCTAATTGAAAACCTGAAGCATAAATATAACCAGTTTTGATTCCATCTGCGCCATCATAGCTTGACATAAGTTTGTTATGGCTCTTATATTTTTTGTCTTTCCAAGAAAATTTTTTCTCTTTAAATAATTCATAATAACTAGGATAATTTTTAATTAGTGCTCTTGATAAAATTGATGTATCTCGTGCAGTTGTCAATTGAGCTCTATTAGGCAAGCCTGATGCATTTTTGTATGTTGTATTTTTCATTCCTATTTCTCTTGCTTTTTTTGTCATTTTTTTTGCAAAATCTCTTTCACTATCAGCTAAAGATTCTGCTATTACTGTTGCCACATCATTTGCTGATTTAACTACTAATGCCATAACAGCGTCTTCAACCGTTATTGTTTCGCCGACTTCTAAATACAATTTACTAGGTGATCTTGATGCAGCAACTTTTGAAACCTTTAATTTTTGATCCCATTTTAAATCTCCTTTTTCTAGAGCCTCAAAGGTTAAATATAAAGTCATAATTTTTGCTAATGAAGCAGGATAATTTAATGTGTCTGCATTAACTTCAAATAACACTTCATTTGTTTCGTAGTTTACTATTATTGCCGCTCTTTTTGCTAATACATCCTTATTAAAAAATAAAAAAATAGCCAATAATAAAAAAAAAATACTATTAAATACTTTTCTTTGAATCATAATTATCTTAATGAAGCTAATGCCTCGATTTCAACAGATATATCTAAAGGTAATGAATTTGCCCCAACAGCAAATCTAGTGTGTTTGCCTGATGATCCAAGTACTTCCACTAACATATCAGAGGCACCATTTATAATTTTGGGATGATCTGAAAAGTCTTTAGCACAATTAACAAAACCTCCCAATTTTATTAATTCTCCAAAATTATTCCAATCATTATTGCATGCTTTTTTTATTATAGCTAAAATATTTTCAGCACATAATTTTGAAGCTTTTATTCCTTCTTCTATAGTTATATCTTTTCCAACTTTTCCCTTATATATAATTTTACCATTTTTAATTGGTGCCTGACCGGATATTGTTATAATTTTGTTATAAACTTTATATGGAACATAATTGGCTATTGGATCAGGGATATTTGGTATATCTAATCCCATTTCTTTAATTTTTTTCTCGATTGTATGCATTCTATTTTGTATAATACATTTTAGTAATATGTATAATTTATACTTTAGGAATGCTGTGTTGAAAAGATTAATAATAAGATTCAGCCTCCTATTAATTATTTTGTATCCAATAGGAGGATTAATGGCTGATGAAAAAGAAAACTTAATATACCTTGAAGTTAAATATGGAAGGATAACAATTGAAGCTCGACCTGATTTAGCTCCAAATCATGTAAAACATATTAAAGAATTAGTAAGTGAGGGATTTTACGATAACATTGTATTTCATCGAGTTATTGATGGATTTATGGCTCAAACTGGAGATCCTAAAGGTGATGGAACTGGAGGCTCAGATAAACCAGATTTAAAAGCTGAATTTACAAATGAAAAACATGTAAGAGGTACTGTTTCAATGGCAAGAGCACAAAATCCAGATTCCGCTAACAGTCAGTTCTTTATCTGTTTTACAGATGCCCCTCACCTTGATGGCCAATATACAGTTTGGGGAAAAGTTATAGAAGGAATGGAATACATTGATCAAATCAAAAAAGGTGATGGACCAAACGGCATGGTTTCAAATCCAGATAAAATTATTAAAATGCAACTTGCAAAAGATATATAATAATTAAAAAATGTTTGTGGCTGATCTCCATAATGATGTTTTACAAAGGGCTATTGTAGGAGAAGATATAATAACAAAAAGTAATAACGGTCACACAGATATTGAAAGATTGATAGAGGGTAAAATTAATTTAGAGGTTTTTGCAATTTGGATGCCTAAACACTATCTCCAACATGCGGCATTTTCTAGGGCAAATGAATTAATAGATAAATTGGAAGAAATTGATAAAAAAACAGATTTACTTATCAAGATCAACTCCTTAGGGGATATTAACTTCAAGAAAGATAAAACTTTATATGCCGCAATAGGTATTGAAGGTGGGGAGTGTTTCGAAGGAAGTATTGATAAACTTGAGCATTTTATTAATAGAGGATTATTTTATTTAGGTCCTACTTGGAATTATTCAACTGATTTAGCAACTTCAGCATATGATGAAAAATTTAATTTAAAAAATATAAAATCAATTGGTTTGACAAAGTTTGGTTTAGAATCATTAAAATTATGTGAGGAGCGAGGGGTCTTGATTGATGTTTCGCATATAGGTGAAAAAAGTTTTTGGGATATTATGAAAATTGCTAAAAATCCCATAATAGCTTCTCATTCAAATGCTCATACCTTATGCCCTCATTTTAGAAATTTAAAAGATGATCAAATTATAGCAATAAAAGAAAAAAAAGGGATAATTTGCTTAAATCTTTATCCCGCATTTATTGATACTGATTTTCAAGAAAAAGATAAGAAATTTAAAGAAAGTTTAAAAAATGATTTAAATAATATTGATTTAAAATATCAAAATCCTGATCTAAGGTGGGTGTATAGACAGTATTTTTTGCAAAAAAGTTTATATTCTATTGTTCCTAGTTTAGAAAAATTTGTTGATCATATCGAATATATAATAAATTTGATTGGAATAGATTACGTGGGCATTGGGAGTGATTATGATGGTACAGATTGCCTTCCAAAAGGTATTATAGATTGTTTAGACCATATGAAAATTGGAGATGAATTAAAAAAAAGGGGCTACAATGAAAAAGATATTGAAAAAGTTATGGGTTTAAATCTTTTAAGGGTTTACGATTTAATAAAATCTAAATCAAATTAATCAAAAGAGTTAACGCAACAATTATCAATACTGCTCCAGTAATCCTTTCAACATTTTTTTTGTATTTATAAATAAAATTGTTTACAGTATACAAAGATACGATGATTGATACTAATATATACCATAATGTATCAATTATGCCTGGTACCAAGATAAGTATTGTTTGATCAAAAACTTTAGCATTTATATAAATAAATTGTGAAAATAAAGCGGCAAAAAATACTAATATTTTAGGATTAAAAAAAGCAATAAAGAAACCTTGCAAAAAAGAATTGGTTGAGCTAATTTTATCATTGTTGAAAATATCGACTGACTCATTTGCATTTATAATTGTTTGAATGCCAATATAAATCAAAACAAAACTTCCTATTAATTGAAACATAATAAAAATTTTATAATAATTAGTAATTAATATTTCCAATCCTAATACTGCAAATAATGCATAAATTGTTACGCCAAGTCCGTGACCAATAGAAGTTACTATTCCATTTAATCTATTTTTAGTTATCGTATTATTAATAATTAGTGCTACACTTGGACCAGGCGACATAGCACCCATCAAACAAACAAGACATAGTTGTATAATTGTATAAAAGCTCATATTTATTTAAACTAATACTAAATCTATACAAAAAAAATTTAAATTAAATTGATAAAAGTTTTTTTTCTTATTTTTATGATTTTTTTAACTTTTTTGAAGTGCCTAGTGTATCTCTCACTGCTGCATTCCAAATAATTAAGCCAAATAGTATTTTGTTAACAAAATCTGCTAAATTATAGATTATGTTTAATGAATTTTGGAATAAATCTCCTGAGACATCTCCCATACCGACCGCTGGAGTAAGAAAGCCGAAGATATAGCCAACGGGATATATAGCCCATCCAATTAAAACGATAAATCTGAGTGCATTAAATGCTTGCTTGACGAAAGGATTTTTATTTGCTGCCTTGCTTGACTCACCTTGGAAAATTTCCCATATGATTATCGCCCAACCAAACATACCAATTGTAAATCCTAAACCTGGACTCAACCACCCTATCTCGCCACTATAACCACCAAGTAGCATAATTAATGTTCCTAATAGCAGTCTCCAAAAGGCATAAACAGAAATTTTAGCACCTACAGCTAATAAAATTAAATAAAATTCAATCATTTGAAGAGGTACGGTCAGCAACCAGTCAATGTATCTATAAACTGTCGGAGAAGTTTCTGTATTTACCCAGAAATCTCTCATATAGTAGTAATGTATTGCAGCTATTAGCGTTATTAAACCAGCTACTACCATTGAAGTCCTCCAAGAAGCTTTTACAAACATACCCTCGTAAAAGAAGAAGACAGTTGAAGCTACCATTGCAATAGAAACTAGCCAAAAAGATATTCCAACTAAATCGCTTGGTCCTAAAAAAGTGCTCATTATAATAAGCTAGTGTAAAAAAAACTGATTTCAATCAATTTATAAACACTGTTAAAATTTTAATATAATTTTAACAAATAATGCCTTGAATTATATACATATATTTATATATATATTTTGGGTTTATTGTTAAAATAAATTTCATAATGGATTAATGGTCTGTCGGTAGCCCCTTATTATTATTTAATATCACAGGCCGTTAATCTTATAGTGCGCGTTAAAATGAAAATTAAAAAAGACAAAGACAATGATAAATTCATTGGTTCCTATCATCCTTATCCAAAAGAGGAGCCAACATGGTCGGTTGAGGAAAAAATCAACTATTTAAGGCAACATATCAATAAAGAAAAGTTAGAATCTGAGATAAAAAAAGGAAGATTAAAGAAGCTTTTCCTAGATTTTATTTACAAGAAAGGTAACAAAGATTAAAATTTAAACATAAATTTATTAGAGAGAAAATATAATGCCTTCATTAAACAAAAAAAATTTTGATCAACCTGATGAAACTATGACTCCAGATAAAATGAGAGTGGATAATGTTGATTTAGGAAATGGAGTTAAGGCAGCTAGACTAACTTCACAACCAGGTTGGAAATGGTCAGAATGCATTAAGCCTATGGTAGGCACCGAAAGCTGCGAAAAAAACCATGTGGGTGTCTGCGTGCAAGGAAAAATAATGGTTACACATGAGGATGGTTCTTCAATTGAAATTGGACCTGGTGATGCTTATACTTTTGCCCCTGGACATGATGCTTGGGTAGTTGGAGATGAAGAATTTGTAGGTTACGAATTCGATAGTTCTACTGCAGCGACTTATGCAAAAGAATAATAATATAACTTAAAGGATAATAAAATGAAAATGATTTATACAAGAACTATAGGAGTTCATGATAATAAACTAGGAGAAGCAATGGAAATTGCTAAGGAACAAGCTGCAATAACAAAAGAACATGCTGGGTATGATGTTCATGTCTCTTTTCAAATTGGAGGCAATCCAAGAACTATACGATGGACACATATTGGAGAAATGATGACAGGAGAAGCTATGGAATTAGATGCTAAGATTTCAGCTGATCCTAGGATGATAAAATCAATGAAAAAGATGGAAGGTGTCTTTGTAGAGGGAACTATTCAAGATGAAATGAGAGTTGTTTTTAACTAGATCAATAAAATATTAAGGAGAATAGAATGTCACTGTTACAAAAACTTTATGATGCTCAAGAAAAAAAAGATATAGAAAAAATTAATGAAATACTTAGTGAAGATTATGTTTGGGTTCAACATTCAACTGGTAAACATATACCTAGAGATCAGGTAAATAAATTTATTACGGGTGAAGAAGGTCCTAACACTGAAAATCACCGTATCATTTATGAAAATGATGAAATAGGCATAGCTCATTTCTTTGTTTCTTTTCAAGATGGCTCGAGACAAGCTGTTTTGGCAGTATATATTATAAAAGATGGTAAAATTATTCGTTCAGAAACTGGTGCTACAAATATGCCTAAATAATATTTAAAAGATAATATTTTATTTTATATGATTTAAAATTACCTCACCCGTTTTTCCGTCTACTGAATCAATTATCTCTTTATTTAAATCCATTCGTTTTGACCTTGCAGCAGAAGCCCTTTCCATTGTGTCATTATCAGCATATAATGAAACGAACATTAAAGTTAGGTCATCAACTCGTACTTCCAATAATTGTTCTGCTTCAGAAAATTCACTTGGTGCATTTTCTTTATAAGTCTCTTCAACTTGATCTGCTCCTTCTTTTGATTTGAATTTTAATGTGGTTATTCTTGTTACAGACATTTATTTCCTTTCTTTAAATTTTTTATCCTCTTATTATTATATATTTTTACTTTTTTTATATATAAAATAATGGTGCTGTTGGAGGTAATCGAAACCTCGATCTCTTGCTTACCATGCAAGTGCTTTACCACTAAGCTACAACAGCATCTTTTAACTATATATATTATTAACTTTTAAATATATCTAACTATATACTGAATCTAATGATATAAATATTATTATTGAAAGGAGATGTTATGAATCTTGGTTTAGTTTTTAAAATTAACGCAGTAATTAATGCGATAAATGGTTTAGGTCTTTTGTTTGCAACAGCTATGTTTTTTCAAATGGCAAATCTTCCAGTTTCACCTGCAATGATTGTTATAGGTCAATTTACAGGGGTTACTGTTTTGTTTATTGCTTTATTATCTTGGAGAATGCCCCAAGTTGCTGGCGAGGCTCTTTCTTCAATGGGTCAACTGTTTGCAATTGGTGGAGTAATGTGGTTTTTGATTATCGGATACCATATAATTACGGGGCAGGTCTCAGGCCCCACAGCATATATAAATATTATTCTAATTGGATTATTTGCGATATTGTTTTTTATGTATAGTAGGAAATCATAATAAAATTTTAACTCCCTTTTAAACAAGGGAGTTATTAAATAATAATGAAAAAAATTATAATTTTTTTAATTTTATTTTATATTTGCCCAACTTTACTTCAAGCTCATGGCACAGTAGTAGTTGAGGGGGTGCAACATGATGATGGATTCATTGATGTTAAGATTTATAAAAATAAGGAAGATTTTTTAAAAGAAGAAAAGGCTTTGGACTCAATTAGAAAAAAAGCTGTAAGAGGAAAAAATATAATTCCCTTCAGCAACATTCATGAAGGGGAAATTGCAATTGTTGTTTATCATGATGAAAACAGTGATGGTAAATTGAACACTGGTCTTTTTTGGCGACCAAAAGAAGGCTATGCATTTAGCAATGATTATTCTCCCAAAGGTCCACCAAAATTTAAAAAAGCTGCCATAAACCTCATACATGGAGAGCCGGTAAATATTTTATTAAATTATTAAATTAATTTTTATTTAAGTAATAGCTTATCAAACTAATTAATTCGAACATTATAGAAGCTGCTGTCATAGAGGTAATATTATTTTTATTATCTTTTGTAGGCATTAAGCATACTATATCTCCTCCTATAATATTTTTACCTTTTAGTCCCTGGAGAAGTTTTCTAGCTTCATCAATTGTAAAACCTCTATATGCAGGTTCTAAATTGGAAACCGCTGGAGCAATTGTTGGATCGAGACAATCTAAATCAAATGTAATATAAATTGGCTTGTCATCAAGATTTTCCTCAATTTTTTTTAAAGCATTCTTATTGCCAATTTTTATATATTCTTCCATTGTAATTACTTGATAACCCAGATCATAACTTGGTTTTAGCCAATCCAAAGTCCTAGGATTACCTCTTATACCAATTTGGGTGCTCGATCCTGCATCCACAAAACCATTTCTAACTAAATAAGATGCCCAGTGAGCGGCTGATTTCTTTGCACCCAAAAAATGATCTAAGTTTTCATATGTATCCGTATGAGCATCAAATTGAATTAAATTTACTTTTTGTCCTCCTGTTAAATTTGATTTTTTATAATTTAAGCCTTGAAGAATTCCTCCGGTTATAGAGTGATCCCCTCCAATTGATACCACTCTTTTTTTATGTTGGGCAATATTATGATAAAAATTTGTAATTCTTTCTATACATTTTTCGTTGTTGTTAGCTTCAGGTAATGGAACATCTCCTAAATCTATAATCTTATTACTAGACCAAGGATCTAATCCAAAATCTAAATGGACTCTTCTCAGTCCTGCAGAAACATGTCTTACAAACCTAGGTCCAAGGTGCTGATCTCTTTCTGTAGTTCCGTTTCCTGTACTATGCGGAACACCTACAAGAGCAATATCGCAGCTACTTAGATCATCTGAATGTTTGCATCTAAATAATGTTGGTATTCCCCACCAATACATAGTATCCAACATTAACTTTTCATCTTCAAATTCAGTCATATTATTCAATATGATTTAGAGGAAGCATAGTAGTATTTTTAATTTCTTTCAAAACTATATTTGATTTTAAACTTCTAAAATTTATCTCACTAATTAATCGTTGACTAAAATTATCATATGCCTCTATCGATTGGACTACAACTTTTATTAGATAATCTGTATCTCCATTTATTCTATACATTTCTACAACTTCATCAAAACTTGTAACTTGATTAGTGAAAGTGTCTAGCCATTCTTTTGTATGTTTTGCAACATTTATTGAAAGATAGACAATAACTGGCAGATCTATTTTTCTATTGTCTATAATTGCTACTTTTTTCTTAATAACACCATCTTCTTCAAGCTTTTTTATTCTATTAAAACATGGCGTAGTTGATAAACCTACTTTTTTAGCAATAGTAGTTAAAGGCAATGAAGCATCTCTTTGAAGCAAAGATAGTATTTTTTTATCTATTAAATCCATTCTGGTTAATACAATTTTAAAAGAAAATATTTCTTCTTTTTCATAATATTTAAAAATATTTGCTACTATACATGATTATTTACTTGAAAAAAGAATTATTTTCTGTTTTTCTAGGTTTTACAACATATTTATAAGGGGCTATGAAAATATTATACGCGCATTATGGAATCCTACCATCATAGTGACTAATATGTTGTCAAAATAGGTGAGCTGTCATTTATGGCAGTTCACCTAATCATTTTTTATAATTCTTTTAAACGCATCTAAAGTTTCATTACTTACATGATGTTCAATTCCCTCTGAATCGATCGTTGCATTTTTTTTGCTTACTCCAATTTTTCTTAAAAATTCATAAACTAATTTGTGACGTTTTTTTGAATTTATGGCAAGTTTTTGACCCTTTATAGTTAAAAATACTGAACGATAGGGTTCTTTATATAAATAACCACTTGCTATTAATCTCTTTACGGTTTTATTTGCTGTTGCTTGGGCAATGTCTAAATTATTTGATATATCAACAATTCTCGCTTCTCCTTTTTCCTGTATTAAATCATTAACGATTTCTAAATAATCTTCAGCATTTTCATTAACATGACTATTTCTAGCATTACGGAATGAATTTAATTTTTTGTCAGTTTTTTTCATTATGAAAATTTATTACACTAAAAATATATGAAAAGGTAGATTTTTTAACAATTTAATCAAAAAAAATGTAGCCATAGCTACATTTAATAGCTATAACTGCAAAAATGAATCAAATTATAGAAGCTATATATAAACAAAAACATACTATATTTGCTAATGATGCTCGTTTATTAAAAAAATTGATTTTTGCTTCTTTAATTTTATTATTAGCAGCTCAACCTGGTCAATTGGGTGAAGTAGTGCATCAATCTATGGTTGATGCTTATTTGCAGGTAAGCGTATTTGTTGGTTTTACTCTTTTCATTTTTATTGGACTAGATTCTATAACAAGTTTTAAGACGAATGAATTTTTAAAAAAAACAAAAAAAATACATGTTCCAATAGCTTCATTTCTTGGATCATTACCTGGATGTGGTGGTGCAGTAATAATTGTCACTCAATATATACAAGGAAGAATAAGTTTTGGATCTTTAGTAGCAGTTTTAACAGCAACTATGGGCGATGCAGCTTTTCTATTATTAGCTATTGAACCTTATACCGGATTATTAATTTTTGCTGTGGCATTATTTGCAGGGACTATTTCAGGTTATATAATAGATTATATTCATGGAGAAGGGTTTTTAAGATCTAAAACTTTTATTAGTTCTTCAAAGAAAGAAAATATTGAAAAAACATTTGTTTCTAAATTAAACATAATTTGGCTATTAATTTTTCTGCCCGGCTTAATTATTGGGTTTTTTAAAGCTTTTCAAATTGAAATTGATTCATTTTATAATCTACCTCTTGATCTAACTTTAACTTCTTTATTTGGCCTTTCAGGTGCATATTTATCATTAATAATGTGGTCTCTAAATCCTTTAAGTGATTTTCAACTTTCAACTGATAAATCACGAGGCTTTATTTCAAGAGTAATTGATACGACAAACTTTGTTACAACTTGGGTAATAGTTGGATTTTTATTTTTTGAATTGTTTATATTGTTTACAAATGTAGATTTAAAAATGTTTTTTGATATTTGGCTCCCACTTATTCCTATCGTAGCAATATTATTTGGTTTTTTACCGGGATGTGGCCCCCAAATACTTGTAGCTACTTTTTATTTAAATGGATATATCCCTCTATCTGCAGAAATTGGAAATGCTATCTCAAATGATGGCGATGCGCTATTTCCAGCAATAGTACTTGCGCCAAAGGCCGCAATAATAGCGACAATTTATAGTGCATTTCCAGCAATAATAATTGCTTATAGTTATATGTTTTTATTTGAATAAAAATTTTTAAATTATTTTATAATAATATTTCCGCTTATTTTATTTATAGAATTAGTATTTACAATCTTTAACTCCATCTCCAACCTAATTTCATCTCCCATTTGTATTTTTTTACTTTTTTCTGCTTGATATATCTCATTTTCTATTATTCTTTGGGAAGAGATACCAACTTTTTTTAAAAATCTTCTAATTTCTATATTTAAATGATCTTCATCCATAATTCCTCACTAATTAAAATTATATATATTTAAACATATATTGAATTTTGTTATAGATAAATAATAAAATATGAAAGTTAAAAAAAATTTAAAACTATACAAAGATTCACTTAGGGAAAAAAAGCTTGAAAGACTTGCTAAACAGTTAAAACTAAATATTCAAAAGAGAAAGAAGAAAAAAAATACATTGTGAAAAAACTATTGATAAGAAAAAGTTCGCCCTTAAAGGGAATTATTGAAGTTAGTGGATCAAAAAATTCAGCATTACCTATAATGGCGGCATCATTATTATTAAATGATAAATGCCTTCTAAAGAATATACCTAATTTAGCAGATGTTAATAGTATGATTAATTTACTTGAAAGTTTAGGAGCAAAAATAAATAAAAAAAAATCATATATAACTATAAATTGCTCAAATTTAAAAAATCATAAGGCAGAGTATAATCTGGTAAAAAAAATGAGAGCTTCCATTCTTGTTTTGGGACCTTTATTATCCAGAAATCAAAATGCAATAGTTTCTTTACCTGGTGGGTGCGCTATAGGTACTAGGCCAATAAATTATCATTTATATGGTTTAAAAAAATTAGGAGCAAAAATTTCAATAAAAGATGGTTATGTAATCGCAAAAGCACCAAATGGTTTGAGAGGAAATACTATTGAGCTACCAAGGGTAAGTGTTGGCGCTACAGAAAACTTATTACTAGCTTCAATTTTAGCCAAAGGTAAAACTGTCATAAAAAATGCAGCAAAAGAACCTGAAGTGCAAGATCTATGTAATTTTTTAAATATGATGGGAGCAAATATTAAAGGTATAGGAAAAAAAAATATAATAATAAAAGGTGTAAAAAAGCTAAAATCAGTAAAATATTCCATTATTCCTGATCGTATAGAAGCAGGAACATTTATTGTAGGCGCATTAATTACAAAAGGAAAATTGAGAATTAATAACATTATCATTGAGCACCTGCAAACCCCTCTAAAAGTTTTAAAGAAAATGGGAGCTAAAATAAAAATACAAAAAAATTACATTATTGTTGATGGCAAAAATAGTAAGTTGGTTTCAAGTAAAATAAAAACTAAACCATATCCAGGTTTTCCAACTGATCTACAAGCTCAATTTATGTGTTTATTTTCTCTAATTAAAGGAAAATCTTATATCGAAGAAAGTGTTTTTGAAAATAGATTTATGCACGTTAGTGAACTTAATCGTTTAGGAGCAAAAATTTTTGTTAAAAATCAAAATTGTAAAATTGAAGGGGTAGAAAAACTAATAGGAGCACAAATAATGGCAAGTGATCTCAGAGCTAGCGTTAGTCTTGTTCTTGCTGGTTTAGTAGCAAATGGTGAAACTCAAATTGATAGAATTTATCATTTAGATAGAGGATACGAAAAAATAGAAAATAAATTGAATCCTTGTGGCGCAAATATCAAAAGAATTGATTAAAAATGAGAATTTTTTAAGCAGAATAAAGAATTAATCGATTTTACTAGAACTTTTTAAGAAGGTATGTAAAACGCCATCGAGTTATGAAAAAACATAATAAAATTATTATAGCTGTTCCTAGAGGAAGAATTTTATCTGAATTAAGAATTTTTTTTAAAAAAATTAAACTTAATCCTGATAAGTCTCTATTTGATGAGTCATGTAGAAAGCTTAGGTTTAAAAGCAGTGATCCTAGCATAGATTTTATAAAAGTTAGAGCTTTTGATGTTTGTACTTTTGTTGCTTTTGGTGCAGCTCACATAGGTATTGCTGGTAGTGATGTAATAGAAGAATTTGATTATTCAGAAATATATTCACCAATTAAATTAAATATTGGTAAATGTCATTTATCAGTAGCTGCTTTAAAATCACTTTTAGTAAAGGAAAAACCAAAATCCTGGAGTAATATACGAGTAGCAACAAAATATCCAAATTTAACAAAAAAACACTTTGCAAAAAGAGGCATTCAAGTTGAAACAATTAAATTAAATGGATCAATGGAGTTAGCCCCAGCTTTAAAAATGTGTAGAAGGATCGTAGATTTAGTTTCAACAGGTAAAACTTTAAAAGAAAATGGTTTGATTGAAGTTGAAAAAATTTTCAATGTTACATCAAAATTAATAGTTAATAGATCTGCATTAAAAACAAATCTTGAAATTAACAAAATAATTAAGAAATTTGAAAATTAAAATTATGAAAATAATAAAAGAAAAATCTAGAAATTTTGATTTAATTTTTAAAAAATTGATAAATAAACGTATAGACGCTGTAAACAAAAATATAGAAATTAAGGTAAAAAAAATTATTAACGATGTAAAAAAATATGGAGATACTTCATTAATTTATTCAATAAAAAAATTTGATAAGAATACGATTGAAAAGAAAGATATATTATTAAATTCAAAAAAAATAAGTCAATATTCTAAAAATATAGATCCTAAAATATTAAAAAGTTTTAAAATTGCAGTTAAAAGAATTAATAAATATCATTTAAAACAATATCCTAAAAATTTTACTAGTAAAGAAAAAGGTATAAGCCTATCTCAAAGATGGACTCCAATTGACTCTGTTGGAATTTATGTTCCGGGAGGCAAAGCTAGTTATCCATCTTCATTAATAATGAGTCTTATACCTGCAAAAATCGCTGGTGTAAAAAGGATAGTTGTTACAACGCCAAGTCAAAAGGGTAAATTTAATCCATATATTATGGCAATTTTAAAATTATTTAAAATAAAGGAAGTGTATCAAATAGGTGGTGCGCATGCAATTGCTGCTATGTCTTACGGGACAGAGTCAATTAAACCAGTAAGTAAAATATTTGGGCCAGGAAATATATATGTAAGCACAGCAAAAAAACAAATTTTTGGAAAATCTGGAATAGATACCATTGCGGGCCCTTCAGAAATTGTGGTTGTAGCAGATAAAAAAAATAAACCTGACTGGATAGCGAGTGATTTAATTGCCCAAGCAGAACATGATGAAAAGTCTCAATCTATATTAATTACTGATAATCTAAATTTTGCAAGTAAAGTAAAAGAATCTATTAAGAGATTAACAAAAAATCAAATTAAGAAAAAAACTATAAATCAAAGTCTAGAAAATTTTGGAGTAATAATAGTAATTAAATCAATAAAAAATTCTTATAAATATGTTAATGAAATTTCTCCAGAGCATCTACATTTACAAACTTCTATAAATGAATATATTTATAAGAGAGTTACAAATGCAGGCGCAGTATTTTTTGGTTCTTATTCTACTGAGTCATTCGGAGATTATATAGCTGGTACAAACCACGTTCTACCAACTAGTGGTTCAGCACGTTTTTCTTCTGGTCTAGGTGTATTAGATTTTATGAAAAGAAACTCAGCGATAAGAATTACAAAAAAAGGATTTAAGAAACTATCTACTTATACGCAGCAGATGGCAGAAGCTGAAGGTTTGTATGCTCATAAATTATCTGTTAAAATAAGAGAAAATTAATTATAATTAAAGTTTAGGAGATTATATGCCAAAAGAAGGATCTATAGAATTTGAAGGAGTAGTAAAAGAGCTTCTCCCGAACGCAATGTTTAAAGTAAAACTAGAAAATAATCATGAAGTGTTAGCTCACACTTCGGGTAAAATGAGAAAAAATCGAATTAGAGTATTAGCAGGTGATAAAGTTACAGTTGAGATGACCCCCTATGATTTAACTAAAGGAAGGATTACTTTTAGACATAAATAAATCTATGAAAAAAAATAAAAAATTAAAATGCCCGATTTGTGGCAAGCAAATTTTGAAAACAAAAGAATATGTGCCATTTTGCTCAAAAAAATGTGGTGATATAGATTTATTAAAATGGTTAAATGGGAAGTATTTCGTTACAGAAGACAAAGGAATATAAAAATAATTAACTAAATTAATAATATTTGTTGAAATAATAGTAAAATATATCTATCAAAATCTTTTTATTGGCCCTGTAGCTCAGTTGGTAGAGCAAAGGACTGAAAATCCTTGTGTCATTGGTTCAATTCCAATCGGGGCCACCATCAAAAAAAATATTTTTTTAATCAAAACTAATTTGCTGGAATCACTATTCTATTGCCAAAGGGCTCTGTGTCATGAAACATATTAAATTTTTCAATTTCTTTTTTTGTTGGTGATTCACAACTCCATTTTCTACTAGGAATTAAATTAAATTTTCTTTTTAAATTGGCATGATGCTCCGCTTTTTTTAATGCGGCTAAAGAAGGATCAATAACAGGCACTCCAATTTCTTCTTGCAAAGTTTTATAAAAACCAAATTCAGCAGTACAACCTAATATAATTGACTCGGCATAATCTTTATCTACAGCTTTTTTTGCAGCATCAATTAGAAGGTTAACTGTTCTTTGATGATCTACCTGAAAGTCATCCACACCTAATCCCACATCATAAAAGCCAGCAAGTTTATCTGCATATCCATATTCAATTACATTACCTTTCATTTGATGAACCCATTTCCTACGGCCAACAATAATTCCAAAATTATTTGCCAAACTTAGAGCAATTTCACAAGAAGAGTGACATGGGGCAACTACTACCATATCTCCAGATACTTCTCTAGAATCATGCAATGCAGTATCATAAAAGCACCCAATTGCTAAAGCATCAAATCCTTCTTTTGCTGCACTGACAGTTGCATTAATAATTCCAGAAGTCGCCATAGCTTCATAAGATCTAAATTCAATATGTGAAAAACTCCCATTATCTTCTTTTAAAGATGTGATATGAACTTCTGTATCAGGATCCTTACTGTCCTTAACCATTTCAGCAAAAAGTCCATCTAAGCTATCTACTCCTACGGGACTTAGATACATAATTTTTAGCGGTTTGTTGTTCATTTTTTTAATATACTATTTCCTTACAAAAAAACCAGCAAAAACTAAAAAGAGGTATCTATAGCACCTGTTATTAAACCAGTAACTTCTTCTGGGTTAGTGTTAGTGATTTTTTTGTCAGATACTTTCGAACCTCTTCTTAATACCATCACTCTATCACAAACTTCAAATACATCCATCATTCTGTGACTGATTAAAATTATTGCAATATTTTTTTCTTTAAGTTTTAAAATATATTGTAATACTTCTTTAACTTGTTTTATGCTAATTGCAGCTGTTGGCTCATCCATCAAAACTATATCAGGATTAGATAATCTTGTTCGAGATAAAGCTACAGCCTGTTTTTGTCCACCAGACAGTGTTTTGACAAGTTGATTGGACCTAGTATCTGATTTGAGTTCTTTAAATAGATTTTTTGATTCTTCTTTCATTTTCTTAAAGTCAACAAAACTAAATGGACCAATTTTGAATTTTACTAGCCATCTTCCTAAATAAACATTTTCATAAGCTCTAAGATTATCGCACAACGCAAGATCTTGATAAACTACTTCTATGCCTTTTTGTTGTGCGTCCACAGGCTTGTTAAATATAACTTCATTTTCGTTTAAAAATATTTTTCCTCCTGAAGGTAAATAATTTCCAGCTATAATTTTGATTAATGTAGATTTTCCTGCCCCATTATCTCCCATTAAACCCAGACACTCACCCTTTGACAAATTTAAATCAATACCTGCTAAAGCCTCAACCCCTCCAAAATTTTTTGAAATATTTTTTAATTTTAAGACATCATTCATTTTGTTAACAAAAATGTAATAAGACCAAATACTCACACTTTCTATTAAAAAAATCAAATTAAATTAGTTAAATCTTAGTTTTTAATAGCAATTTTCAAATTATTATTAATAATTAGTTACACTAATTGTTAAAATTTTTAATTGTTTTCAGTTCCTTACTGTGATAACTTTTTTATTAAGGATATCTTAGTATGCGATTTTAAGGAGGAATTTATGAAAATTTTATTTTCAATTTTTATCTTATTTGGCGCTCTTTTTAATTTTAATTCTTTATATGCTAAAGGTGAGCATATAGCTTTTTTTGCGGCTTCAAGTGAAAATGGTTTTAATCAAGCTGTTTACGAAGGTGTTGCTGCAAAAGCAAAAGAAATGGGGGCTACAAGTAAAATGTTTAATGGTGAGTTTAACGCTGTTGTTCAAGCTCAACAAATAGAAGATGCAATTGCTTCACAAGAATTTGATGGATTTGTTGTTCTTCCAAATGATTCAGTTGGAATAGCAAGTTTTGTAAAAGAAGCAATTGATGCAGGGATTCCAACGTCTACAACGTTGTTTCCAATTGGTCCAGATTTAACTACTATGAAAGATCAAATTGGAGGTATTACTGCTACAGTAATACATCCCGTTATTGAAGGAGCTACTTGGCAAGCTGATGCTGTTGTAAATGAAGGTTGTAAAGGAATTGATCCATGTAATGTGATAATCATTATTGGACAAAAAATATATCCTTTTGATAACTTAAGATTAGAAACATTCAATAAAATCTTAAGCGGTCATAGCAACATAAAAGTAGTAGCAGAAGTAATGGGTAATTATGATCCCGATACATCTTTAACAGGGGTTCAGGATGCTCTTCAAGCAAACGCGGGTACAAAAATTCACGTTATATTATCAAATGCTGATCAACATTTGGTCGGAGCTGATATTGCACTTGAAGACGCAGGATATGTCGTTGAAGATCTCTTTTTAATGGGAGGTGGAGCTTCGGCTATTGGTCTTGATATGGTTAGATCAGGAAGATGGGATTATACCAAAGGTGACTTTCCTTATAGTCTTGGATTATATGGAACTGAAGCTGTTATAAAAAAACTTCGAGGTGAATCTTTCGAATCAGAAATCAATATGGATGAAAGAGGACCTGTTCCAGGTTTAATTAATAAATCTGTATTGGATAAATTTCCTGATTTTAAAGGAGAATGGAAAGGATAAAATATCCTTTTAATAACTGGGCTTAATTTTTTTAAGCCCAGTTTTTTTAAACCAAAAATTTATTTATAAGATGACAAGATACAATGTAGTTAATTTTATCAGAGAGTACGCAGTATTAATTCTTATTGTATTGTTAATGATAATATTAACTTTTTCCAGTGATGCTTTTTTATCTCCCCGTAATTTGTTGAATATTTTAAATCAAAATGCACCTTTAGCTATTATTGCAGCAGCACTAACATTGTGTATTATAGCTGGTGGATTTGACCTTTCTACAGCATCAATATTTGGAGTAGCAAGTTGCGCGGCAGCATGGATAGCAGTAAATATTGATCCATTGTTAGGGCTTGCTTTAGCTCCAATTATAGGAATAATTTTAGGATATACTAATGGTGTTTTGATCACTTCTTTAGGAGTACACTCTTTTTTAGCCACAATAGCAACAAGTTTAATATATCGAGGTATAGCAATTTTGATTACAGGTGGATTTTTAATTCCTGTTAGAATGCCAGAGTTTATATGGCTTGGCCGAGGAAAAATATACGGAATTCATTTTACCATCTTTATATTGATTATATTTACAATTATTATGACTATAATTCTTAATCGAACTACATTTGGAAGAAATGTCTTTGCAGTTGGTGGGAACGAAGAGGCATCAAAATTAGCTGGAATAAGGGCAAATTTAGTAACGATATATACTTTTGCATTAACTGGTTTTGCAGCTGGAATAGCTGGGGCAATTCAAGTTTCTAGAATATCACTAGGTCAGCCTCAAGCGGGTCTAGGAATGGAATTACAAGCTATAGCTGCAGTTATACTCGGAGGGACTAGTATATATGGGGGAGAAGGTGCGGTATGGAGGTCAGTTGCTGGAGTTATGGTTTTAGCATTAATAAATAACGGATTTAATATTTTAAATGCTGATCCTTTTTGGAAGGATGTGACAACAGGTGTGATTATTTTTGGGGCAGTCGCATTAACAGCAGGAAGAAAAAGATAATTCTTATGAAATATAGAATAGCTGCTGATATAGGGGGAACATTTACTGATTTTGTAATACAAGAGTATGAAAGTAAAAAAACTTTTACATCAAAAGTTCTTTCAACTCCGAAAAATCCAGCTATCGCTGTGATGAATGGAATAAATAAATTCAAATTAGATTTAAAAAATATTGAATTTCTTGTTCATGGGACTACCGTAGGTCTAAATGCCTTTTTAGAAAGAAAAGGTGCTAGAGTTCTATTAATAATGACAGCTGGAGTTAGTGATACTTATACAATCGCAAGAGGTGATAGAAAAACCCTTTATGAAGTTCAATATAAAAAACCAAAACAATTAGCAAATAAAATTGACGTTCATGAAGTAAAAGAAAGAATATCTTGGGAAGGAAAAATAATTAATACAATAAATCAGAAAGATTTCGATCCAATAATCAAAAAAATAAATAAAGAAAATATTACTGCTGTAGCAGTTTGTTTTTTACATTCATATATAAATCCAAAACATGAAGTATTAGCAAAAAAAATATTAAAAAAAAGAATAGGTGACAAAGTTGTTATTTCTCTTTCACATGAGGTTGCTAGAGAATGGAGAGAATATGAAAGATCATCAACTGCTGTTATGAATGCTTATGTTGGCCCTGTAGTAAATAATTATCTTGCTCATTTAGAAAAAGAACTTTTGAAAAATAAATATAAAAAACCTCTTTACATAATGCAATCAAATGGGGGGATAATTAGAGCTAAAACAGCAATAAAAAATCCAGTACAAACACTATTGTCTGGTCCGGTTGGCGGTACAATAGGAGGTGCTGCTTTATCAAAAATAACAAATAAGCCTAATTTAATATGTGTTGATATGGGGGGCACATCATTTGATATGAGTTTAATTATAGATGGAAAGCCAAATATTACTAATGAGACGGAGCAGGAGTCTTTGCCATTATTGATACCTTTCGTTGACATCCATACCATAGGGGCTGGTGGAGGTTCAATTGCTTGGCTTGAAGCTGGTGCGTTGAGAGTTGGTCCGCAAAGCGCTGGAGCCGAACCTGGCCCAGCTTGTTATGGAAAAGGAGGTTCAAACCCGACCGTGACAGATGCTAACTTATATTTAGGTCGTATTGGACCTGATTCAAAATTAGGTGGATGGATGGGTCTTCAAATACAAGAGTCAAAAAAAGTTTTAAAACAAATGTCAAAAAAATTGAATATGACAAACACCCAATTAGCAGAAGGTATTTTATCAATTATTAATGCTAAAATGGCCGATGCAATTAGAACTATTACAGTAAAGCATGGGATAGATCCAAGAGATTTCTCTCTCGTTGCTTTTGGCGGAGCAGGATCAATGCATGCTGTTTGGATTGCTGAAGAATTAGAGATTAAAGAAATTGTTGTACCTCCTAATCCTGGAACTTTTTCAGCCTGGGGAATGTTACAAACAGATATTAGAAGAGATTTAAATAAAAATTTTTTTACTATTTTATCTGAAGTTAAGAAAAAAGAATTACAGAAAGAGTATGATCAATTAGTTCACGAAGCTTCAAAGTTACTTATAAGTGAAGGAGTTAAAGAAAAACAAATGACTTTTTATCAAACGGCAGATATGAGGTACATAGGTCAAGAATATTATGTAAATATATCCATAGACAATAAAATAGATTTAAATAAAATAAATAATAATTTTCATAAAACTTATAAGCAAAAATATGGACACTCAACCCCAGATGCCCCTGTTGAAATAATTAACTTAAGATTAATTGCTATTGGCAAAGTAGAAAAACCTATTGATTATTCTAAAATGAAGAAAGAGAATATTATAAATAAAACATCAAAACAAAATAGAGAAATAATTTTTAATGGCAAAAAATTTAAAACTCAAATAATTAATAGAAGTTTGATTAAAAAACATGATATTTATAAAGGCCCATTAGTGATCGAGGAAGAGAGCGCAACAACTGTTGTCCCTCCTAATTATTCATTAGTGCTTGATAAAATGGGAAATTTAATAATAAAAAAAATTAAATGAAAAAAACAGATCCAATAAGTACTGAAATTATCAGAAATGCTTTTATTGCAATTGCTGAAGATATGAATGCTGGTTTAATTAGAAGTGCGTATGCACCAGTTATTTATGAAGGAAAAGATTGTGTTGTAGCATTGCTTGATGAAAATGGGAATGTGCTTGGTCAATCTTCAGGATTACCACTATTTCTTGGTAATTTAGAAGTTTGTATTAAAGAAACGGCAAGAATGTTTGGATGGGATATTTTTAAAGAAGGAGATATTTTTTTTGTGAATGATTCTTATTTTACTGGAACTCATTTAAATGACGCAACTATATATGCTCCAATTTTTTATAAAAAAACTTTAGTTGGATTTTCAGCAAGCAGAGCCCATTGGCTAGATATTGGTGGGAAAGATCCAGGTGGCCCAATGGATTCTATTAACATTTATCAAGAGGGTTTTAGATGGGCACCAACTAAAATACATGAAAATTATAAGCCAAGAAAAGATATTATTGAATTTTTAAAAATGAATGGAAGGTTTGGATATACTCTTGAAGGAGATTTGAATGCCCAAATTGCCGCAGGTAAATTGGGTGAAAAAAGATTTTTATCATTAATTGATAGATTTGGATTAGATATGATTAAAAGTGCTAGAGAAGAAATTTTCAAGCAATCAGAAATAATAGAAAGACAGACAGTAAAAAAACTAAAGAACGGTATATATAGAGCTGAGGGTTATTTAGATAATGATGGAATTACTAAAGATCCAATTAAAATTAAGATGACTGTGAGTGTTAAGGGAGAGAAAATAACAATTGATTTAAAAGGATCATCAGAACAAAAAACTGGTCCTGTCAATTGTGGATTTGCTCAAACTGTATCAGCGTGCAGGGTTGCTTTTAAAAATCTAATAAATCCAAAAAGACCTGTAGATGGGGGTACTTTTAAAACACTTGAAGTAAAGGCTCCAGAAGGATCAATTTTCTCAGCTAAAGAACCAGCTGCTTGTCAATGGTATTTTTCTATATTAGGACTTTTAATAGATGCATTTATTAAAGCATTATCTCCTGTAATGAAAAATCAATCTGCCGCAGGTCATTATGGTGACTCAATGGTATTTATTTTACATGGAGTTGACTATAGAAATAACTCACCATTTATTGCAGTTGAGCCAACTCCAGGTGGGTGGGGTGCTTGGGGTGATGGAGATGGAGCTGATGCTCTTATAAATAATGTAAATGGCGCTTTTAAAGATATACCAATAGAAATATATGAAAATAAATATCCAGTAACAATCAGAAATTACGGAATTAGAAAAGATACTGGAGGACCTGGAAAAATGAGAGGAGGAAATGGTTTATATAAAGAATATACAGTTAATACAGATCTAAATTTATCTCTTTGGTTTGAAAGATCAAAAACAACAGGTTGGGGGTTATTTGGAGGTAAAGATGCGATAGGTCCAAAAGTCAATTTAAAATTTCCAAATGGTAAAAATGAGAAACGATTGAAATCTAATTCCTATCCAATTCCAGCTGGAACAAAAGTAACAACATTTACAGGAGGAGGAGGAGGTTTTGGCAACCCCCTTAATAGAAATCCTGAAAATGTTTTGGAGGATGTCAAAAATAACTATGTATCAATACCACAAGCAAAAAAAGAATATGGTGTTATAATTACTAAAAATTTAAAGGTTGATTATATAAAAACAAAAAAGATAAGAAAAGGCAAATAGGGGTTTTTAATATTCTTGGAAAATAATTTTTTGATATTATTTTGCTGTCCATCCTCCATCAACCAATATTGATGTACCAGTAATAAATTTAGCTGCATTTGAAGCTAAAAAAACTGCAGTAGAAGCTACATCGTCTACTGAACCTATTCTTTTCATTAAAATATTAGAAACGGTTTTTTTTCGAAAATCTTTAGTTAAATATTTTTTTAGCATAGGTGTTAAAATTGCAGTTGGAGCAATTGCATTCACCCTAATATTATAATTTGCAAGGTCAACTGCTAGAGATTTGGTAAAACCTTCCACACCAAACTTAGTCATACTGTACGCTGTTCTATTTAATGAGCCCACATGACCCAGGGTTGAAGATATATTAATAATATTCAAATTTTTTTTCTTATAATTTTTCATTTTAATCATTTTTCTAACTATAATTTGTGTAGTTACAAACATTGATTTCATATTTAAATTAATAATTTCATCTAATTCACTAATTTTAATATTAAAAAAATGTTTAGGTATATTCATACCAGCATTGTTAACATAAATATCAATATTTTTGATTTTAAGTATTTTTCTTTTAAATTCTTCATAATTATTAATATCACAAACTATAAATCTATTATTAGTATTATATTTCTTATTTAATTTAATGGTAAGTGCTTTTAATTTTTTTTCGTTACGAGCAATTAAATAAACTTTTGCTCCAGCTTTGGAAAATTCTTTTGCAATTTCCGCACCAATTCCTGAACTAGAACCTGTAATAAGAGCAACTTTTTTGTTAAGTGAAAAATTTTTATTCATAAAATTGTCACTTCCATATTTACAATATTCTTATTGAATATTTTTGTTGTTAATTTATAGAAAAAAGATAATATATCTTAAATTCAATATCAATGGTTATTAGATTAAAATGAGTAAAGAAAAAGTTGAAAAAATTCAATCGATTTTAGATAAACAAGGTTTAGATGCAATTGCAATAGTTCCTGGTTCTAATTTTTTATATATTACAGGCGGTAATTTTCATTTAATGGAAAGACCTACAATCTTAATATTCTCAAAAACAACAAAACCTATTGGTATAATGCCTGTTTTGGAGTTAGATAGTTTCGCTAAACTAGATATAGATGCAGATGTTTTTGAATGGCAAGACTCTGATGGATATCAATCTGCGTTTGATAAAGCATTAAAAAAAATTGGTCCAGTTTCAAAAATAGGAGTTGAAGGTCAAAGGATGAGAGTATTTGAAATGCAAGCAATTCATAAAGCATCCCAAGGTATTGAAATTATAAATGCACAAAAAGAAATAAGTGGTATCAGGTTACTAAAAAGTACTGACGAAATAGATTCTTTAAGAAAGGCAATCGAAATTTCTGAAAATTCATTAAACAAAACTCTTGAGTTTGTTGAAGTGGGCAAAACTGAAATAGAAATTAAAAATTATTTAATTCAGCAATTATATAATTTTGGTGCTGAGGATATCGCATTTGACCCGATTGTGCTTGCATCAGACAATTCAGGACTGCCTCATGGACATTCACGTAATGATTATAAGGTTAAAGAAGGTGATTGCTTACTTTTTGATTTTGGAGCGACTGTTAGAGGTTATAATTCAGATATGACAAGAACATTTTTTATAGGTTCGGCTTCTGATGAATTTAAGAAAATATATGAAGCAGTTCTAAAGGCTAACTTAGAAGGCATCAATAGTTCTAAACCAGGAATTAGTCTGCATGAAGTAGATGATAATGTTTTGAATTCTCTTGCAGGATCAGGCTATGAGGATTTAATAGTACATAAAACTGGTCATGGATTAGGTCTTGATGTTCATGAAGATCCATATGTTATGAGAAAAAATTATGATTTATTAGAAGCGGGTATGGTAATTACAATTGAACCAGGATTGTACAAAAAAGATAGTCTAGGAATTAGGATAGAAGATGATGTTTTGATTACTAAAGATGGTAATGAGGTTTTGACAAGTTTTCCAAAAGAATTAAAATTATTATAGTAAAAAAATTATTTCTTTTTTTTCATTTTTTGTTGATGAGCTAAATAATAGGGAGCTAAAAGCTGGGTGTAGGGAAGAATTTTTTTTATACTACTTTTGTTGTAAAATTTATCTTTATGTAAAATATTTAACGTACCTAAGATCTTTTTATTATAAATAACTGGCACATTAATTATTGAACCACATCCTAAGGATTCAATTATTTCGTAATCAAAAAAAAGTTTTTTTATTTCATTAAAATCTTTAGCTAAAAATTCTTTTTTTTGACTATAAACTCTTTTTGTCCAATTATTTTTTGGTATTGGTTTCGTTCCCAATAATGGATAGATTTTTCTATTGTTAGAATAGACTCTTTCAACATATTTTACTTTTTTGTCATTAACCATTAAAGTAAATAGTTTGTGTCCTATAACTTTTTTAATTGCATCGTCTAATTTCTTATAAAAATACTCAGAACTGCCATATCTTGTAATATTTATTAAATTAAGTAAAATTTTATTATTTTGGTTTGACTGCATCTTCTTTATCTGTGACAGTTGGTATAGCTTTTATTAGATCTCTTGTATACTGACTTTTAGGATGAAGAAAAACTTCTTTAGTTTCTCCCGATTCTTCTATTTCTCCTTTATTCATAACAACAACTTTATTGGCTATGTTTCTTACGACGCTTAAATCATGAGTGATAAATATATATGTTAAATCAAATTCTTTTTTAATCTTTAAAAGAAGGTTTAAGACTTTTGATTGAACTATTACATCAAGTGCTGATGTTGGCTCATCTAATATTAAAACTTTTGGCTCGGCAGCTAATGCTCTTGCAATTGCTACTCTTTGTTTTTGTCCTCCTGACAAAGTATCAGGATATCTAACCATAAATTCTGGATTTAACCCCACATAGGATAATAATTTTTTAACTCTTTCTTCAATTTCATCTTTTTTAACTATTTTATGAATTTTTAAAGGTAATGAAATTGTACTAAATATTGTTTTTTTTGGATTTAGGGTAGACATAGGATTTTGTTGAACATATTGAATTAATTTTCTTTCTTCTAAATTTCTTTTTTTAAATAATTGTTTTTCAAAAAATGAAATATCACCTTCGTCTTGCTGATAAATTCCTAAAATTATATTTGCTAAAGTAGTTTTTCCTGAGCCAGATTCACCAACTACCGCAAAACAATCTTTTTCTTCTATTAATAAATTTATTTTACTTAGTGCCTGAACTTCATTATTTTTTATAAAAAATTTTTTTGAAATGTTTTTAATTTTAATCATTTTTGTGAGTGTATTTTTCTATTGAAGCGTAGTCAGGAGGATTTTCGTTATGCAAAGGTAGTCCATCACCACTAAGTTTAGGAATTGATTCTAATAGTGCTTTGGTATAAGGATGGCCAGGATTGTTAAAAAGTTGATTTTTTGTACCCTCCTCAACAATAACACCTCTATAAATTACATAAACTTTTTCAGCAAATTTTCTTACAACACCCATATTATGAGTTATAAGTAATACTGCCGTATTCGTTTCTTTGGTTAATTCATTCATCAAATCTAATGCTTGATTTTGTATAGTAACATCTAGTGCAGTGCTAGGTTCATCTGCTAAAAGCAATTCAGGTTTATTAATCATAGCCATTGTAATAACTACTCTTTGAGCGAGACCTCCACTGAGCTGAAAAGGATAAGACTCCAATACTCTTTCTGGATCTCTTATAGATACTTTTTCCAGAGCCTCACATGCTTTTAAAAAGGAATCTTTTTTTGAGATATTACCTCCATTTAAATTTACTTCATAAAATTGATCTTTAACTTTAAAAACTGGATTTAGGGCTGCAATAGGATCCTGAAATATTATAGAAATATTATTTCCTCTAATCTTTTTAAATTCATTTTGAGAGAGGTTTAAAATATCTTTATTGTTAAATATTATTTTTCCTTTTTTTGTAACATTTTTTTGATTTAATAACCCTAATATAAGTTTAGTAGTGACTGATTTGCCTGAACCAGATTCTCCTACTAATGCAACTTTTTCTCCTCTAGACAATTCTAAATTTATTTTTTTTAGAACATATGAAATTCCTTCATACATTTTAAATGATAATTCTAAATCTTGAATTTTTAAAAGTTTATTAGACATCAACATCAAACATATCTTTCAAACCGTCTCCTACTAAATTAAAACCTAAAACAACAATTAGTATTGCAAAACCTGGAAAAAGTGAAAACCACCAGGTATCTGGAAGAAGAGAAGCCCCTTTAGCAACCATTGTCCCAAGATCTGGAGTTGGTGGCTGTGCACCTAAACCCAAAAAGCTCAAAGATGAGCCCACCAATATCACAAAACCAAGATCTAGAGTAATTTTTGTTAGTAAGGATGGAAGGCAATTAGGCAATATTTCCTTAAACATTATGTGAAATTTTGAAGCTCCCATTACTTCAGCTGCCGCAATGTAACCTTCAGTTTTAATTGATCTTGTTATATTATAAATTAGTCTCGTATACCATGGCCACCATGCCATCGAAACTGCAATCATAGTATACAGTAAATTTGGTCTATCTAATAAACCAATAATAGATAAGGCTAAAACTAAAGCTGGTATTGCTAAAAAAATATCTGTTATTCTCATTAAAACCAATTCAGTTTTTTTTCCAATATATCCAGCACATAAACCCATTGTAACTCCAATAGGCACTGCAATTGATAAAACAACAACACCTAATATTAAAGAAATACGATAGCCATAAATACATCGAGTAAATATGTCTCTTCCAATTTTGTCAGTACCAAAAATATCGGTAGAGTCTGGTGGTTTAGATTTATTTGCAAAATCAGTAAATGGTCCAACATGTTCTGGGAATGGT
>MDTG01244783.1_pt1 | contig 51939 bp, 51 predicted proteins | sample 811421 | NCBI WGS metagenome assembly MDTG01 (sample SAMN05326645, study PRJNA326480) | marine metagenome | isolation source: seawater | place: Pacific Ocean: South East | collected 2011
AAATTATAATTTTTTTGGTTAAATTATTTTTAGTTACATAATTTTTTATCCATTTTTTAGATCTACCGTTTCCAATAAAAAAAAACTTTATAGGTATTTTAGATCTGAGTTTTTGTAATTTTATTATAAGTTTTTTCAAGTTTTGAGCTTCACCTAAGTTTCCAGCAAATACAATTCTTTTGACTTTTCTTTTATTTATAGAAATTTTCTTTCTCAAATATATAGTTTCATACCATGCTGGCAGATAAATAATTTTCTTTTTTTTTTTTAAAAGATTATTAATTTTTGCTTTGAATAATGGTGACTGAGTAAAAATTATATCAAAACTATTCAAAATTTTTGAGACAATATAAGTTATTATTTGTTTAATTAAAAAAAATTTAAAAAACTTAAATTGGTATAATGTCTGAGGCCATAAATCTAATAGCCAAATTGCTAAAGGAATTTTTTTTTTTTTTGAATATAAAATTGCTGGTAAGGCCGAAAAAATTGGCGAAGTTCCAAAAAAAAAAACTTTCTCAAATTTTTTATTTTCTAATCTTTTAAAGCCAAAAATTATACACGAAATTATAAAACTCAAATAATTAAGGGACAACGTGAAATAGTTATTTCCTCTTGGTATAATTGGTACTCTAATAATTTTAATATTTTTATACTTTAAAAATTTTTTTTTATTTTTTTTAAATTCTTTATAAATTTTTCCCTTAGGATAATTGGGTTCACCAGTAAGAATTGTAACATCGAAATTTTTTAAATTATTTAAAAAAAGAGATAAATCATTTACGCGAAAATTTTCTGGCCAAAAATATTGGGTTACTATTAAAATTCGCATTTTTTAATTTAGCTTTTATAATAGATCTTTTTATTGATTTTTGAGACATAACTTTGGATTATTCTAACAACTTTAGAGGAAATATCTTTGACTTTATAATCATGCAAATTAACATCATTTTTTGTTGATTTTAAAATATTAATGGCATTCATTATTCTTACATCATCATAACCAGTCATAATTGAAACTGTATTCTCCATTGCCTCGTGCCTTTCATGATTGTCTCTTAAATTTATCGCATCAAATTTTAGTATTGCGGACTCCTCATTGATAGTTCCGCTATCAGATAAAACTAAATAAGAGTTTTGTTGTAAGCAATTGTAATCTGTAAAATTAAGAGGATTTAAAAAAACATTTTTTTTTCCTAATATTTTTGAATTTTTTAATAATTTCTGAACTCTTGGGTGAGTAGAAAAAACAATTTTTTTATTGATTTTTTTGGCTATAAAAAAAATTTTTTCTATAAATTTATAAAATTGTTTAGTTTTATCTAAATTTTCCTGTCTATGTGTGCTTACAACAATAAATTCTCCTTTTTTTAGTGATAATTTTTTAAGAATTTTTGAATTTTTTATTCTTTGTTCATAGAAAGTTAGAACTTCAAACATAGGGCTTCCTATCTTGAAAATAAATTCTGGATTTTTACCCTCTCTAATTAGATTTTGTTTGGAATTATCACTATAAGTAATATTAACGTCTGATATATGATCCACTATTTTTCTATTGATCTCCTCAGGTACGTTTTCGTCATAACATCTATTTCCTGCCTCAAAGTGAAATATTGGAACTTTATTTTTTTTTGCAATAATTGCTGCTAATGCACTATTAGTATCACCAAGAACAAAAAAGGCATCAGGTTTTTCTTTGTTGATTATTTTTTCAATTTTTTCAAAAACACTTCCTAATAATTTTGAACTATTTATATTTTTTGATTTAAAAAAATAATTTGGTTTTCTTATAGTTAAATCATCAAAAAATATTTTACTTAAATTTTTATCAAAATTCTGATTGGTGTAGACTAATATATTTTTAAAGCATTTGTCTAAACTTGGTATTATTCTTGAAAGTCGAATTAACTCAGGTCTTGTTCCCGCAACAGTTAAGATTTTATATTTAGACATTAGACTACTCGATATGTATCTGGTTTTTGTTTGGAAAAATTTTCATTTGCCCATACTATCACAATAGCATCCTTTGATGAATTATTTTTAAAATAATGTACATGACCAGGAATGCTATAAATAATCTCAGGATTATCCGCTTTTAATTTAATAACTTTTTTTTTATTGTTTAATAAATTTTTAGTAACATATGTAGCTGCGCCCTTTATTAGTAAAAATTTTTCAATTTTGCTATTATGATAATGATGCCCTCTACTAGCATTTGGCTTAATTGAAAAATAAGAAATCTGACCAAATTTACCAATCCTTGAAAACTCAGAAAAATTTCCTCTCCTATCAATATTCTTTTTTATTTTAAATTTAATTTTATTTGTTGGAATAAATGATATAAATGTTGAAAATAATTTTTTTCTTAAATTATCCGTAATTATATCGTTTTGAATGGATTGGTAATTATTTTTAAATTTTTTTAAAATTTTATACAATTCATATAATTTAATTTTATAATATTTTTTAATTTTAATTGTCTTATAATAATTTTTTTTACTTATACACTTCTTTGTCTCTCTTTCTATAATATTAATTATGTCGTCAATATAAGTAAGTTTTAAAAATTTATTTTTGTTAAGTTTAATTTTTTTATTCCTTGTCAAATTATAACAACAAGTAGCAATAAATGAGTTGTAGTTTGGTTTGGACCATTTGCCAAATATATTATTCATTCTTATTATGCTAAAATTGATCTTATTTTTTGCTAACTCAGATTTTATATAATCTTCAGACAATTTTTTTGTTTTTCCATAAATGTTATTTTCATATATTTGAGTTGTAGATGAAAAGATTAAAGGAGATTTACTATCTGATAATCTTATTGTTTTTATTAAAAATTTTGTGAAATTATAGTTATTATTTATAAAATCTTTTTTGTTGTTTGATCTATTTTCGCCTGCTAGGTGGATTATTGCATCAGAGTTGTTTATTTTTTTTAATAATGTTATTTTGTTATCTGATCGGTTAAATTCGTTAACTTCAATATTTTTATTTAGTAAAAAAAATTTTAAATTTTTTCCAATAAAACCCTTAGATCCCGTTATTAAAATCTTCACCTGACTATATTTTTTTATTAATTTCTTTGCTAAGCGTCGTTATTAATTTTCTAAAGGATATTTGATTAGATAAATTTGAGGCATAATCTTCTATTTCTTTAGAATTTTGTCCCTTAGTATAATATTTTTCATAATTAAGCTCTGTATCTTGCATTCTAATTTCAATATGTTCTTTGAAACTTCTTGATCGTTTTAATTCCTCTTTGCTTGCCAAAACTTCATGAAGTTTTTCACCTAATCTATTTCCAATTATTTTCGTTTTGATATTACTTTTTAATATTGTTTTAAGTGCTTCTGATAAATCTTTAATATTTGCTGAATTTGCTTTATGTATATAAATACTTCCATTTTTATTTTTTTTTAGAGCGATGAATACCAGTTCTATAGCTTTATCTAATGGCATTAAAAATCTTGTCATATATTTATTGGTAATTGTAATATTTTTTCTATTTTTAATTTGATTTATAAATAGCGGTATTACAGAACCTCTAGACAACATAACATTTCCATAGCGAACAATTGATATACTTGTTTTATTATTTTTAATTTGTCTTGCCTTAGATAATGCAACTTTTTCCATTAAAGCCTTAGACATACCCATTGCATTTATAGGATAAACTGCTTTATCTGTTGAAAGCAAAATTACAGATTTTACTTTTTGTTCTACAGCAGCTTCAATCACGTTTATACTTCCAAGAAAGTTTGTCTTTACAGCCTCTTCTGGAAAAAATTCACACGATGGAACTTGCTTTAATGCCGCTGCATGAAAGACATAATCAACACCCTTCATAGCATCATTGATACTTTTAGAGTCTCTGATATCTCCAACAATATATTGAATTTTTTTATTATTGTATTTTAGTCTTTGCTCATGTTGTTTTAATTCATCTCTTGAAAAAATAACAATTTTACAATTGAGATTAACAATTTTGTCTAAAAATTTAGATCCAAATGATCCAGTACCACCCGTTATTAAAATTGTCTTATTATACAGAATTTTTTTTATATGGTTATATTTAAACATTTTACAAATTATATATGTTTGTTTAACATAATAATTTTTTAAAGTATAAATATTAAATGAAAAAATTAGTGATAATTGGTGATGGTGACCAATCCAAAGTTATTCAGAATATTATTGATCAATCGAATGAGTTCAAAATTTGTTATTTTATAAAGCTTAATAAAGTAAAAAGAAATAAGGATAAATTTATGCCAAAAATAAAAAAAATAAATGTTGAAAATTTTTTTTTAAAAAAAAGTACCAACTATCATTTTATTTGTTCAATATCTGATAATTATTTAAGATACAAAACTGTAGCTAAATTTAATAAAAAATTTAAAAAAATTAAATGGGCAAAAATAATTAGTAAGACTGCTTTAATATCAAAATATTCTAAAATAGGTTTTGGCACTGTAGTTTGTGATTCTGTATATATTGGACCAGAAACAAGAATTGGAAATCATTGTTTTGTAAATAACAATTGTAAAATTGAGCATCATAACCAATTTGAAGATTTTGCCAGTACAGCACCTGCAGTCAAAACTGGCGGGAATGTAAAATTATATGAATTTTCTTACATTGGTTTAGCAAGTGTTATCAAACATAATATTAAAATACTAAAAAATACCGTAATTGGTGCCAATTCTTTAGTCTTAAAAAACTGTGGTGCTAACAGTATATATTTCGGATCTCCTGTAAAATTTAAAAAAAAAAGAAAATTATCAAAAAAATATCTATAACAATGTATTTTAGTGAAAATTACAAAAACAATAAATTTGAAATAAATTTTATTAATACAAATAAATATCTTATCTTCAAAATTCCTCACTTTTTGAATAAAGAAAATTACGAAATACTTAAAAATAATTTTCCCAAAATTGATAAAGATAGATTAAAAAAGTTTGATATTAAAAAAAATAATTATAAATATCGAATTTTATCAGAAGATGCAGACTATGAAAAACTATTAGAAAGAAATTTTCATTTAAGAGAATTTCATAATGAAATATTTTCCAAAAATTTTTTTTCTTATTTTTTTGTTAATTTAAAAAAACAATTTTTTTTATCAAGAAAAAATGATTTAAGATTTTTATTTAAGCTGATTAAACCAAAATCTTTAGATAAAACCACATCACTTTTTAAAACGTTTGTCAAACGTCAAATCGAGTATTCCTACATATTTAATGGAGGTAAAATAGTACCTCATACAGATAGTAGATCTAAATTATTGTCTCTGATGTTGTATTTTCCCGAAGCTGAGGAAGAAAATAATTTTAATGATATTGAAAGAGGATCAGGAACATTATTTTGGAACAGTGACATAAAAAATTTAAACAACGAACACTTAACTAACACCTTTGACGAAAAAGAATTTAAAAAAAAAAGTAAAAAGTTGTTTAATATTCCCTTTGAAAAGTATCATCTATTTGGTTTTATAAGAAATGAATATAGTTGGCACTCTGTAGAAAAATTTGATATCAGGGAGGATTATATAAGGAAATCAATAAATATTAATTTTAATATTTAAGCATGAAAAAATTTCGAAAATGGACCTTTGATAACTTAGCAAATAGATTTGATGATCATATCCGTCGTAGCGTATTTAGTTATGATGACATGCAAGATTTAATTGGTATTGTATCCCAATGGTTTTTAAAAGATAAATCTACAGTTTATAATCTTGGATCCTCAACAAGCGAAACAGAATTAAGAATAATAAAATACAATCCAAAAGTTAAAATTGAGTTTAATTGTGTTGATATAGATAAGAAAATGTTAAGAAAAGCTAGGGAAAAAATAAAAAAAAAAAGGAATAAATTTTTTAAATTTAATTTTTTGGAAAAAGATATAAATAAGCTTAATTTTAAAAAATCACATTTAATTATTAGCTTTTTAACAACTCCTTTCCTGTCTTCTTCCGAGAGAAATAATCTTTTTAAAAAAAGTTATAAAAGTTTGAGTGAAAATGGAGCATTTATTCTTGTAGAAAAAATATCTTCATTTGACCCCCACATCCAAGATATATTTAACCAAGTAACAGAAGAAAAAAAATTAGAGAATAATTTATCTATGGTCAACAATTTTCAAAAAAAAAGAAAATTAAGAGGAATCTTACAAACATATGATTTAAATAAAACCCTATTAAAACTTAAAAATACTGGATTTACAAAAACAGATATATTGTTTAAATCTATTTCGTTTACATGTTTTATTTGTATTAAAGACTAACCTAACTTAAATTTTAATGAATTCTATTTCAAGTATTAAAAAGATTTCAAAAAAAAATAATAAAGATACGTCACCTTACTGGTCTGACAGATTAAAAAAAGATTTGCCATCTAAAAATAAATATTATGGTTTTGGTGGTTTCAAATATAGAAAGTTTAGTACTGCAACTTTTTATATATTAAATTTTGTTCATTTATTTTTTCAAATATTTACTTTTAAGTTTAATTTTTTTAAAATATTCAACACAAGAATTTATAAAATTACGAAAAGATTCTCATACAATACAAGAACACCATTAGACTGGAGAAAATTAAGACATTGTTATGCTTTTAATAAACTAGACAAGTATTTTAAAAGTATTGAAAATCTGTGCATAGTTGGCGATGGATTTGCTACTGCGACTTACTTAGCTTTACAAAGGTATCCAAATATAAAAAAAATTATTTCTGTCAATTTAAATCAAATTATTTTTGACGATTATTTAGTTTTAAAAAAAAATAAAATCAAGGATAGTGAAATTTGCTACTGTCAATCTGAGAAGCAATTTAAAAGTTTTTTAAATTCTAACAAAAAAATTTGTTTTATAAGTTCAGATAACAAAAATATTTTAAAAGAAAAAAAAATTGATTTTTTCTTTAATATGTTTTCATTTAATGAAATGACTAAAGAAACAATCGATGAATATATTCAAATTATTGAATCTTGTAAAAGCTATATTTATTCTTGCAATCCAAAAAAAAATGGACTATAGTTAATGATAAATTAATTAGTGACGAATATAAAAATATGGGAAAAATAAATTTTCTAGGTTCAAAAAAAATCTTTCAAGAGAAACCTTTTTGGTTGAATAAAATTTATTATATAAAAACATTAAATATATTTGGAGAAAGATACTCCAAAAGAAAAGAAATTTCACATATATTAAGAAAATTTAATTAGTATTATCATTGTATAGCTTTGAGATCTTTTTTTCAAAAGTATCAAAATTGAATTTTTTAGTGAAATCTATGGCATTAGTTCTTGTTTGTTTCATTTTTGACTTATTTTGAAATAGTTTTAAAATTTGTTTAGAAGCTTTTTTAGGATTGTTATTTAACATTATTGCTGAGTTAGAGTTGAACAAATCTGTTAAATTACAACTTCTTTTACTTAAAAGTAATCCTCCACACGCCATAACCTCAAGTGCAAGCATTGAATTACATTCATAATGAGATGTTAGGAAAATAAAATCTGAATATTTAAGCCAGCTATATTTTTTTTCATTATATATTGGTTTATAAAATTTAATATAATTACTTATTTTTAATCTATTTATTAAATTTAATAATTTTTTTTTATAATTATTTTGATTTGGTCCAATAATATGAAAAAATATATTTTTATTTATTTTAATGAGTTCATTTATTAAATATATTTGATATTCAATATTTTTAATAGTGTCCAACCTACCTAGGTAAGTAAAATTGATTTTTTTTTTTTTTAAAATTATTTTTTTTCTTTTTATGTTTATTAAATCTACATAGTTACTCAATATATATAGTTTTGAATTTATAGTTTTTATTATAAAAGAATTTTTTTTTTCATTTTTATTTAGGTAGTGTATAGACGATACTTTTTTTATTTGGTATTTGCCAATTAAATTATAAAAAATTAATTTTTTTAAATAACTTTTTTTTATGTTAAATTTATCAAATGATCCGTGTGGAGTAATAATTATTTTTTTATTATGAATAATTGCAAATTGAAGGGCTAAAAAAACCACGAAATTCCAATAATTATGTATATGAATTATTTTATTTTTTTTTATGTTTTTCCATAAATTAAATATTGTTAATAATGTTGGAAAGTAAAATTTTTTTGTTAACAGTTCTCCTCTTATTATACTAGTAAAATTTTTATTCTTTATATGTTCAGTAGAGGTTGTTATCAAATTATTTTTGAATTGCTTATTTCTGAGCGCATATGCAATATTATTAATTGCTATAGGTGGTCCTCCTTCAGAATTATTAAAACTTGAGACTACATGTAGTACTGATATTTTTTTTTTCATTTGAGTATTTTTAATTATTTTAGTTATTTTTCATGTATTCTAATCAAGTAAGATAGTGGTATAATAAAAATTGTGAGATAAACTGATTTTACTAATAAATAGTCATAACCATATCCATTTAAAAATAGCCAATACACTTGAACCAGGAAAATTATAAACAAAATTTTTATAGAATTAGAATTAAATTTTTTAATTAAATTAAGGAAAAATCTAAATATTAGTAGCGAGAGAGCCACAACAATTATGTAGTAATATTCAAATATTATTAGATTTTCCGCGAATAGTGTAAATTGTAATGAGTTAGAGATAAATGGACTTGGTCCATAGATAATTGAATATAGCAAATTTTTAATCAATGGTACTCCATAAAAATCAAATCCAGGAGAAAATTTGTCTACTGTACTTTTAAAATAATAAAATAAATTAATATTTTTAGTTATTAAGTCTTTATGTGACATATTAATAAAATAAAAATCTAAATAAGAAATTCTATCTAAAACACCTGTCAGATAATTCATGTATGTTTTAAAAATTTTTATGTTGGATCCGTCTTTAGGCATTTGGGCTACCCAATATTCCATAAAATTTGATAGATCATTATCTTTAAAACAATGAACCATACCTTGACAGTTTAAAGCAGATTTTTCTATGAAAAAATATTTTCTCGCAGCTCCAGCTATTGAAAAATATATTGGAACTATTGAAGAGAAAATTCCTAAAAATAATAGGTATTTAACTTTAACTTTATAGATCTGGTTAAAAATAGTAAAAATGAAAATAAAATTTAATACTATTTGTAAAGGGGTCGATCTACTTCCAATTAGAATCATTCCATTTACCACATAGATCAGAAGAATAATTAGAAATAATAATTTACCTCTTGGATCTTTTGAAATAAGAAAAAATATAACACAACAGATATAAACCCAATGATCTATATCGGTTAGTTTTCTAAAAATATGATAAAATGAACTTTCAAGAAAACCTTGGAAATAAAAATATTTTTCTAAAAGTTCAAACATAATATTTTGAAATATTAAAAAAAAACAAACACAGAAAGATATTTTCAAATAAAGTAGTAATTTTTCTTTATCAAACGAAAGTTTTTTATCTATAATTTCATGAAAGTAAAATTTATAAAATATGACGAAAACTGCTAGAGATATAAAAAAATATTGAATAGAAAGCTCGAAAATATATACATTCAAATTTTTATAATCGTTTAAATAAGAATAAAGTAATGTATCGTTAATAATCAAAAAAAATAATTTTGATAAATAGAAAATTACAAAATTTATATTCAAAAGTGTGATGAGTTGATTTTTAATTTTCAAATTAATGAAGTTTACTAATGAAAAAAGAATAAAAACAGAAGATAAAGATAATTTTAGATTGAATGAAAAATTATAATTTTCATTTATTAAAAAAAAGAAAATTAGCCAAATTAAAAAAATAAATGAAAATATAGAAATTATTGCTTCAATATTTATTTTATAATTTAAAAACTTACTCATACAATACTTAAAAACTTATAATTAAAATAACTTTTAAGGACTTTTAAAAAGGTAGTATTTTTTTTTGAATTTATTAAATATTTGAATAAATAATAATAATTATTTTTTATTAGTTTATTTAAATTGATTAATGTGAGATATTTTAAAATTATTGGCGTTTTAAGCATCTTATCATTGTCTAATAAAACTATATAGTTATTTATAAACCACTTTCTTAATTCAAGTGAATGCATTTCTAAATTTCGATTAGAGAAATTATTTATATGTATATTATATATACCTACATGAGTATTTTCGTAAGATACTTTGTAATTATCAAAAATTTTAAGAACTAAATCATAATCACCAATTATATTGAAGTTTTCATTAAATTTTTGTTTTTCAAATACCTCCTTTTTAAATAATAAACTTAAAAAACAAATATTATAATTAAAAATCAGATCTTTTAAATTTTTTGGGATTATTCCATTGCTATAAAATGTTTTTTTAGTTTTAAAGTTTTTAGATATATATAAATTGGCGAAACATACATCACTTTTATTCTTGAGTATATTTCGTACTCTTGTTGAAATACTTTCTCTCAATAAAGAATCGTCACAATCAAGAAAAGTTATGAAATCTCCATTAGAAACTTGAATAGCGTTATTTCTTGCAGCATAAAGTTTTTCAAACTTATCAGATAAAAAATATTTTATTCTATTATCATCGAAATTTTTTATAATACTCTCAGTATTATCTGTAGAATAATTATTCCAAATGATTATTTCTATATTTTTATAACTCTGATTAATTGCAGACTGAACACATTTTTCAATATACTTTTCACCATTATGTACATTAATTATAATGCTTACAAGATTATTGTTATTTTCCATTAAAAAATCTATTTATATGTTTTACAACATATAATATATCTTGAATCGATAAATCAACATGAATGGGTAATGTTAATATTCTATCTCTTAATTTTTTAGAATTATTTAAATTCTTAAATTTATAATTTTTCTTTATTACTGTTAGTTCATGAAGTGGTTTCCAATGAAAACCTATTTCGATATTTTTTTTCTCAAAATAGTTTTTAAGTTTAATTCTATTAATTTTTTTTTTTGAAATAATTACAAATATGTGTGGGCATATTTCATCAAAATTGTAATTCAGTATGCTAATGTTTTTATTTTTGGATAACAGATCAACATATTTGCGAGCTATTTTTTGTCTTTTTTTCCTAAATGAGTTTAATTGCTTGAGTTGGGCAATACCAATTGAAGCCATTATATCACTCATATGATATCTCCAACCTGGATATTTCACATCAAACTCAAACTGTTTCTTTTTTTTGTAACGATTACTGCTTTCTTTTATTATTCCTAAGAATCTAGACTCTTGAACTCTTCGAATTATCTTCTCATCTTTAGATACTACACACCCACCTTCGCCTGATGTAATATTTTTTATTCCATCAAAACTAAAACAAACAATGTCCCCAAAAGTTCCTATAAGTTTTTTATTTAAAAATGAACCAAAAGCATGTGCCGCATCCTCAATAACTCTCAAGTTATACTTTTTGGCCAACTTATAAATATCTAATATATTACCTGGATCGCCAGAGTATAAAGTTGGCATAATTACTTTTGTTTTTTTAGTAATTTTTGCTTCAAGATCCTCGATTGACATAGATAAATCGTCATAATTTATATCACATAAAACTGGTTTTTTGTTTGATGCTAAGATTGCTTGAAGACCAGCTACATAAGTATTTGAAGGAATAATAATTTCTGCGTCTTTACTTAAATCTAGTGCTTCTATAGACAAATGAAGAGCTGCTGTGCCTGATGAAACACAAACAGTTTTTCTTTTAAATTTTTTTTTTAAGCTATCCTCAAATTTTTTAACTTCAGGACCCATACCTAAGAAATCAGAATCAAGAATTTTTTTTACAGAAGAGTAAACAGATTTATTTAAAGAGCATTTTGATAATCTTATTTTTTTCATACACTTTTAAATAATTTTTCGTACTTTTTGTACTTGTTTTTTTTTAAATTTACTTGATTTAATAGAATTGAATTTTTTTTCAAAGGCTTTATTTTGTACCAATTATTTGGATAAATTTTTAAAATATTATTGTTTTGGTGAGAAATAGTAACAATAGATTTTTTTTGTTTTATTTTATTTAATATTAAAAATCTAAATTTCCCTTTTACTGCATAAAAATTTTGAGTAATTTTACTATTATTTTTCCAATTCTTTTCTTTTAAATTTTTAAAAAACGAAAAATAAACTTCACCTTTATTTAAATTTATATTCAAATGTCTAAATAAAATCAAATAATTATTATCAACATTTATTTTTTTGACTTTAAGAAGCTTATAAGAATTATTCATTGTTAATTTTTTTTATAAAGTATTCAATTTGTTTATTTGAAATTTCTAATATTTTTTCTTTGTTTCTATTTTCATACCAATCAGTAATTAGTTTTGCTGTTTCATTAAGAGATAAAAATGATTTCCATTTCAAATAAATTTTTGCTTTTTTGGAAGAAAGATTTAAAATATTTGCTTCTTTAAATAAATTTTTTTTTAAATATCTAAATTTAGAAAATTTATTTTTTCTTAGTTTGGCAAACTTAGTTACCATTTTTAAAACTGATAAATTATGGGTTGCTCTTGAAGAAAAATTAAAAATTTCATAATTGAGTTTGGGTATTTTTTTTATTTTATATGCTAAAATCATATATCCATACAGTGGCTCTAATACAAATTGCCAGGGTCTAGTTGAGCTAGGGTTTCTTAAGTATAACATTCTATTATTTTTCCATTGTCTAAAAATGTCTGGAACTAGTCTATTTTTTGCCCAATCACCTCCTCCAATTACATTTCCAGCCCTAGCTATAGCTATTTTCAGATTTCTTTTTTTTTTTTAAAAATGACTCTTTATATCCCTGAATAATTAACTCTGATGCTGACTTTGAGACACTATAAATATCCTTTCCACCTAATGCGTCTGATTCTGTGTATGCCTTTCTTCTTTCTAAATTTTCATAAACTTTATCACTAGTAATAAGAATTATTGAACATTGGTGATTAACAAATCTTAATGATTCTAAAATATTTATATTTATACCAATATTATTTTCTAATGTTTGAACTGGTTTTTGATATGATACTGATACAAGAGCTTGAGCAGCTAAATTAAATATAAAGTCTGGTTTAAATTTTACAATTAAATTTCTTGTTTTAGCTAAGTTTTTATTTATATCAAAATAATAACTTTTAATTTGCCTGTCTAAATTTAGAGAAGAATAAAAATTGTTTTTATTACTATTTATAAGTGAAATACCTAATATTTTTGCATTATATCTAATTAACCACAGAGATAACCAAGTTCCCTTAAAACCCGTATGTCCTGTAATTAAAACCCTTTTTTTGTGAAAAATTTTTTTCAGATTATAGTTCATTTTTTTTTAATTTTTCCTCTAATATTTCTTTATCTCTAATTGTATCTACGCATTGCCAAAAGCCATTATGTTTATAAGCAGTTAATTGATTTTTTTTAACCAAAAAAGGCAATGTATATTGTTCTAAGATCGAGTTATCATTCTTTATATAATCAAAAATTTTATAATTACAGACGAAAAAACCACCATTTATCCATCCGTTATCCGTTTGGATTTTTTCTTGAAAATTTACTATTTTTTTTCTATAAAATTTTATAGCACCAAATCTTGCTGGTGGCTTTACTGCGGTTACTGTAGCAATTTTATTGGATAAAATATGTTTTTTGTAAAGTTTTGTTAAATTTATGTCAGAAATGCCATCGCCATAAGTAAGAAAAAAGTTTTCATTTTTTCTAAAATATTTTTTTAATCTTAGCAGTCTACCACCTGTTAAAGTCCCATGGCCAGTATTTATTAAATTTATATTTATTTGATCATTTTCTAATCTATTTTTTTTTTTAGATAATAAGATTGTTATTTTATTTTTTTTTTTATTTTCTAGTTTACGAAAATAATTTTTAATAAAAAAAGATTTATACCCTAGAGCTAAATAGAAATTTTTAATTCCGAATTTATAATATATTTTTATTATATGCCATATTAAAGGTTGTCCCTTGATATTTATCATTGGCTTTGGTCTAATTTTTGTAAGACTACCAAGTCTAGACCCTCTACCACCACATAATATTACAGCTGATAAATTTTGAATTTTATTCATTTATAACGTTATTTTTAATATAAGTTTTATTCATGCTTAAAATTTTTTTAAAGTATTTAAAGTCTATTTTCAAATGCGTTGGAAAGTTAACAATATGTTTGCATACAAATTCTGCATTTTTACAACTTCCCTTTTTATATCCTAGTTTTTTAAAGTCAGTTTGCCTTCCATGTAAAACAGTTTCATACCATATATCTAAATCTATATATCTTGAGAAAAATTTTACAAAATTTTCTCTTGATTTAATGAGAAAAGAATATCTAAGTAAAGGGTAGTTTGAGTTTAATTTTATATTTAAAGTATTATTCAGCAAACCGACTATTTTTTTTCTATGTTTGATATTATTTTCAATATTTTCTAATTGTTTAATACCAATCAATGCTTGATAAGAATTTATTTTAGTTGGATAATATTTTGGTTTGTTTAAAAACAGTTCATCTCTAAAATAAAATAAGATTTTAAATTTTGATAAAATTTTTATAAAAATTTTTGCATGAGCATATAATCTTGGATGATAAAAAAGGTTTTCAAAAATAAAAGATAAATTTAATGAAAAATTATTTAAAAAATTTAATTCATTTGCATTATATTTAATTTTTTTTAATTTCTCAGCTATTATTTTATTGTCTGTAAGTATAATACCTCCTAAATGAGTATTTATAAACTTTGAATGATCAGTGCTAAAAAAAATAAAGTCAGATTTCTTACCAAAAGAGTCTAATTTTTTTCTCTCTGGAAAATAATGTGCACAGTCCTCAACTATAGAAATTTTTTTAGATCTACAAATTTTTATTAATGAATTGAAATTGCAATAATTTCCAAAAGTATGCTGAATATATATAGCTTTAGTTTTTTTTGTTATTAGATTTTTAATTTCCTTCAAATTTATGTTAAAATTTTGCTTTGAAATATCACAATAAACAATTTTTGCTCCAGTATATTTAATGGCATTTGCAACTACAACACAGGTAAATGCGGGAATTATAATTTCATCATTTTTTTTTAAACCTATAGATTTTAATCCTGCGTACAAACTCATTCTACCAGAACCAAAAGCAAAGCCATATTTCTTATTTACAATGTTAGAAAATTTTTTTTCATATTTTTTCACTATTGATGGATCATAAAATTTTTGAAATTGTAGCATTTTCATAATCACAATAAAAATTTCGCTAAATAAATTAGAACCTGTATAAATATTAAATTTCATTTATTTGAGAATCTTAATCCATTGAGTAAGATTTTTATCGAGATAAAAATATTTATTTATTTTATTAGTTTTATTTCTAAGCAAAATCATATTTTTTGAATCAGAAAATTTTTTTGTTATATACTTAAATAAAGGTGAAATATTTAAATTCAAATCGTCTTTAAATATTATTATATTTTTACCTAATAAATATAATTCTAAAGAAATTGAAGTAGAACCAAATACCAATGTTTTAAATTTTCCTGCATAGTCAAAGAAATCTTTATGACTAATATATTTTAATTTTTTAAAATTTTTCAGTTGCATATTATTATCAGGATGTGGTTTATAGTAAAATTTTGAAATTTTTTGATTATAATTAAGCATTTTTATTATTTCTAAGGTCGAGTTCTTCTGAATATCTCCCAAAAACAAAGGTGTTTTATCGTACTTATATTTTTTATTTTTAAATTTTTTTATAAGCTTAGAGTTTATATTTAAATTTCTAATAGCTTCAACTTTATAAAGTATATTTTTAGGATAATAATTTTTAAATTCCTGAAAACATATTTGACTATTAACTAAAATCTTAGAGGGAAAATTAAAATAGCTTCCATATTTTGGCATTTTTTTTGGAAAAAAATAGTTCATGAGCCAAAATCTGAGGCTTGAATGTACAAATCCAAATGTTTTAATTTTATTTTTATAAAAATTTATAAAATTCTCATGCGGATGAAATTCACATAAATAGAATATTTTGTTGATAGATTTATTTTTATTTAAATTCATAAAATTATTGATGGAAATATTATTATAGTAATTTTCTAAAAAAATTGCTCCAGAAATACTTTTTTTAAAATCATCATAAGTTAGGTAATATAAATACTTATTATCTTTTTTAAAATTATTTTTTAAAATATTAAATTGAAACCTAAAATTAAAAACAAATAAATATTTAAAAACTAATACTATGAAGTCTTTAAGAGTAAAAAAATTAGAGCTGTAAATAATGTTTTTAATATCCTTTTTTTTTTTAAAAAAAAACTCATAATCCATAAGAAAAACCGAAAAGGTATTTTTATCAATTTTTTTAAATAAATTAGACCAATATGGATCAGATTGAAAAGAGTAGTTTTGGTCTAAGTGTGAAAAGAAAATATTCTTATTAAATTGATAATTTTTTTTTTCTAAAACTAATAGACAATATAAATATTTTAAAAAAAGCAAGAAATATAGATAAATAGTTTTTTATATATCTCCTTTTGAAACCAAATTTTGGATTTTTTTTTATTTTTTTAAAATTATAAATATTATTTAATGCTTGAAATAAATTTTCATCATCTACATCAATCAATATTTCAAAATTATTCTCTCTTTTGATATAATCCATTAAAACTAAAATTTGCAATTGATGGAAAATTTTTGTTTTAAATGGACTTTTTTCAAAAAACAAAGATGATGTAAAAGAATTAAAATTTTTTGTAATTTGAAATTTTTTTAAATTTTTAAATATTTTTCTGTTAAAATCTTCATATATTTCAAGATATTTTTTTTTATAATAATCACATTTCTTATCTAACTCTATGGATAAGTATATTGCATTAGCATTTTGTTCCACTTCCTGCTTGTTAAATATGAATAATAAATCATGGTTTTTATTACTATTTTTAGACTTATCTGTTAAAATTATTTTTTTTGTCATATTTTTTTTTAGCCCAACTAAAAAATTCTTGTAATTGACTTTCCATGTCTAAAAATTCGTTAAAGTTAAGTATTTTTTTCATTAATTTATTATTTGCAACAGCTCCGAATTGATCTCCTGGAGTTTCTTTTTCATAAATTATTTTCCTTTTTCCAGTAAATTTTTCGATTAGGCTTAATAATTCATAAATTTTCGTTTTTTTTCCTGTCCCAATATTAATTACTTTATTATTAATTTTATGACTTATTAATCTCTCACAAATTAAACATAAATCGTCAATAGATGTAAAATCTCTAAAACGATTTTTTGATCCTTTGACGATAATTTTTTTATTTTTTAATGCTTGAGCAAGATAAATACTTACCATTCCTTGTTTAAGATTTGATAAATCCTGACCAGGTCCATAAATATTAAATAGTCTTAAAATTATATAATTTATCTTTGATCCAGAAATTTTAAGATAATCCTCGGAAGCTTTTTTACTAACTCCATAGAAAGATTTTGGACGCAGCGCTGAATTTTCATTAAAATATCCTGTTTTACTATCTCCATATACTGACATTGAACTAGCATATATTATTTTTTTCACTTTTTTTTTCTTAGCATAATTGATTATATTTATTGTTGATAAAGTATTATTTGAAATATCTCTGAATGGATCTTCAAAACTTTTTTCACCAGAAGACTGCCCAGCAAAATGAAAGATATAATCACAATTAAAATTAATACTATCTAATGAATTTTTTTTTGAGAGATCTTTAAAATAAAATTTTACAGCTTTTGGAATATTCTTTTTAAATCCTGTAGATAAGTTATCAATTCCATAAATTTGATAGTTTTTTTTAAGAAGGTGTTTTGCTAAATTTGATCCAATAAATCCTGCCACTCCAGTTATTAAGATTTTTTTTCGCATTTAAATTATTTATTCATTTTTTTGTAAACTTTTTGCGCTTTTATGTAGTCAGGTAAGGTGTCAACAGAAATTGAGTCAGATGATAATTTAATCATATGCACTTTTTCTCCTAATTCTAAAAATCTAAGAATTTCTATATCCTCTATTTCTTCAAAAGGAGTTTTTTTCTTATTTCTTTTCAATAATATTAATTTGTTTCTAGGAAATGAGTAAATACATACTTGTCTATAAGCCTTTTTAAACAAACCATATTTATTTCCAGGCACTGGGGATCTTGACATATATAAAAGTTCATTTTTTTTGTTAAAAATTACTTTTGGAACATTTTTGCTAAAATAAGACTTTTTATCCCTAATAAAACAATAACCGTTGCAGATTAATTTATTTTTACTAATAGCAAGATTAACAAATTTTTTTATATCACTTTTTGGAAAAACTGGCTCATCACCCTGCAGATTGATATAAATTTCTCTTTTTATTTTATTTGCTACTTCCACTACTCTATCAGTTCCAGTAAGACAATTTTTTGATGTAATCATATAATTAAACCCATATTTTATGCAAAGAGATTTTATTTTTTCACTGTCTGTTGCGATTATTATATTTTTTCTATTAATCACTTTAGAGCAATTAATGGCAGTAGCCATAATCATGGGAATACCTTGAAAGTCCAAAAGTGGTTTATTTGGTAGTCTTTTTGATTTAAGTCTTACTGGAATTATGACAAGAAATTTTTTTTTCATTTAAATTTTTTTATATAATGGACATGGATTAAGATTATATCTTGAGCTTGTTAAACTTTTTAATTTAGAATATTTTTTATTTTTATTATATTTATCAAGAAATTTATTTATAGCATCAATAATATTTTCTGAATCTTTTTCTCCATCAAATCCAGCACAGTATATTTCTTTCGCTGAAAAATTATTTACTATCGCAAGAGCGTAAAACAATACTAAAGGCTTAGATAGTGTGCACGAGTTTTTTGAAATATTAAATTTTTTTCCTAAATTTAAATCAAAGTTAAATATTTTATTAGCTGAATTTTTTAAACCACAAATTTCTAGTAGTTTTTTTGGCATAATAATTTTTTTCTTATTTTTTTTTATTTCATTTATTTCTGAAATAATTCTATATGGGTTGCAAATTAATCTAAAATCTATAAGTTTTTCATCAATATTTTTTTTCATATTTGAACTTAAGACAACTGGGTTATATTTTTTTATATATTTTTCAATGTATAATTTATTTTTTGTAACACTCATTCCATTCCCTAGTATTAAAAAATTTTTATTGGATAATTTTTTTTTTAAAAATGTTGATTTTTCATTGTATTTTTTTGAGAAGAAAATAGAATTATTTTCAAAAAAATTTTTGTTATAAAACCTAGAATTGTTATTTTTTAAATTATTTATTATAAATAATTTTTGATCATTATCATATCTATTATCATTTAACATTTCTTGAATATAAGTAGGATGAATTTTATTTATACCCGCAAGATAATAAAAAGAATTTGTTCCCCATTGATATTTTAATTTTAATTTTGAAAAATAGTTTGTTATTAAATTGGTGATATAATTTAATTTAATATTTTTATTGTTTTTTGATCTTTCTATTAAAAAATATTCTGTTTTGGTGTTTCCTGGCCCTCTACCCATTCCTGTAACTGTTGTATCAATCCATTTTGCTCCCGCACGTATCGCAGACAAGGAATTTAACATAGCTAACGATAAATTATCGTGAGTGTGAAAACCAATATCACCTTTCCACTGCTTCTTCGCAATTTTTACTATTTTTTCTGTTCTTTCAGGTGTTAAAGAACCAACACTATCTGCGAAATAAATAACCTTTGGTTTAAATTTTGAAACCTTATTAATAACTCTTTCTATACTATCATCTTTTTCCTCACTGATCTGCATAAGATTTATTCCAACTTCATAACCTAATTTTTTAAATTTCATTGCATTTACCAATACTTTATCGATTTCTTTAAAATGACATGCAATTCTCACTAGTTTTATTTTTGAAAATTTTTTTTTAACAAAAAAATTGCTTATTAAGTCTGACACAAATTTTTTTGTACCTAGCAAGTCTGATCCGTTAATCATAACAGCAAGATTAATATTTGAAGGAACTTTAAAACTGTTTATATAACTTTCTTTCGTAAAAGCTGTTGGGCCATAAAAACCATTTACTTTTAAAAACCTAAATCCTAACTCCACATAATTTACCTGTGATTTTGACATTACATTTAGATAATCTTGAACTAAATTTTCTGAAAAATTCCAAGAATTATAATATCCACCGTCTCTTAAAGTACAATCAAGGTGATTTATGTTTCCAATTGTCATTAAGTATAATTTTATTTAGTATTGATGAATTGGGCAAACAATCTTTTCTTTCTGAAATATAGTTTAAAATATATTTTTTATATTTAGACTTATTTAATTTTATACATTTGTTAATTGTATACAAGTCAATTTTATCATTAATATTAATTGGGGTTAGTTTAAGAGTTTGTGATAATTTTTGAATAATATTTTTATCATAAAAGTCTTTTTCATTTTGATTTGAATAGATTAATAAAATTGGTTTTTTGAAATATAATGCATAAGATATTGCAGTAGATTGTCTGGTTATAATAAATCTTGAATTCTTTACAAGTTGCATAGTTTGATTTGTGAAATCTTTGCGACCACAAAAATATTTCGATGATTTTTTTTTACTTAAAGGGTGATTTGATATATAAACTCTGCTATTAAATATTTTTTCAATCCTACTAAAAAAAATATTAAGATCCTTATACCATACATCGGATGTTAAAAAATGCTTTTTTCCAAGATGTTCTCTATCAGACAAATCTTTTGGTCCTGCTCCATCAATATATAAAATATAATTAGACTTTGATGATATTAATTTTTTTTTCTGCACTTGAACATTTGAATAATCCCATGAATTAAATTTAATACTTTGAATTTTTATATTTGCTTTTTTTTTCTTTTTTCCAGCAAATAGGTATAAATCTGCTTTAAAATTGAATAATGACGAAAAAATATTTATCAGTCTAATTTTAACTTTTTTTATTATCTCAAAGAATTGGAAATTTTTTATTAAAATAAAAAAATAATTTTTAATTAAGCGGTTTGGAAATCCACTATTACTAATTTCAATTATCTTTAAATTTTTTTTTTTGAATAAATAAAGAGAAATGATTGTCAGCAAACATCTAAAATTTTCCAAAGGAACAAAATTTATTAAATAAATTTTTTGATATTTACTTGTTACTTCTTTTAAATATTTTCTAATATCGTCAAATTTTTTGTAACTTTTTATTTTCTTATTAAATTTATTTGAATTTGAAAATAATTTATTACCATATAAAAAGTCATAAATTTCAACGTAATGAACACGTATCTTCTTATCATATTCATCTGTTTCAAATCTTATTTTATCACTTTCTCTATATTTATAAGGTCTAAAAAAAATTAGTAATTTCTTTTTATTCATATATCCTAAAATCATTTGGCCAGGTTTTATTATATTCTGAAATTAATTTCAGTAATAACCTATTTGAGTTATTTGAAATATTTTTTTTAATAAATTTTAATTCTTTCTTATAAAATTGTTTGTCTGATATTTTTTTGTTATTAATTCCATATGTAACATAAGTAATTCCTGAATTAATTTTTTTTCTTGGAATTTTAGATAATAAAAATGCTTTTTTGAGAAGTGATTTATCCTTTATAAATTTTCCATTTTTTTCTATTTCATCTAAAAATATTTTCGGTTTAGATATAAATTTTTCAAAATCTACAATAATTACTGACTCTTTTTCTTTTAATTTTTTTATTTTTTTAAATAAAAAATTAAATAAAGTTAATATGTTGTCTCCTAACTTATTGCTTTGTTTTGTGTTTATTTCTAGAAAATACCATGGAAATTTTTTTCTGCCTAATTCAATATTTATTGAAAAATCTTTTTCTGTATTATGAATTTTTTTGAAATAATTAAAATAATGTCTAAATAAAAAAACAGGATGTCTTACACAAATAATCAAAATTAAATTTTTCTTAAACACATTGTTCAAAAGTTTAGCATTTAAAAAAATTTTATGGGACATTAATGTAAGTGTTAAATTCTTTTTTTTTATTTTATTTAAAATTTGATTGGTATTTTTAATTTTTAATTTTTTTAACTCATGTTTAGCTTTTGGATTATAATCAACTCCAGTATGATCAAATTTTCTGAGATTTATCTTTCGACCAATTTCATTATTGTAAAGTAATTCTTGTGCTGTAAATTTCAAAATTTCTGAGGATGTTTGGTTGTCAATTTTTTTTAAATAATTAAGTTTTACAATATTATCAAAGTCATATGAAATGGCTTGATTTTGAACATCTTTATAAGTTGATATAATTGGTGCTATTAAAGTTTTACCCGATCCAGAAAAACCATCTATAATAATCAATGAATGTTTAAAGTTTTTATTTTTTTTTATGACAAAATTTTTTTTCATATTATCGAAAAACCACCATCTATGAATATTTCTTGTCCAGTGATATAACTAGAGCCTTTAGACGAGAGAAATTGTATTAAATTTACAATATCATCTTCAGTTGCCATCCTTCCAAGTGGAGTTTTTTTTGAATAATTTTTAATAAACCTTTTATTTTGTTTTCTAATTATGCCACCTACTGCTATACAATTTACTCTAGTATTTGGGGCAAATTCTGAAGCCAACCATCTAGTTAACTGAGCAACCCCTGCTTTTGAGGAGCCATACCCCGCAGGATTAAAAATCCCAGTCCCTTTATACATGTTTTTATCAAAACCTAAGCTAGAATAAATTGATGTAATATTGATTATGTTACTTTGTTTACTTTTATTAATAATATTTTTTAATCCTTTGCATATTTGAAATATAGAGACTAAATTTACTTTAATTGCTTTTTCAAAATTAGAATTGCTTTGAGATGAAAATTTTACGTTCCAACCCTTATTTAATGTGTCACCAGTTAATGATGCATTATTTATTAAAATATCAAGTGATTTAAATTTTTTTTTTGTAAATTTTAAAAGTTGCTTTATTTGATTTTCACTTTCGAAATCACAACTAAAAGGGATAAATTTTTTTTTATATTTTGACCTAAGTTTTATAAAATTTATATTTTTTTCATCTATATACTTATCAACACATATTACATAAAAATTTTTTTTTAGTAACATAGAACTGATTTTTGAACCAAGAAAACCAAATGCTCCTGTAACTAAAACTTTTTTCATGTATTTCTCTCATAAAATAATTTAGCTGTTTCGAAATCGTCAGCATCATCTATATCTATAACCTCTCTAAAATTGTATGACTCCACAAATCCTACTTTACCTTGAAATATACTTTTTATATTTTTATTTTTAACAAAATTTGAGTTTACAACATAAACAATTGTGGTTAAATCAAATGCATCTGGGGCTTGTTGCCTTCTAGTTAAGTTTAATTTTTTATAAAATGGTACAATTAAATTTTTTTTTTTTCTTACCATATTAAAATATGGATTTTTTTTACTTTTGTAAATTGCTACGACAAAATCATAATTTCCAGAAGAATATTTATTAATTGCTCTTTTTACTGTATCAGCAGTTCTTAAAGGAGATGTTGGAGGTAAAGAAATAAAAAATTTGGGTTTTTTATTTTTAATGCTCATACTGTTTAAATAATGTCTCCAAACATCTAACTCGTTAGAATTATCTTTAGATAATTTTTTTGGCCTCTTAAGGATGTTAATTTTATTTTTCTTTCCTATATTAAGTATTTTTCGGTCATCAGAGCTTAAAGTAATTTTTGATTCTTTAAACTCTTTTCCAATTTTAATAGCATGCTCTACAAGTGTTTTTCCAAAAAAATTTTTAATATTTTTTCTATTTAAACCTTTTGAACCACCTCTTGCACAAATTAGAAAATTAGTCAAAGTTTTTTGATTTGATTTGTTAGTTTTAAAGTCAAAAGAGAATTATTTATATTTTTATAATTACTGATTTGAAAATTTAACACTTTTTTCAGATAAATCCATTGTCTTAGATAAGTTAACTCTAAATCATTTTTGTTTTGAAAGATAATTTTCGAGTTAGTTTTGTTTTTAAACTCTATTTTATTTTTTATAAAATTCATAAAAACTGTTCCCTTTTCAAAAATCAGTTGACACTCCCTGAAGTTATCTTCTCTATAGAAATCCATAACAAGATTCACTAATATTTTATTCTTATTTATAAGAGTTGCATAAACTGAGTCCTCAACATCGAATTGTTTATAAAAGGACTTAAAAGTTACTGATTTCATAAGCTTTAATTCACCTAATAAATTTATTAAATAATTAATTTCATGACTCAGTTCGTTTAATACACCTCCTCCTAATTTTTTATTTATTGATACAGTTTTTTTATAATCTTTTTTTCTCCAGTACCTCACATTATAACCTACAACTGATCTTGCTGAAATTAGTCTACCATATTTTTGCAATTTTATTATTTCTGAAACCTTGTTTATTAAAGATGAAAAATTTAAATTATATCCAACCCAGATTTTTTTTTTTAATTTATTTGTTAAACATTTTTTTGCTTCTAAGAAATTATCTGAAAGTGGTTTTTCAATAAAAATAAAATTTGAGATTTTATAAATTTTTTTAAGAGTTTTTATATGACTTTTAGCGTCATTTGATACAACAGTCAAAAAATAATTTTTTTTTAAAAAGTGTTTTTGGTTAGAAAAGAAGTATCTTGAACTTATATGTAAAATTTTTTTTTTTTTGTAAATTTTTTTTAAAATTTTATAATGTTTAAATGATATTGATCCTTTACCAATTATTAATATTAAATCTTTCATTTATAAGTTATCTAATTTTTTTAAAGTTAGACATTATACCAACCTCAACCCAATTTTCATGTGCTGGAAAAGCAATAACTTTATAATTTTTATTTTTTAAGTTTTTAATAAATGTAACCATATCTATCTTTTTATTTTTTTTTTAATTCCTTAAATATTTTTTTAGAAAACACGTATATTCCAGCGTTAACAAAATGTTCTGTAATTTTTTTTTCAAAAAGCTCTTTAACCTCAATTCCATTTAATTCAACCTCACCAAAAGGATTTTTTGTTTGTATTTTTTTTAATACAATAGTTACATCAGCATTATTGTTTTTGTGGAAATCTAGTACTTCACTATAGTTTATATTTGTTATTATATCACAATTGACAACTAAAAAATCTTGTTGTGGTTTTTTTATAAGAGATAGAGCCCCAGCAGTTCCTAATGGTTTTTTTTCATAAGGAAAATCAAAATTTAAATCATATTTTTTATTTAAAAATTTTTTTATCATATTTTTTTTATAAAATGTTGTAATTATAAAATTTTTAAAATTAGATCTTAAAGCTGAATCAATAATATAACTTATCATCTCTTTATTTTTTATTTTAAGTAATGGTTTAGGTGCTGACTTGGTATAAGGCTTTAGCCTTGATCCATAACCACCTGCCATTATAACAAAATTATTATTTCTATATTTTTCAATTTCACTTCTTGTGAATAAATCATGAATTATGCCTTTATTATTTACTATTGGCAGATGATCTACTTTTCTTATATTCATAATGTCCATTAGTTCAATTTTTGATAATTTTCTTTTTATTTTAATGGGGTTTTTATTCATTATTTTAATAACACTTTCATTTAGAGACCTCTTAGAAAGGATTGCTTTACGTATATCTCCATCAGTTACTGTACCTAAAAGTTTTAAACGATCATGAATCAAGCAAATTTTTGATCCTGACTTATTAAGACTTATCATGGCATCTTTTATTGAAGATTTTCTATTGCACAAAGATTTTTTAAAATTTGTTTTGTTTTCTTTAAATATTGTCATTAAGAGTTTATGATTTTTTGTAGTATTTTTTTTTTTGTATTTTTTCGATAATAAACATTTTTTACTTTTTTCAATGAGTTTTGAAAATTATCTGACATAATATGATTCAATTTTTTCATAATATTGCTATCATTATAACTACTATTTACAATATTACTGGACTGGATACGTCCTTTTTGTCTATCTCCCAGATTAATAACAGGTATTTTTAGTGAAGCTGCCTCTATAATTCCACTTGATGAATTTCCAATTAAACAATCACAATTTTTAAGAACTGAAAAATAATACTCCTTTCCGAAGGACTTGATGTAAAATGCATTGTAATTTTTGTCAGTAAATTTTTTGATTTTATGGATAATATATTGACTACCAACATCATGACCCGGGCTTGAAAAAAAAATATTAAAATTCTTTGTTTTTTCAAGAAATTTAAAAAAAATATTTATTTTTTTTTTGTGATAAGTTAGCAAATTGGTTTCTGGGTGAATACTTACAAAAATATTTTTTTGTGAAAATTTTATTTTAAATTTTTTTTCTATCTTTTTTTTTGATTTGAATTTTTTAATGCTCTCTATATTTTCAACTGCCAAACTTCCATAATTATAAATATTTTTTTTTTTCTGCAAAATATTTATTAAATTATTTTTATAATTTGAATGAGATACAAAATGTAAACTAGACATTAAAGATATGATTTTCCTTATTTGATTATCATAAGAACCATATGTTTCTTCACCCCCATGAATGTGAATAATAGGAGTCTTTGCAAAGAAAAATGGTAAACATGCACCCAGTAGTTCATATCTATCACCAAGTACAATTATTTTTTGAAAATTATTTTTTTTTATAATTTTTCTAATTTCATTAAATATCGAAGATATGTTAAACAATAAAGTATCTACTTTATCATCAGATAATTTCAATTTATTAAATATTATAACTTTGTCTTTAAGTATTTTTTTATATTTAGAACTTATATAACCAAATTTTTTGGAGAAATGTGATTTTGTTAGTCCTAGATAAACTTGGTATTTTTTTTTTTTTACTAGTTCTATTATTATATTTTCTAAAATTCCATAATCGGCTCTTGAAGAAGAAAAAATAAAAATTTTTTTTCCTTGGTTCATATTAATTGTCCAATTTTATAATTTTTTTTTGATATTTTATTTTTTAACTTCAAAAAATAGAAAGGATCTTTGCCATTCTTTGGTCTTCTTGCTGTAATATTTTTTTCTGAGATTTTATCTCCAATATTAATATTAGTTTTTGCAATCAAAGATTTTCTAATTAATAATTTATTTTTTTTTTCAATATAAGATAACGATTTAGAAGTTGTTCCCAATATTTCTTTTAGATTTTTAATTTTTTTCACATAATTTTTAAAATCCTTGGGATTTAATGATGATCTATGATCTGGACCTTTAAGATTATTATTTAAGGTTAGATGTTTTTCAATAATAGTTGCTCCTAATAATCTTGCTATCATACCTGTATCTTTAGACATGGTATGGTCTGAAAAACCTAATTGTGTTTTAAACTTTTTTTTCATTGTATATAGGAAATTTAAGTTCAGGTCTCTTAGTTCTGTTGGATACTTAGAAACACAATGCATTAATATTAACTTATCTTGACTTATTTTTTTTTTTTTCAAATATAAATAAATTTTTTTAATTTCATTTATTTTAGTTGCTCCAGTTGATAAAATAATTTTTTTTTTATATTTTAAAATTTTATCTAAAATAAATATATTATTAATCTCGCCTGATGGAATCTTAAAGAAATTATCATTTATTTTATTTAAAAAATAAGCATCATCTTCAGAAAATATTGAACAAAAAAATTTAATTTTATTTTTTTTAGAAAATTTTTTTAATTCTATAATATCTTGCTTACTGAGTTGTAGTTTTTTTAATAAATCTAACTGTTCTTTGTCTTTTGAGTTTTTCTTTTGATATTCTGCCAATTTTGTCTTTTTTTGAACCAAATTTTTAGCTGTGAAGTATTGCAACTTTACAAAATCAGCTCCACATTTTTTTGCAGTCAAAATTAACTTTTTGGCTTTAGAAATCGAACCATTATGATTAACTCCAATTTCAGCAATCACTAAAGTTTTCATTTTAATTACTAGGAATACATATAACTCTTTTATAGATATCTAGAGAGTTATCTAAATTTGATTTTGGATATTTTTTAAAGTAGTCAATTTTACTAATTGGAGTCCACATTAATCTAATAGCGATTTTTCTTTTTTTAAATTTATTTTTTATTTTAATTAAATCTTTTTTATACTTACTTTTAAGTATTAAAGCTTGAAGCCAATAATTGCTTCTTTGATGATTATTTTCTCTATAAACTGTAAAATATTTGTTGTTTTTTTTTTCAAAAAATTTTTCGTACTTATAAAAAAGATGTCTTTTTTTATTAATTTTTTTTTTTATGTTTTTTGTCTGAGCTATTCCTAATGCGGCGTTTAAAGACGGCATTCTCATATTATAACCCAAACCTAAATGGTCTTGAAACAAAGTATTTTTTTTATTATTAACAGTCGCTAATGCTAAAATATTGTTTGCTAACTTTTTATCATTGGCAATTATTGCACCACCACCTCCAGAAGTTATAATTTTATTTCCATTAAAACTAAGAACTGCTAAAGTACTGTAATATCCAGGTGGTTTATTATTGTATAAACTTCCAAATGCTTCTGCTGCATCTTCTATGAGAGGTATTTTGAATGTTTTAGATATTTTTTTTAGTTCTAGCATGTCACATATATGACCATATACATGTACTGCAATAATTGCTTTTATTTTTCTTTTAGTTTTTAAATTAAAACATTCATTACCAACTATCTTTGTGTTCTTCAATAAGTGCTTATGAAGTTTTATTGGACATATATTTAAATTATTCTTAGATACATCAACTATGTGTGGTATGGCATTACAATATATAACTGCATTTCCAGTCGCTACAAAAGTTAAATTCGGTATTATTACCTCATGATTTTTCTCAATTTTTAAAGCTTTGAGAGCCAAAAAAATTCCTGAGGTACCACTATTTAGTGCAATTGCATATTTACATTTATTTTTTTTTTTTAAAATATTTTCAAACTCTTTTGTTTTTTTTCCTTTTGTGGATACCCAAGTAGATTTAATTACATTTTTAACCTCATTCATTTCCTTGCTTCCCAAGTGTGGTCTATGTAAATCAAAAGTTTTAGTAAATTTTTTCTTTTTAAATTCATTTAAAAGTAAATCTAGTTCTTTCATCACTTATCAAAAATTATAATCGTTAAAATCTTTGTAACTTTTTATATTATTCATATACCAATCAACAAGGTCATTAATTGATAATATAAATTTTTTTTTATTTAAAACTTTAGGCTTCCAATTAAATGTTTTTTTAAATTTTGAACTATCAGATATTAATTTTAACACTTCACTTGATTTTGGTCGTAACCTTTTTTTATCTGAAATTATAATAACTTTTTTATTCAATTTTTTTTCGACAATTTTAACTATATCTTTAATTTTTATTAAAACACCACTTCCAATATTATATTCCTGTCCATATATTTCTTTTTTGTTTGACAAAACCGCATTTAAAAATGCATTAACAATATCTGTTACTAAGTTAAAATCTCTGTAAGTATCAATATTTCCTAACTTAATTTTATTATTTTTATTTTTTAATATTTGAGTAATAACTGTTGGAATTATTGCTCTTAATGACTGCCGTGGTCCAAACGTATTGAATGGTCTTAATATTATTACAGGTGATTTATACGTATAAAAAAAAGATTTTGCTAATTGATCTGCTCCAACTTTAGATGCTGCATAAGGTGATTGTGGGTTTATTGGATGGTTTTCAGACATAGGGCTTACTTTGCAAGTTCCAAAGATCTCACTTGTAGATGTAATAATAATTTTTTTTATATTATTTTTTCTAGATGAGTTTAAAATATTCAGAGTACCTTTAATATTAGTTTCTACAAATGAATTGCTTGAATGAAATGAATATGGAATAGAGATCAATGCTGCTAAATGAATAACAATATCACATCCAATAATAGCATTGTTGATATTTTCATAATCTCTTATATCTCCAAAAAAAAATTCTAAATTTCTATTTGGTTTTATATAATCTAACCAACCTTTTGAATTAAAAGAATTATAAAATACAAAGGCTCTTACTTTAAACCCTTTGCTTAATAAAAGTTCAACTAAATGGGAGCCGATAAATCCTTCTGAGCCTGTGACTAAAATTTTTTTCATTAAGTTAAATTAAATATATAATGTTAATCATTTAATAGCCATCCTCGATTTGTTCTTAAAAAAGATGGAGATATTTTACACTTGATTTTACCGTGGATTTTATCTTTTGGTAAATGTTTTAGATATAATTTTTTGTACTTTTTCCAAAATAATTTATTATTAATCTCATTTCTTTTACTAAGTTTAAAACTATTATTAATATAATTTATCATATCTAAAGTACTATTTTTAATCTCGTCTGCGGATGGATCACTTAATATTATTCTCTTTCTTTTGAATTCATCACCATTTAAGCTAAATGCTAAATTGTTAGAAAAAATTTGATCAATTGTTAACTTTTTTTTCCCTAGTCTAGCCTTGTGTATTTTAGTTGTTACCATTATTTTTTTTGATCCAGTAGCGAAAATTCCTAGTGGCATTGAAGCAATATGTAGTATTGGCTTTCTAAAAATAAATGGTACTGCATCAAATCCAGTATGTGTACTTACACATAACTTACAAATGTAACCTAAAAAAATATCCATAAAATCTGATTTAATTTTACTATTTGAATAATCAAAGTAGTTTTTGCTAAATATATTTAGTTTAAACTTTGTATAATCTCCCATTCTGAATACATAATAGCCTTTACTTATTAATATATTTATTGACTTTTTAAATAATCTTATATCCACATTTCTAAAATCATGATAACTTTGTTTTTTTCCATAAATTTTAGTAAGATAACCATCATCTCTAACAATTAAACAGACTATCTTTGCTTTTTTTTTAAGACCTATAGAATTAAGAATTTGATATCCTTTTTTCAATTCTTGGTTACTTAACTTAATTTGAGATGGATATTTTTCTATAAGATTCATCACATCATTATCTGAACTTAAAGTAGATCCAGCGATATTATGTTTAAAAATTTTAAATCTTCTAGCAACTAGACAAAAAGGTCTTATAAAAAATTTTGGGAAGATATTTAATTTCTCAGACCATTTTTTTCCTAAAAAGTTATTGCAAATATTTCCACCAAAATAATAAAAGTCATATTTGCTCTGGTTTTTAAATTTTATATCTTCTAAAATTGATAATTCAGTATTCATTGCAAAATGCCCAATTCTATCACTATGTAAAAAACCAAACCGAACAAAAAAAATAAATTTTAGTGGTAGTAATAATATTAGGATTATGAAAGCAAAAGGAATTGTGAATAAAAGTTTTGGATCTTTTCTAATTATTGATAACTCTTTTCTAAAGTATTTAAACATTTTTATTATTCAAAAATAAAGCACAATGTAATTATAATTTACTTATAGTATTATTTTCAATTTTATAAATTTTATCAAAACTTTCCTCTAAAAGCTTATTGTGCGATATAAATAAAATGATTTTCTCATTTTTTATTTTATTAACTACTTTTATAAATTCTTTCTCTGAATTTCTATCCAAAGATGAGGTGGATTCATCGAAGATTATTATCTTCGGATCTAAATATAGTGTCCTTGCTAAAGATATTTTTTGTCGTTGACCTCCTGAAAGTTGCAATCCTTGTTCTCCAATATTACTATTGAGTTTGTTAGGCAATTTGTTTATTAATTCCTCAAGGCTCAATTGTTTAATTATGTCTTTGACTCTATCAAAATTTATCTGATTATATTCTATCCCAAAGCAAATATTATTTAAGATTGTGTCATCAATTAAGTTTACATGTTGAGATACATGGCCAGTAATTTTTTGTAATGTTTTTTTATTAAACTTTTCATTGTCATTTATAATTATTTTACCTTTGTAATCGAAAATTAGTCCTGAAATAATATTTGCTAATGTCGATTTTCCAGATCCTGTTCTTCCAATTAAACCAGTAATTTCACCAGAAAAAATTTCTAAATTTATATTATTTAAAACATTTACTTCTTGTTCCTCTTTTCTAAATGAAAAATTCAGATCTTTAACTTTTATTGAGACTATCTTGAAATTATTTTTAATAAATTGATCAAATTTAGGATTATTTACAATTTTTTCGTTTAGGTTTTTTGCATTAATCAAATCTTTAAAAACTACCTCAAAGGCAGGAATATTGTGGGTCAAAGAATTTATGGATCCTATTATTTTATTTGCGCTAGGAATCACTCTAAACATAGCCGCTGCATATAAACTTAAAATGGGTACCAATTCAGAAATATCATTTTTTATAAAAACAAATGAATAAATTATTATGGTTAGAATAAATAGGGCCAAAAATTCAAAGTAAACTCTTGGCAAAGCACTTACAAGTTGCTCAAAAATAGCAATCCTTGCTCTTTCAAAAGAAAAATCTCTGAACTTCTTAATTAAATAGCTAGATTTATCAAATAACCTTACTTCCTTAAACAATGTAAAAGCTTGATTTAAACTTTTAATTAAATTTCCATCAATTAATTGTCTTTTTTCACCAAGTGTTTCAAGTTTTTTTTTAAAATAGGATACATAAAAAATTGAGATGATAGAGATAATTAGCATAGAAATTATTGATCCCATAGGCTCATAAAAAATAAGCAAACCACTAATTCCAATAATTAAGATTATCTCTACAAATAAATTGATTAAATTATGGATCACACTAGAGACAAAAATTCCACTCTCAAATATAATATTTCTTATTAAATCTGCAGAGTTATATTTTAAAAATTTTATATAATCCTCTGACAGATACTTAAGTAATAATTTTTCTCCATATTTTACTTGAGAATAATGAACAAATTTTTTATCATACCAAGTCAAAAAGGTAACGAATAAACTTTTTACTAAATAAAAAACAAGTAATGATGTGATTGCAAATATAAGTATTTCAGTTTTTTCATAGCTAGAAATATAATTTTCTAAAAAGGGAAACTTTTCAATTAAAGTATACTTTTCCTCTAATAAAATTATTACCAAAGGTATAACCATACCAACACCGACTATGTCAAAAAAAATTGATATTATGCTTAAAATAGTTAGAACTGCTGCTTGAAACTTAACATCTTTATCTAAAATACTATAAATGTTTTTAAAGAGAGTTTTATTTAATTTCATAAAAAAAATGACTATAGTTTATTTTAAGAAAAATTCATTTTTTTTTAAAAAATCTTCAGCTACTGTTCCTTTATTTTCAATAACAGCTCTTTGAGGATAATATTTTTCAATGTAGTGACTATACAACTTTTTAAATTTAATCTGATTTTGTTTATTTACATTATTTTCGGTGAAGTTATGATCTAATTTACTCATCATTTCCTTGCAAGCACTAAGAATATCTTCCTCAGATGGATGCATAAGCTCTATTTCCTCCATTAAATAACTGTCACCATGTATATTAAAAACTTCATTTTCAAAGATTTCAGATGTAGTTAAATATCTGTTTAAGGTTTTTGAATAATATTTTTTAAAAATAGATAAAAACAGATTTGAGTATGTTCTTTGTAATACAAAAGGAACAACCCCAACTTCAATTACAGGAATTTTAAATGCTGTAGGTACTGAGTCCAATCCAGTTATAGATGAAATAACAAACTTACTCTTATATAATAAAAAAATATTAATAAAATCATTTTTGTGGTCAAAATCGTCATAAAAATAAACATTTTTACTATTTTTTAAAATCAAATTAGTCAATTTTTTTCTCTCACAACCAAAAATCATAACCTTACTTTTTTTTTCTATTAAATAACTTATGGTTCTTTCAAAATATTTTATATCTGTATTTCGATGTGTATGGTGTGCAAAATTTATTTTTTTATAACTATTTTTTAAATAATTTTCATCTCTTAATATTATTGATATAAACTTTTCATCAGGATTAATATTAATAGTTTTCAAATATTCATTTCCTTCACGTATTTCATCATTTGTAAAAGATAACTGTAAACTGGCTTTATCTTGCGAGTTTAAATTATCAAAAGATGAAAGTGGAGCTATTTTATTTTTTTCAACAAAACCAATTTTTCTGTAGTAACCTAATTCGTGTTTTCTTTTAGAGTCTAGTATTTTATCAAAATAAAATTCATTCAAGGTATTTATGGGATGCATTATAAACCATGGCAGATAAAAGCATTTCCTATGTAACATTTTCTGTATTTGAACATTGCAAATTTTTTCTCTATCATAAAATATCTCTAAACTTTTTATATTTACTTTATTCAAACCCAGTTCATTTTCGCACAAATAAATATTCATGTTTTCTACATAATGACCAATTCTTGTTGAAATATTACAGTTCCATCTAATTAAAAAAAATGGAGAAATTAACCTAATAATTAATACTAAAAAAAATGCTATTGGATAAAATAAATAAGTTAAAGTTTTATAAAATAATTTATATAAATATTTACTTTGATTCATGTTCAAAAAATAAATTCCAAGTATGATCAATACGATATTTCTTATCTAAATTTGACATATCAAAAAAATTAAATTTTCCATGAATATTTGGCAGAAAAGGATTTTTATATATCAGTTTGTATCCTTTATTTTCTAAAAATTTAATGAATTTTTTAATATTATGAAATTTTATAAAATATCTTTTTCCATAATAATTACCAATCAAATAGAAGTTTTTTTGCTTTGTCCCAAAAAAGTCAGAAATTAGAAGGTATTTAGGTTTTTTTTTCATTTGTAAAAAAATTTGGTTAAGTAATCTTTTATAATCCTCGACATATTCTAAAGTACTGCCAAAATGGATAATCTCATGATAATTTATTTTTTTAAAGTCATAATAAAAATCAACAGCAGATCGATTAGAAAAATTTTTCTTTACCATTTTTGCAGCAATTTTTGTAAGTTCATTGTTTTGATCAAATAAATAATATTTAATATTTTTAAGTAGGAAGCCCTTTTTGAAAAATTTAATTAATGTATTCCCTACTCCTGAACCATAGTCCAAGATAGTTATATTTTTTTTTATTGATGCTATGCCTAAAATAAAATGAAGGAATGTATAGTCAAAGTCGTAATCTTTATTTAGTATAAATTTCGTATTTTTTTTTTTATTTCTATAAATGTAATCTTTTGAATAATATAAATTATCACTCTTGGGTATTTGATTTTGAATTTTTCTATAAGAAAAGTAAACTTTTTTTTCAAAAATTTTAAATGTCATATAAGTATATAGTATTTATCATTTTTTTAATAAATTCTGTTAAAATTATATTTAACTATTATTTTATAATTTTATAATTACCAATATACAAGATGTCTATTCCACTGCCAAAAAAGGTTTTTATTGCGTCGGTAGGAGAATTTACAATTGGCTCATTATTAAGATTAAAACTAGTGTTAATAACACACCCAATACCTATTTCCTTTTTTACATATCTTAATAATTCGTAAAAATTTTTGTTATTTTTTTTATTTACAACATGAACTCTAGATGAATTATCATAATGAACGGCTTCTTTTAATTGTTTCACTTTATGATCGTCAAGAAATAGAGAAAAAGTCATAAATTCCAATTGATCATTGGTGATATTTTTTAATTTAAAATCTTCATTTAAAATAGATGGGGCAAATGGACGGTAGCTTTCTCTATTTTTAATTTTTAAATTAAGAATAGATCTAATATTTTTAATTTTTGGATTTGCAATAATGCTCCTCGACCCTAATGCTCTTGGTCCAAATTCCGATCTTCCTTGAAACCAACCTATAATCTTTCCTTTTTTAATTTCAGCTGCACAATCTGAATGACAATTTTTAATCTTATTATTCTTTATTCTTAGTTGTTTTAAAATTTTATTAATTGAATTGTTGCTGTAGGAAGGTCCTAAAAACATATTTCTAAGTGGATTAACTATTCTATTGTACTTAGCTGCTGAATACATTGCATTTCCAATTGAAAGTCCTCTATCTGATGCAGCTGGCATAACATAAACTTTTTTAAAAGTTCCGTCTAAAAAATTTTGGTTGGCGAGAGAATTTAATGCACATCCTCCAGAAAGACATAAATATTCAATCTTATACTTATTTGCAAAATGTTTTACTAAATCAACATAAACTTTTGTAAATTGCAACTGAACGCTAGCAGCTAAATTAAAATGCTCTTGTTTAAACTTAGTTGATGGTAATCTTTTAGAAACATTAAACATTCTTCTTATTTTTTTTGAATTATATATTGGTTCATTTGTGTTAGTTAGGTTTTTCAATGATAATATTTTACTTATATTTGATTTCACCTTTTGCAGATTTGAATTGAAATAGAGAAGTTTATTCATATTATATAAGGGTTTACCGAGTGCAGCCATTCCCATTACTTTATATTCGCCCTCATTAAGTCTAAAACCCAAATAGTTGGTAAATATTCCATAAAAGTCACCTAGAGATTTATCTCTAGCATCTTTATAAATTTGTTTTCTTTTAATTTTTTTGTTTTTTTTTTCGAAAATAGATAGCATTGTAGAAGTTCCATCTCCCACGCCATCTACAGAAACAACAAGGGCTTTTTTAAAACCAGATGATATAAAGCTACCATATGAGTGTGATATAGGATGTTCTACTATCTCTATTTTTGGACAATATCCAAAGTAATAATTCATAATTTTTTTTATTTTAAATTTCATTGGTTTAAAAGTTGAACCATCAACTGACAGCAAATCTACATTTCTAATTTTTATCTTTGCTTTTTCTAGTGTAAACTTTATGGATTTATGAGGGAAAAATAACTGAGAAGATTTTACTCTATTAAATCTCTCTTCTTCTGCAGCTGCAATTAATTTTTTGTTTTTTATAATACATGCTGAAGAATCATGTGAAAACCCATTGAATGAAACATGTATACCTAATATGATCATATCGAAATTTATTTTTTAAAAACGACATAATGGAGTAAATTACCCCAAGTTTTACTTATATTTGATTTTAAATAATAATTAATAATCAAATTTGAGTTATTCATATCTGAATTTAATAATTTTAATAATTTAATTAATTCCTTAGAATATATTTTTAAATCGTTATCTTTTAAAAATTCATAGAATTCTTTTTGAATTTCAACTTTATAATTCAATTTATGATTTAATAACATTAAATTCATTTTTTTTGTGGTTTTATAAATATCCTTTAACAATTTTTCACTAATAATTTTTTTACTTTTAACTTTTTTTCCAAGAAAAAAGGTTAAGTAATTTTTTCGCCATTCATTTAAAATTATTTTATTCCAGTATCTATAATCAAAGTTTTTATTTTCAACATCTTTATACCATTTATGAGAATTTAAATTACTAAAAACTGGAGAATTCGAATGGCATATTAATTTTAATGATTTAGCTAATTTAAATAATTCGTTTAAACTCCAAATTTTTGAGGCATATGGGTTAATTAACTGATCTTTCCACCAAGAACTAAAGCTTCTTGATTTATTTAAATTGTCAAATTCTTTTTTAAATAATTTCAAAGCTAAATCATAACCCTTTTGGCTTTTAGGATTAATTTTTTTTTTGTAACAAACTTTTAACAAAACATATGATTTTAAATACTCAAAAAAACCACCATAAACATCATCGTAATTCAATATTAAAAAACCTCCATTTTTCAGGTATTTTGAGATTTTTCTAACATAGAAATTTCTTTTATTGAGAGTATTTATAAAACCTTCAGCAATAACAATGTCAAATTTTTTTTTTACATTAAAATTTTCAATTTTTTTTTTTGATAATAATTTGAGTTTATTTTTTTTTCCTATTTGTTGAAAATTTTTTTTTATTAATGGGTGGAGTTTTTCGTGTGGTTCTACTAAATAAATATTACATCCATTAATTGCAAACAAACATGTATTTTCAGCTCCATTGGGACCGAACTCTAAAACATCTTTGTTATTCAGAAATGTTAAATTTATATTAAGATGTCTTTCTATTAAATTTATTCTTTTTAATAGATGTTTGCCAATACTTTTTTTATTTGAAAAATTTATAGGTACAGGATTAAATTCATTTGATTTATAATATTTAAGCACTGTCATTTTTTATAAAAGTTATTTACAGTTTTAATTACATATTTCACTTCTTGGTTGGTAATTTTATCATTTATTGGCAGGCTTATAATTTTCTTTATAATTTTTTTAGCATTTTTTAGTTGATTATTATTAAAACTTTTGTATGCCATTTGATCACTTACTAATAAGGGATGTTTAACCCTAGCCTCGATACCTTTTGAATTAAGATATTTCAAAAGTTTATTTCTATTTTTAACTTGAATTGTATAAGTATAGTATGTATCTGAGGAGTTTTTCTCCTCAATTGGTTTAACAAAATTAGTTAATAATTTTTTATTGTATTCATATGCAACTTCTTTTCTTCTTTTGATTATTTTTTTTAAATTTTTTAAAAATTCAAGAATAAATGATGCTTGTATTGTATCAATTTTAAAATTTAAACTGGGATAATAACAATTTTCTTTATTCAGAGTGCCTGCATATCTCAGAATTTTTATTTTATTATAGATTTTTTTATTATCTGTCACTACAGCACCCGCCTCACCTAGACTTGGCAAAGTTTTCATAGGATTAAAACTAAAACAAGATATATCTCCAAATGATCCGCTCGGTCTATTATCTTTAAAAGCTCCAAATGATTGTGCTGCATCTTCAATTACAAACAAATTGTATTTCTTAGCTATTTTTAAAATTTTACTAACATTTGCAATTTTTCCAGTATAATTTACGTAAAGAATTGCTTTAGTTTTTTTATTAATTAATTTTTCAATTTTATCTTCATCAATATTTAAGTCATTTTTTATATCTACAAAAACTGGTTTGGCATTATTTAAAAGAATTGAGTTTGTGCTTGAAACCCAAGTCATTGGTGAAGTGATAACCTCATCGCCTTTAGATATATTAAGTGCTTTAACAGCTAAGTATATTGCATCTGTGCCGGAAGCAGTTCCTAAACAATACTTTCTACGAGTAAATTTAGAAATTTTATTTTCAAACTCATTCACTTCAGGACCAAGTATAAATTGTCCATGTTTTAAAATTTTGCTAAATCTAGCTAAAATGTTTTTTTTCAAAGAATTTTCTTTAAATTCTAAATTTACAAATCTAATTTTTTTCATGAAATTTATTATTTAATAAAAGTTTGAAAGTCTTAATTTCTTGAGTATTTTTAGGACACCACTTTGGAAATTTACAATTAGTTATTCTATTAAACTTTCCAGATTTGTATTCATGATAGATAACCCTAGTCGTTAATGGAAAAGTTACGTGATATTTATTAATAGGTGTTTTGTAAATATTATTTTTTTCTAGTTTAAAATGTTTAGTAATTTTTCCTACGTTTGAAAATATTACCACACCAAGTACTCCCTCTTTGATGCTATATGTATCATAACCATTAGTATGTTTATGTGGCTTATAAAAGTTTTTTTTATGTTGTAGCAACATCATATCTTGTAGCTTATCATTATAACTTGCATGAAAACAAATTCTAATATCTTCATGATTTTTATTAGATAATTTCTTTAAAAATTTCAATACTCCAATAGTATCAATTACAACATTTTTTTTTTTATAATAAAAAGATCTTGATCTACCCTTTTTATCTTCAATAAATGAACTATTAGGATTATTTAACATTACTATAAAGTTTATATATGTTGGATTTAAATTTTGTTGGAATAAATTTTATTTTAATTAATTTATTTATATTCAATGAAACATCTTCTGGAACTTTTTTTGGAACTCTTTGTTTTATCAATTTATAATTTTTAATTTTTTTCAGTTTTAGAAATAAATTGAGGCAATCTAATCTTGAAAATCTTTCTGTTCCACCAAAATTGTAAAGACCATATTTATTACTCCTCTCAACAAAAATTAAAAATCTATATATATCTCCCGAATAAATTGGGGAAAAATACTGGTTCTCATAACATTGAAACGTGAAATTTTTTTTTTTTATGCTCTTATTCCAATTATTTACAAAACTATTATCCGTTTGGATATTGGTATAGGTTTTAGCTAATCTTAAAATATAAAATTTTTTTGCATTTTTCATTATGTAATTCTCAATTTTCAATTTTTGGTTTGCATAAAGGTTTACAGGTTTAACTTTACTATTTTCTTTACTAAAGGATTTAGTGCCAGGATAAACCCATTCTGTAGAAAAAAAAATAAATGGTTTTTTTTTTTCAATAAGATCTTTAATCATAATTTTGTTTAATTTAACATTTACAAAATTTGAGTGTTTTTTATCTTTTACACATTCATCATTTTTAGAAATCCCCTGTAATAGTACAATTAAAGATACTTTGTTAAGATTAAATTTTTCCGAAATTTTATGTTTAGAAGGATCAAATTTAATTAATTTTTTTTTTTTATTTTTAAAATAAGTTCCAATCAACTTATTATTTTTGTCTAATTTAAATAAAGATTTTCCAATACTACTTGACCCTCCAATAACTAAAATTTTTTTATTGGAAATAGATAAACTCATAATCACCATTATATCTGTGTTTTTTAAAAAGCCATTCCCATTCTTTAGGACTTAAAAAAGTTTCACATGTTAAAGCCCAACATTGTAAATTAAATAGTTCCTTATTGTCTCTATAACTTTCGACCATTAAATATTTTTTTTTTGCTATTCTTGAAAATTCCTTAAGTGCTATCTCCAATTCTAAAAGATTGAAATTATGATATAATCCAAATGAAATAGCTAAATCAAATTCATTTGTCTTAAATGGAAATTTTTTTTTTGCATCATAAACAATTAAATTTTTTTTTACGAATTTATGTGAATTTTTAATTGCATGTTTAGAAATATCCAATCCTAAAATTTGGCAATTTGGCAAAAATTTCTTTAATTCATAAAGCAAATATCCTTTTCCACATCCAACATCTAAAATTTTAGATTTATTATTTAGATTAAATTTTTTAATAATTTTTTTTGCAACAGGGGTTAGTCTTCCAGGAATATATGCATACCCTCCATAACCATATTTTCTATCACCATCCCAATAATCTTTTTCATATTTTTTTGCAATCCCCATGCAGTGAACTTTTTTATTAATCATTCGCTCTAGGTAGTTTCTTTTAGTTGTATTATGGTTCTTCTGTAAAAAATTTAATTTTTTTAGCATGCCTAGATACTCCCTTTGGCAATATCCTCAAAATCATAGTCTTTTAATCGGTAGGGTGACAAATTAGAATTTCCTAACTTTCTTTCTATGTGTGTAAACTCACTATAATTAAAAATTTTCCACGTTTTATTATTTTCGAAAGCATTATTTTTGAACTTAAAATTTCTTATCATGCAAGGTAAGGCTAATCTAGGTGAAAATGTATCTCCATTAATTTCTAGTGATCTATGTAACAACATACTGTGCATAATAATTATGTCTGTATAATTAAGATTGGTTTTAAAAGTTTTAAATTTATCTGGAAGCACTAATGGCTTTCTATTACGATGTGGAATATGGCCCCAATTATGTGAGGTTTTGGCAACTTCAATTTGACCATTATAATCTTTTTGAAAAATTGGGGTCCACATTATTATAGATGAAGTATCTGCTCCGGACCAAATTTCTTGATGCCAATCTTTGAAATAATAATTTTTTTTTAAAAAATTTTTAGGCAAATTTATAGTAACTGATGGTTCATCTAAAAAAGATAAATCCTTACCTAATAGATCAACTATTTTAGAGTAGAATTTTTTGCTAGTAAATAATTGCTGAAAAATTCTTTCATAAATTAATTTGTTATGAATTGCTCTACTTATATTGAATAATTTATTTTTTTGGGTTTTAATTGAAGAACAAAAACTTTTATAATTTATTTCTTTATTTTTCTTACTTATAACACTCAAACATAAATCTTGAATTTTTTTATGCAAGTTTTCCGAAAATGCATTACGAATAACCATATAACCATTATTAATAAAACTTTTATTCATAATTATTTGCCAAGATTTCCTTTCTTTAATGAAGAAAAATCATTTAAACAATATTTCAAATTTTTTTTTATTAACCATATTGTATTTATTCTATTCATATCATCAAAGTTTCTTAAAGTAAGTCTCTCTGTACAAAAATGTGCGGTTTTTTCTCTTTTTATTATTTCTTTCATAATTTTTACTCTTACATCATCATCCCCGGGTAGCTGAAAAACACTATAAAAACCAATTCCCTTTATATTATTTTTTTCTTTTACTACTTGATTTAATATTAAGTAACAACTATCCATCGCATATTCAACTGCACTAAGCATATAATGTAAATTATTTTGCATACAATAGTTTCTAATTATATTATTTTGAATATGTTGGGGGACTCTCTCACCCATGAAATTTCTACTAAACATGTATCCTCTTACTTTGATCATTTACTTTTTGGATATTTATAACTAATGCCTATTTCTGAGGCAGCTTTTAAAGTAATAGGTTCAAAAAATTCACCAAGTTTTTTATCTCCATAAGGGGAAAAGACACTTTTAAATCTGCAGTTCATTGACCATCTAGTTTCATTTTCTTTATTTACAATATTTCCATGAGGAAGTCCTTGATTAAAAATTAATATTTGACCATAGTCTACTTTTAACCATTTCACCTTACTTTTAATTTTGTTAAAAAATTCATTACTTGATTTACCAGAGTACTTAGAAAAATTCTTCTCGACTTTTTTGTACTCACTGGGTGGCAAAATATACATAGACTTACTATTATAGCAATTTACCAGAGGTATCCAAATAACAACTTCAAAAGGTGAGTCACCTGACCATATATCTGAATGAAGGGGTAACAGTGATCCTTGATCTTTGGGAGTTTGAATGCTTAAATTTATCCTTGTTTGCATAGATAATTCATTACCTACAATATTGTTCAGAATTTTTTTAGAGGAAAGAAAGTAATTCAGTTTAAATTTTTTATCCTGATTAATATTATTAATTATTTTTAATCTTAGATCATTTAATTGACTTTGTTTAATATTCTTGTGAAAGTTATTTAAAAAATTATCCTTTGGATTATTTTTTTTTTTCTTGATTTTACATACTTTTTCAACGGCTAAAATGATCTTATCTCTCAAATATTTTAGAGATTCAGAATTATCTGACTTTAATATTAAATAACCTTTTTTCTTGAATTCATCTGAAATTTTTTTTTCTTCTGGTTCTTTAAAATCTATCATTTAAGATAAACCTATACATTTTTTTGCACAAATAATCATCATGTAAGTTATTATCTTTTAATATTTCTTGTTGAGTCCCATATTTGTTTGAAAATGAACTTTTTAAACCAAAAATTTTTATATTTGTTTTATTTTGATTATTTAAAGAAGCATGAAATTCTAAGATAGATGATCCAAATCCACCCTGTATTAAATTTTCCTCAATAGTAATAATTTTTTCTGATTTTTTAAAAATTTTTTTTAGTAATTTTTTATCCAAAGGTTTTATTGTAGAGAAATGAATTAATCCGACATTTGTATTGAATTTTTTTTTAATTTTTTTTACTGCATCTAATCCTACTTGTGCCATAACACCAGTAGTCAAAAAATTAAATTTTTCAATTTTTTTTAAAACTATACCTTTTCCTATTTTTGATTTAAAACCACTTGTAATAATTTTTTCTCCTCCTCTTGCAATCCTTATATAAATTGGACCATTTACACTTATAGTCTGTTTCACTAATTGTTTCATATCATTAGCATCACATGGGCTAATAACTGTAAGGTTAGGCAATGTTCTCATTATTGAAATATCTTCTATTGCTTGGTGTGTTGGCCCCAGTGGTGCATATACCATTCCACCTCCGTTACCAATTAAAGTAACAGGCAAATTATGCAAACACAAATCAACTACTACCTGTTCGAAACATCTTCTTGTTATAAAGGTGGCTATTGTATTAACATAAGGTCTTAAATTTTGCATAGCCAAACCTGCCGCCATACCCACAATTGCCTGTTCAGCAACTCCCTCCATTAAATACCTATTTGGAAATTTTTTTTTAAAATTATCTAATACGCCTGGTCCTAGATCTGATCCAATAAAAACTACATTCTTATTTTTCTTAGCCAATTCAAAAACAGTTTCTAAACAAGTCTTTCTCATTTAATCTTTTAAGCAATCATTTAATTTTTTTTTTTTCTTGGTCTGAAAAAAAATTTTTGTGGTGCCAAAAAGGATTCTGTTCTGCAAAATAAAAACCTTTTCCTTTTATAGTATGGCAAATCAAAGCTGATGGCATTTTTATTGTTTTAAGCTTTTTAAAATATTTATTTAATATATTTACATCATGACCATTTACTTCATTTACGTTATATCCAAAAGATTTTAGTTTATCCTTTAAAGGTTCAAGATCCATAACTTCTTTTGTTCGTCCGTAAGACTGTATTTTGTTGTAATCTATAATTACATGAAAATTATTCAGTTTATATTTGCTAGCAATCATTGATGCTTCCCAAAATGAACCTTCGTTAATTTCTCCATCCCCAACAATCACATAAGTTTGAAATTTTTTTTTCTTGATTCTCGCACCTATAGCTACTCCTAGACCAATTGGAGCCCCATGGCCTAGGGCCCCAGTAGATGCCTCAACTCCTGGAACTTTATCAAATTCTGGGTGACCTCCTAATATAGAATTGAATTTACTTGATGTCTTTAAATTATCTTTAGAAAAAAAACCTTTATCAGCCAAAATAGCATATAAAGCTAGACAACCGTGGCCTTTGCTTAAAATAAGTCTATCTCTCTCAATATTTTTTGGATTTTTAGGGTTAACTTTCAGAACATTATCATAAAGAACTCTCAAAATTTCAATTAACGACATTGCTGAACCCATATGACCTCTGTCTCCTCCAATTAAACATTCTAAAACTAATTTTCTTAAATATTTAGATCTTTTATCCAACTTAATTAGTAAAGATTTTTCTTCTTGGTTCATATTTTATTTATAAAAATTATTTATTAGATTTGAAATATAAATTATTTCGCTTTTACTCAAATATTGATTTATTGGTAATGTGAGAATTCTACTTGCTTGCTTTTCAGCTATCGGAAAATCTTTTTTTTTATAACCTAATACCTTAGAGGCTTTTTGTAGATGAATTGGGATTGGATAATGTATTGCTGTTCCTATGCCTTTCTTAAAAAGATAATCTTTTAATTTATCTCTCAAATTTACCTGAACTACGAACGTGTGATATGTATTAAATTCATCTTTTTTTTCATTTGGAAAAAAAATATTTTTTCTATTTAAATATTTTTTATACAACATATAATTACTTCTTCTTTTTTCTATAACTGACTTAAGGTTTTTAAATCTAAAATTTAGTATAGCTGCTTGTATGTTATCCATTCTTGAAACATGACCAAAATCTTCAATATTGTTTCTATTTTTTTCCATACCATGTGACCTTAAATTTTTTATTTTTGAATACAAATATTTATTGTTGGTAGTTAAATATCCAGAGTCGCCCATTGCATTTAAGTTTTTAAGTGGATGAGCAGAGAAACAACCAACACTACCCCATGCACCTGAATACTTATCTTTAAATTTTGATAATATGGACTGAGCAGAGTCCTCTACAACATGCAAATTATGTTTTTTTGCTATAAAATTGATTTTCTCCATATTGCACATTCTCCCAGTTAAATGCACTGGCATTATAATTTTTGTTCTTTTGGTAATTTTCTCTTCTATTTTATCTTCATCTATATTTTGATCATCTTTGACATCAACAAAAACTGGTTTACCTCCTAAATGAATTATAGTTGCAGTTGATGCTACAAATGAGTTGGGTGGAGTAATTACTTCATCCCCTTTTCTTAATCCTAAAAGATGAAGTGATAGCGTTAGTGCGTCTGTTCCACTGTTAAGTGCAACACAATATTTTGTTTTACAAGATTTAGAAATATTTTCTTCGAATTTATCTACTTCGTCACCTCCTACCCAGCTACCTTTGCTAAGCGTTTTATCTATAATTTTTAATAAATCTTTCCTTTCTGATTTATATTGAGCCTGTAAATTTACAAAAGGAATCCTCATTTTTACTATGTTTTAATCTTTTTTTTTAAATTTTTGCTAGTTTTATTGAATTTACATTTCATTACAATATAACCCAAATTGTAATGGACTCTTTAGCTGCATTAGGTCAAAATATCAACATTCAATTAAATTTTACTGACTTAGCAATAAATTTATTAATTGCTGCTATTCTAGCATGGATATTAGAAATAGTATTCATTCGATATAGTAATACAATTAATAACAAAAAAATTTTCAGTAAAAATTTTATTATTATTGCAACAACTACGGCATTTATAATTTCAATTGTAAAATCATCACTTGCGCTCTCATTGGGATTAGTGGGAGCATTATCTATTATAAGGTTCAGGACCGCAATTAAAGAACCAGAAGAAATATCTTATTTATTTATTTGTATAGGAATTGGTTTAGGATTAGGTGCAAATTATAAACTTATTACGATTATGGCAATTTTAATCATAATTTTAATAATAATTTGTAAAGACAAATTTTTTACTGATAAAGAAATTTCCAGCGAAGGCATTTATATTACATTAAATTATAAAGGAAAATTAGATATTAATGATATACTTTCTATCTGCTCGAAACATTGTTCTTCTGTATATTTAAGAGATTTTGATTTGATGATTGAAAACTCGCAAGTTGGTTTAGTGGTCAATTTTGAGCAACCAAATAAAATTGATATCCTTGTTAAAGAAATTAAATTAATTAATGATGAAATTGAAATTAATTTAATTAATAAAAGTGATATTATTTAATCTCAGTAATGTACTTCAAAAAAAATATTAAAAAAATTACAGCAAATATAAATCTAATCAAAGTTTTTTTTTTTATAACATTTTTCATTATCTCGTTTATGTTAGGTGCTTACGCACATAAAAACCATTTTTTTTATACTTTTGTTAAGCCTTTGGTTTTTGAAAATTTAAATTTTATTAAAAAACAGTTTCAAGGAAAATTTCAAAATGTTGAAAAAATTTATTTAAATATAGATTTTGAAAATTTGACAGAACTTAACAATAGAAGAAGTTATTTCTTAGAAAAAGGGGCATTAGATCCAAATAAAAATAATTGGCTAGATATTTCTATTATTCATGAAAATTTTAAATATGATTCTAAAATTAGGTTCAAAGGTAGAGACCCAGAAACTCATTTAAATCCATCCATGCGAAACGATAATGTCTCGTACAAAATAAAAATTAAAAAAAGAAATAAAGGAAATATTTTAGGTATGAGAGAATTTAATCTTATGGATTTAAGAAGGAGAGGTTATTTACTTGAATGGTATGCGCGAAAATTTTTACAAAATGAGGGTTTAATTTTCTTAGACTATAAATTCATAAATTTATTTATTAATGGTAAAGATCATGGAATTTATGTAATGGATGAAGCTATTTCTGAAGCTACTTTGACAAGAAATAAAAGGAGAGACAGTGTTTCTGTTAGAATAGATAATAATTTTGTAGGTAGTAATGTAGATTTGTCAATTACAAACCCAAGTTTAGCAGGATTCGATAATGTTTTTTTTACTGGCGAAATTGATACACTTAATGAAACTATAAATACTAAAAAAAAAGAGCTGTCTAACAAAGGTCACTTTAATAATAACTTTCCTATATCAATCAAAGAAAAAATAATTTTAGACCCAAATGGGAAAAGATTTAAAAATTTCAATTTAGCAAAACGTTTATTGAGTGATTTTAGAAAAGGAAAACTCAAAACTGAGGAAGTATTTGATATAGATCAATTAGCGAAAGGATTTGCTGCTTCAGACATATTTGATGGTTGGCACGGGTTAAATTGGACAAATTTAAGTTTTTACTTTAATCCAATTTCCCTGAAATTAGAGCCCATTTTCCAAGACTGGTATAATGAAGGCTCTATTTCTACTGGATATGAGGAGCTTCAAAGAAGTATTAGATATCTTGATGTTTATAATTATGGAATTTTTTATAGAAATATTTTTTCTTCAAAAAAATTTTTAGAAAAATATGTTAGTTATCTCGAAAAATACTCTAATAATGAGTATTTTGAAGAATTTAACAAAAAAATCAAGAAAGAATTCAATTCAAATCTTAAAATAATATACAAATCTAGTCCCTATTATAATTTTCCACACGATTTATTTTTAAGAAAAATAGAACTAGTAAAAAATTTTTTATACAATTATGATCCAATTTATTTAGATCTTATTAAATATTCAAAAAGTATAAACTCACAAAATAATATTTTGCTAGAACTAGGTAATAAACATGTTTTACCAATAATTATTAGCAAAATAATTACACAAAATTATGAAGGTGAAAAGTTTGAAAAAAATTTAGATTTAGAGCTTACTCCTAGAAACTTAAAAATGTTTACTGATAGAAAATTCGATCAAGCGCCTGTGAAATATCAACAAGCAAATATTAAGGTTCCAAATTTTAAAAATTTTCAAAACATAACGGTTGAATTTAAAGTTGTTGGATCGTCAAAAAAATTTTATAAATCTTTAAATAATCCAGTTGAAAGTCTAGATAGAAAAAAACTTAATTTAAATAATTATTTTATTACAAATATTGATAACTCAAATTTAGATAAAAATAAATTTATTGAAATAATTGGTAACAATTACATTGTTAAAAAGGGTACTTGGATTATTTATGATGATTTAATTATTCCGAGCTCAATGCAATTAACCATACCTGCTGGAACAAAATTAATTTTAACAAATAAAGCACAGATAATTTCGAAGTCTCCTATAATAGCAATAGGCACACCTCTTGAAAAGATATTATTTACAAGTGAAAGTAATATTGAATATGCAAAACAAAAAAAAAAAGAAACAGACTTAAAAGTTAAATCAGATAATTTAGGTCAATGCATAATAATTCTTGATACTGATGAAATTTCAATTTTTGAAAATGTAGAATTTAATAATTTAAGAAACTGTAATAAAGGACCAGTATATTCAGAGGGCTCATTAAATGTTTTTAAGTCAAATATTAGAATGAAAAATATATTATTTACAAATAACAAATACGGAGATGATGGAATAAATTTCATAAACACAAAATTTGAACTCGAAAATATAAAATTAAAAAATATCCATGCTGATGGAATAGATTTAGATTATTCATTCGGTAAAATAAAAAATTTATCTTGTTACAATTGTTTAAATGATGGAATTGACATTTCTAATACTTCTTTAAAAATAGAAAATTTTAATGCTAATAAAATATTTGATAAAGCAATGAGTATTGGTGAAAATAGTATTCTAGAAGCCAAATTTATTAAGATCGAAAACTCACATATAGGTTTGGCTGTTAAAGATGGTTCTATCGCAAAAGTGAGTAATATTTCTATTGGTGGAACAAAATACCCAATAACAACTTATATTAAAAAAAAAGAATTTGGTAATCCAAAAATAGATATTGAAACTTTATATCTTAAAAAAAATCTTAACCCAATTTTGATTGAGGAAGGATCAAAATTTAAGTTTGACGATAATTCACATAACAAACTTATAAAAGTCAATTTATTCGAAACCTTATATCCAAATGCAGAGTATAGAAACTTACAGTAAAAATTTAAAAAATATTGAATTTAGAAATGAAAAAAAAATTGTTTTTTTGCAATCAGAAAACTATATGATTAAATTATTTAAATTCCTTAAATTTAATGAAATTTATCAAGAAAGACAGATAAATAGTATTTACTTTGAAACTTTCAATTTTAGAGATTTATTAGATACCATTGATGGTGAAAAAAATAGATCTAAGTTGAGATTACGATGGTATGGAAAAACTTTTACCAGTAAAGCCAAACCAATTATTGAAAATAAAATTAAAATCAATAGTAAAAATTTTAAAATAAAAAATAATCTATCTAGTATAAATTTTTCAAATCAAATTTCATATAAAAAAATTAAACAATTATTTAAAAATTCACAAAATATTGACCATAATATAAAAATTAAATATAGGATAAGAAATCCAAATATACTTATCTCCTATACTAGAAGATACTTTTCATTCAAAAATATTAGAATTACTTTGGATTTCAATTTATTTACAAAAAATTTCTACAAAAAGAAAATAATTAATCACAATGATATATTTATAAAAAAAAAGTTTTCGGTAATGGAAATTAAATATAAAGATGAAGATTTTGATAATGTTCAAAAAATTACCTCAGCTATAACAAATAGAGTTAGTAAATTTTCAAAGTATGAATATTGTTTGACTGGACTTTAGTTTTTTAAATAAAACTGCTTTACTGTATTTATTATATAATCAATTTGTTTCTTTGATAAATGTTGATCACAAGGGAATGAGATAATTTTTTTACAATGAGAGTCGGTTATTGGGAAATCATTTTTTTTATATCCCAAATATTTTATACTTTCTTGTAGATACATTGGTTTTGGATAATGTATTTTAGCTTCAATGCCTTTTTTTAAGCAATACTTATAAAGTAAATCTCTCTTTTCAGCGAAAACAATATAAAGATGATAAACGATTTTCATATTTTTTGGCCTAGGAGGTATTCGAATGCTCTTTATTTTCGATAACTTATTATCAAAGTAATTTGCATTTTTAATTCTTGAGTTTGCAATATTTTTCGCTTTCGGTAGGAGCCAATTTCCTATAACTGCTTGAAATGTATCCAGTCTGGAATTATATCCATTTATCTTTACGGTATCCCTATCTATCAATCCATGATTTCTTAAAAGTTTAAGTTTATTATACAGACTTAGTGAATTTGTTGTTATGATACCTCCGTCTGACCAAACGTTTATATTTTTCAATGGGTGAAGAGAAAAAGCTCCAGTTAAACCCCATGTTCCTGCGTTTTTACTATTTATTGAACCTAAAATTGACTGACATGCATCCTCAATAATTGGTATTTTGTATTTTTTAGCAATTTTAGTTAATTTTGGCATATTTGTCATGTAGCCAGTGAAATGTACGGGAACTATTGCTTTTGTTTTTTTACTAATGTACCTCTCAACTAGGTTAACATCCATGCAGAATGTATCATCGCAATCTACAAATTTTGGTATTGCTCCAATTTCAGTAATAGCTCCTACTGTTGCTACAAAAGTATTTGCAGCAGTTATAACTTCGTCACCAGATTTCACTCCTATAGCTCGCAAAGATAATTTAATTGCATCTGTTCCTGAATTCACACCAATTGCATATTTTGAACCTATTAAGTTTGAAAATTTATCTTCAAATTTATAAAGTTCTTTACCTAAAGTAAAATCTCCAGTTATGACAAACTTTTTCAATTTAGTCCAAAGATCTGGACAATTACCAAATTGTTGTTTTAAGTAAGAATAACGTACTTTCATTATTTACTCCAACTTTAAATTGTTCATTCTTTTAATATTAAAAAACATTTCGTTATTAAATGTATTTTTTAATAATTTATCTTTAAATGCATTTTTAAGATCTAAAACAGCATCCCTCACAGTAAATTTAGTTTCAAAACCGATAATATCTTTTATTTTTTGAGAACTTACATGATAAGATCTATTATCGTCAGATTTTGTATTTATTATTTCTACATCTTCTCCTATTATAACTTTTACATCATTTGCTAAGTCATTTACAGATTGGTTTTTAAATCCAACATTAAATATTTCACCATTTATTTTTTTTGGATCTGCGTTTAGTATTGTTATGTAAGAGTTTACCATATCATCAATATGGACATTTGGTCTTAGTTGTTCTCCTCCAAAAACTTTTATTAGTCGATTGTGATATGCATGATTTGTTAAAATATTTACAACCAAATCAAGCCTTTGTCTTTTTGCATATCCACAAACTGTAGAGGGTCTTATGGTTGTTGTGATAAAATTGTCAGATTTATATTTATTTAAAATTTTTTCACACTCACCTTTAAATTTTGAATAATCTGTAAGTGGTTCCA
>MDTG01144363.1_pt1 | contig 51929 bp, 62 predicted proteins | sample 811421 | NCBI WGS metagenome assembly MDTG01 (sample SAMN05326645, study PRJNA326480) | marine metagenome | isolation source: seawater | place: Pacific Ocean: South East | collected 2011
AATAAAAAATATATTTTTGCATTATAGAAAAATTCTTTACCCTAGAGATGTTTATTTACAAATTCAAATATGTTTAAGGTCTAGGGATTTAAAGTCTAGAAATTGAGAAAGGACCCTGAGAAGGTACTTTTAATGATAATTAAGTGACTCAGAGGGGTTGAAAATACAATATAATTATATGATAATATACTTATATACGACCCTCCTCCGTATAAATAAAGCCGGCAGGATGCCGGCTTTACTATTCCACTATCAGATAAGTACCTGTTTTAATCTCGTAAGAAGAAACCTCATCCTTGCTATTTATTCCTAAAAGAACACTTATAGCCCTTATTGTATTTCCATGAGATACAACTAATATGTTTCCTGCAGTAGGCAAAGAATCTATAAAAGTACCAACCCTTAAACTTACATCTTTCAAACTTTCACCATTTGGCGGCTTGGTATCCCAACCTCTTCTAGCAGCAAGGAATTCATCCTCACCAACTTTAGCTTTAATTTCAGCTTTATTGAGACCAGACCAATCTCCATAACTTCTCTCTTTAAGTCTATCATCGTATTCAATAATAGATGAATCCTCTACAATCGACGTAGCGGTAGAAGCTGCTCGTTTCAATGGTGAACAAAATATATGATCAAATTTTACGTTAGATAATTCTAGTTTCAATTTGATTGCTACATCAAGGCCTTTCGTAGTCAGATCTGGATCATGCCACCCAGTAAATAGGTGTTGTTTATTATATTCTGACTGAGCATGTCTAACGAACCATATTTTTCTTTTTGAATAAATATTCATTCTTTATTAGCTATATCATTATATACTTCATCATCACTATTGCTGAGTTTTCTTACTTTGAAATATTTTGAAAAGAAAAGACCCAATTCATATAAAAGCCACATTGGTAATGCAAGAAGAATTTGAGATATTACATCTGGAGGTGTGAGTAACATCCCTAAAGTAAAAGCTCCAACAATAATGTATGGCCTTTTTTTAATTAGCCTTTCCTTTGTTGTTATTCCACTTGTTATGAGTAGAATTGTAATAATAGGAACCTCAAAAGAGAATCCAAATGCAAAAAACAATGCAATTACAAAATCCAAATATCTTCCAATATCTGTCATAATTGCAACGTCACTTGGAGCTATACCTACAAAAAATACAAATATTAATGGGAATACTACAAAATAGGCAAATAATGCGCCCAAATAAAAGAGGAAGCTACTTGATATGATTAATGGAAAAATTAAACTTTTCTCATGAGAGTAAAGTCCGGGTGCTATGAAAGACCATAAATGAAATAATATATAGGGAATAGTTATAAATATTGAAAGATAAACAACTAATTTAAAGGGGATTAAAAAAGGTGATGCTACATCTATTGCAATCATTTCACTATTTTGCGGAAGTGCATTAAGTAGTGGTGTTGATAATGTATTATAAATTTCTCCTGAAAAAGGAATTAGTAGAATAAAAACCACTAACACAAAAAGTAATATCTTCGATAGTCTAGTTCTTAGCTCTAGTAAATGTGGAACAAAGGAGCCCTTAGTCTGATCTTTCTGGCTTTGACTCATTCTTAGTCTCTTTGATTCTTTTTTGTAATTCTGATATCGATAAATCTTGATCTTCTAAAATTGATTTTATATCGGTTCTATCAACTTCCGTGTCTATTTGATTTCTCACTGACGAGAAATAACGCTGAACTTTACCGAATTGCCTGCCTAAGTAGGATGCTACCTCTGGAAGTTTCTCAGGCCCTAAAACAAACAAAGTTAGGAGGAATAAGAAAAATAATTCCCAAAAACCAACATCAAACATTATTATGTATTTTTATTCTGGTTATTGTCATCATCAATAGTATTATTATCTGATATTTCCTCACTAGAGGATTTTTTAAAACTTTTTAATGCTGCACCTAAGTCAGATCCAACATTTCTTAGTTTTTTTGTTCCAAATAACACAACTACTATTATTAAAATGAGTAATATTGACCATGGAGATATTCCGCTAAACATTTAATTTCCTCACTTATTCCTATTATTTTTCTCTACTATGCCTGAAGTACCAAACCTAGTTTCTAACTCTTTTATTATCCTAGCATAATTAATGTCATGTAAAGCTAATAATACAAGAACATGGAATAATAAATCAGCTGATTCATGTATAATCTGTTTTTTGTCATCTTTAGTAGACGCAATAAGTTCATTCGCTTCCTCGATAATCTTGTTACAAATATGCTCTTCCCCTTTTTCATATAATGACGATACATAAGAATCCTCAGGATTCATCTGTTTACGTTGTTGTAATACAATTTCTAATTTTTTTATAATATCTTCCATGTGTTACCTTATTAAAATATTTCTCTTTCTCAAGTAATCCTTAGCTTGATGGATTGTATATTTTCCAAAATGAAAAATACTAGCTGCTAATACAGCATCTGCTTTCCCTATATCAATTGCATCGTATAAGTGTTCTAAAGTCCCAGCTCCACCAGATGCTATTACAGGTATGCTGACATTATTGGAGATTTTGCTCAATATTTCAATATCGAAGCCGTCTTTAGTACCATCTTTATCCATACTTGTAAGTAGTATTTCACCTGCTCCTCTTTTTTGACATTCAAGGCACCACTCAAAAGCATTTAGATTTGTTTGCTTTCTTCCGCCATGTGTAAATACAAAATATTCATCATTAATTTTTTTTATATCTACTGCGACTACAATACACTGCCTTCCAATTTTATCTGTTACTTCATTTATGATTTTCGGATCATTTACTGCAGAAGTATTGATTGTGACTTTATCTGCGCCAGCAGATAATAAATCTCTAACGTCACAAAACCCTCGAACTCCACCTCCGACAGTTAACGGTATAAACACTTCGTTAGCAACTTTTTCTACAACACTTAAAATCGTATCTCGCCCCTCATGAGATGCAGTAATGTCTAAAAAAGCAATTTCATCTGCTCCATCAGTATCATATTTCTTCGCAATTTCGACTGGATCTCCAGCATCAATAATATCTATAAAGTTCGTTCCTTTGACGACTCTTCCTTTATCAACATCCAAACAAGGGATTATTCTTTTAGCAACACTCATTTATTGCCTCTCTAAGATTAATTTTCTTTTCGTAGAGCGCTTTACCGATTATCATGCCGTCTATTTTATTTTTTTCTATTTTCAATATTTTTCTAACATCACCAAGTGTTGTTATCCCTCCAGAGATTATTGCACGAGAGTTGACGAAGCTTAGAATAGTATCTATAGCATTCTTATTGATGCCTTGCATCATTCCATCTTTGCTTATATCCGTTATGATAAACATATTAATATAATTCTGCTCAAGGTATCTCACAAAAGATTCTACATCCTCTTCGCCAGTTTTCTCCCATCCTTCACCACATAGTTTTCCGTCTTTTATTGCAATGTCTATTGCAACTGACTGTTTGACCTTTTTATCAAGGGATAGAACAAACTTTTTATCCTTAAGAACTTTTGTGCCAAGTATAACTCTGTCGATACCATTTGATATGTATTTCTCTATTGTTCGTTTATCTCTTATACCACCACCTACCTGAATAAATATGTCAGGATAAGTTCTTCTTATTTTAAGAATGTCATCAATATTTATAGGTTTCCCCGTTTTAGCGCCATCTAAATCAACTAAATGTAAATAATCAGAGCCTGATTTTATCCAATTATGAGCAACACCCTCAAGATTATTAGAGTATATTTTTTTTTGCTCGTAGTCGCCTTTGGTAAGTCGAACACATTTGCCATCAATAATATCTATTGCAGGATAAATTATCATAATTGAGTATTCGACCACTTGATAAAATTAGATAATAATTTAAGACCATAATTTGAGCTTTTTTCTGGATGAAACTGACAAGCAAAAATATTATCTTTAATAACAGACGATGTAAAATTTATTTCGTATGATGATATTGAACATTCATTCTCTTCCTTGGAGGTTTTTCCATAATAACTGTGAACAAAATAGAAAAATGTTTCATCAGGTATTTCATCCCATAATAAATTTACATTTTTTTGCTTTACTTTGTTCCAACCCATATGCGGAACTTTTACACTACTGTTTATGCTTTTTCTAAAATCCTCAACCTTGCCATCTACAATCGATAAACACCTTACTCCATCATCCTCTGATGATGAATCAAACAATATTTGAAAGCCTAAACATATACCTAAAAAGGGTCTATTTAAAATGTAGTCTTTAAGATCTGGAAACTTATCATTTAACTTATCCATACAAGAACGTGCAGCACCTTGACCGGGTAAAATTATAATTGATGACTTTTCTACATCATTAATAGAATTTGCTATTGATAATTTATAATTTTTATCTATAACTTTATTAAAAGCTTTCATGACACTATGGAGATTGCTCATTCCATAATCTATTACAGCTATCTTTTTCATTAAAGGAATTCTTTTGTGGAAGGTATTTTATCTATATTTTTTTCATCAATACTTATAGCCATCTTAATAGCTTTCCCAAATGCTTTAAATATTGTCTCTGCAATATGATGTGCATTTTTACCTCTTAAATTGTCAATATGAATTGTTGCCTTAGCATGATTACTAAAACCATGAAAGAACTCACTAATGAGTTCTACATCAAATTCTCCCACTCTGGCTCTTGGATATGTGACATTATAAACTAATCCAGGCCTCCCAGAAAAATCAATCACCACTCTGGATAGTGCTTCATCAAGAGGTATATATGCATACCCAAATCTGTGTATTCCTTTTTTGTTACCTAAAGCTTTTTCAAATGCTCCACCTAGTGTAATACCTATATCTTCTACTGTGTGATGTGCATCTATTTCTAAATCACCTTTCGCAGTAAGTTCTAAGTTAGTTGAAGAATATCTAGTGGTTTGGTCTAACATGTGCTCAAGAAACGGTAGGCCTGCATTAAGTTTACTCTCACCGGTTCCATCTAAGTCTAATGATAGACTGATATCCGTCTCCTTTGTTTTTCTTTTCTCTTTAATCTTTCTCATGGGCATATATTATTATATTATTGCGAACTTAGCCATTTCTTTACATTATCTAAAACTTCAAGGAAATTATCATCATGATAATGATTTGATGCTTTTATTTCGATTTGCTTAGATTTGCTACTGATATTTTTAATAATCTGTCTTCTCTCTGAAGATTTTCTTATAACTAAATTAAAATCATACTCACCAAATATATCTAATACAGGTATTGATATTCTACCATAAGGGTATTGATATATTAGATCTTGGCCCTTATCGACAGCACCAGCACCTATTAAAACAATTGATTTTATCTTTGATGAAAGATTATTATTTTTGATGTACGACATAAGCATGTGAACACCACAACTGTGGGCAATTATATTAACTTCTTTATTATTGAGAAGAATATGGTTTATTGCTGATTTAATTCTCTCATCTGAATCATAAAATATATTTGTATATTCCAAATAGCTGGATTGTTTTTTTAGAACAGGCAACTGTATACTATAAGTATTATAGTTTTGAGTCAGGCCTGTTCTAATATAGTAAGAAAGTCCTTGAGAATTTGGATGCAAACCTCTTCCGTGAAGATATAAGACTCCTTCATCATTTTTTTTATCATATATCTCTAATAAAGAGAATTCACCGTAAAGATATTTTAAGAAAATATGTTCTCCATCAAATATTTCTGATAAGTTCTGCTGATAGATCATTTTCTCTCTCTCTTTATCAGGAGTTTCGCTCTTCATACTACATGAGACAGATATTGAAATAAGGAAAGATATTAAAAATAATTTATTAAGTGACATCATTTAATAATTTAAGAATTTCTCTACTTATAGACGGCTCTAATAAAGAATGTCCTGCATCAGGCGCGACTATTAATTGTGATTTTGGGTATAGTTTTGTTAAATCATATGCCTGTCGTATCGGACATACTATATCATACTGTCCATGGACTATTTTACATGGAATCTCTAGTATTCGATCAATATTTTTTAAGATCTGGTTTTCATCTATAAAACATTTATTGATGAAATAATGCGATTCTATTCTAGCCAATGAAACTGAGCAGTCATCAAATGCATCAATCACATGTTTTGATGGAATCATGCAAGAAGCTCTTCCTTCCCAAATAGACCAATCTCTGCAAGCTTTCTCTGCAACTTTAGTGTCATCAGAAAAAATCATTTTATGATACGCACCTAAGATGTCAGACCGCTCTGATACCTTTACGTTAGAGATATAGTCTTCCCAGTATGCAGGATAAATTTCTGAAGCTCCGTGTTGATAAAACCACTGGATGTCATTTTTTCTGCATAAAAATACACCCCTTAATATGAGAGATAAAACTTTCTCTGGATAATCTTCAGCATACAAGAGTGCCAAGGTTGACCCCCATGAACCACCATAAATGTGTACCCTCTGTATTTTGAGATAATTTAAAATTACATTAATGTCAGAAATTAGATCTTGTGTAGTGTTATTAGAAGTCTCTCCATATGGCAGTGATTTTCCACATCCTCTCTGATCAAACATAATAAGGTGGTATTTGTCAGGATCAAAAAATTTTTGATACATTGGGGATGTGCCTGCACCTGGACCACCATGCAAAAATATAATTGGTATACCGTTTTTATTACCATACTCTTCGATGTAAATCTCATGGATTTTATCAACTTGTAGATATTGAGAATTAAAGGGTTTTGTCTCACTATAAAATTTCATTATTTATTATAACTTATAAATATCTTTTCCATCTTCTCTATGCTTATAAATTCTAAGCGTCCACATATACTGGGTTTTGTCCATTAATATTTGCTTCTCGAGAGTTGAATTTATTTTAGCACAGTCCAATTCTATATCATTCGACGGAAAATTCTCAATTTCATCAAAAACTTTGAAACTATATATATTTGAATTTACATCGTAATGACACACACATGGAAGGACTTTGGCATTTGTAATTTTAGCTAACTTGCTTACAGATTTTAGTGAGGTCTTTTTAGTATCGAAGAATTGAGTGAATATTGAATCTATTGGGCTTATGTCCTCATCTGCTAGCAAATACAGAACTGTTGGCTCTCTCATTTTTTTGATAATTTTTTTTATACTAATCGAATCTCTTGGATAAACAATTACTCTATCAGTATCTTTACTTCTTGATCTACCGATAAACCAATTAAGTAATTTATTTTTAAAAGGCTTATACATACTTAGAAGATTATAATCAGATAATGCTCTTCCACCAAAATCAAGTGATAGCGTATGGGATGCCAGTAGAATAACACTTCTGTCCTCTGACAGAATTTTATCTACATAATGTAGATTTTCTTTTTTTATAACTTTTTGTATATTTTGGTCTGACTTCCACCATAGTGTTGGAAGGTTGATGTACATTTGTCCAAGATTATAAAAAAAATCCTTAGATATTTTATCAATTTCATGATCATTAATATTTTTGAATGTTGTTTTTAAGTTTATTTCAATAATATGCTTTTTTGAATGATTTAATAGATATAGAAGATTGCCTATAAATTTACCAAGAAATTTTCTCATAAATGATGGGAGATAGGCTATTACAAATGTCAACACTAAAAATATCCATGTACCCCAATACCTAGGCATAAAATATTGATATGTAAATAGTTCACCATCACTTGGATCCTCATTGAATGGATTATTCTTCGAAATAAAAGGTTTTAACATTTATCAAAATTTCCAAAAATATTTTGTAACAAGAATTATAAATGTATATATTTCAAGTCTCCCCACAATCATCATAAGAGACAACAAGACTTTGGAAAAATCATTAATCTCTGAATAATTTCCAAAAGCTAATCCCATAGCTGGACCTAAATTATTCAGACAAGCAGCGGTAGTAGAAAAAGAAGTGATAAGATCGTGACCTGACATCATGATCAATAACGAGGAAGCGAAAAATATAACAAAATATAATATGATAAATGACAATATAGTCTCAACTGTTAAATCATCTACTTTTTTATCATTTACTTTTATTGATATTTGAGCCTTTGGATGAATAACTTTAAGAAGCTGTTTTTTTATAGACTTCAAGGCTATGGTTATTCTAATTACTTTTATTCCTCCACCGGCAGATCCAGCACATGCTCCTATGAAACTAGACAAAAAGATTAGCGTGACAATAAACGTTGGCCACAAGCTGTAATTCGATACAGTAAATCCTGACGTCGTCACGAATGAGAACACATGAAATACTATATCAATACTATCAATAGAAGATATTCTTCCGCCAATTGAAAAAATAGCGATAAATGTGATTATGGCGAGTATTATAGATATGAAAGTTTTAGTCTCAGAATTTAAAAAATAGTTTTCTAATGAACGAGTTTTGAAAAATAGGAAATGAAGAACAAAATTCAATGCAGATAGAAACATAAATAATATACATATGATTTTTATAAAATCATTTGAGTAAAATCCTATACTTTGATTTTGTGTTGAAAAACCACCAATTGATACTGTAGAAAAACTGTGGCCGATGGCATCAAAGTAACTCATGCCGGCTAATTTATAAGATAGCGCGCAGGCAATGGTCAGTATAATGTATACTCCCCACAAACTCTTTGCTGTTTCAGTTATTCTTGGAGACAGTTTGTTATCCTTAATTGGAGAAGATGTCTCTGCTTTATACAGATACATTCCACCAACACCAAGTATAGGTAATATAGCTAGAACTAATACAACTATTCCAATTCCTCCTAGCCACTGTAATAGTTGCCTGTAGAGAAGAAGTGGCCTAGTGAGTTGATCTAAGTTAGTAATTATAGATGCTCCGGTTGTTGTCCAACCAGAAGTTGATTCGAAAATTGCATCAATAAAGTCTATATCTAAATCGTTATCTAAATAAAATGGTATAGACCCAAAAAAACTTAATACGAACCAGAAAATTGCGACAATCAGAAAGCCTTCTTTTATTTTAATTGAAGATTTTTCTTTTTTGTTTGGAAAATAGGCGATTAAGCCAGAAATAAATATTATTAGGAAAGATTGAATAAAGCTATCTAAGCTTTGATGATAATACACGGCTAGACTAATAGGTATTAGTAGGAAAAAGCTAAATATCAACAAGATAATTCCTGTAATTTTAAGTATCTGGTAATAATTCATTTAAAGAAACCAATTCCTACCTGAAATAATTTGGCAAGTTTTGAAAAGTCTTTTTTGTGGAGTAAATAAATAATTAAACGATCGTTAGTTTTTATTTCTGTATCGTCTGAAACAAGTATTACTTTTTCATTTCTATAAACCGCACCAATCTTACATCCTGACGGTAGATCAAGTGAAGAAATTTTCTTGCCTACTACCTGTGATGTTTTATTGTCTCCATGAATGAATATTTCAAAAATTTCAGCTTCACCAAAACCAAGTGAATGTACTTTTAAGACGTCACTCGTTCTCACGGATGCTAATAGGGAACCTATGGTTACATCTTCAGGTGATACAACTACGTCAATCTCTTTAGATACTAGTTTTCGATACGAAAGTTTATTCACAATAGCAATAGATTTTTTAGCTCCCAAGTCTTTAGCAAGCTTAGCAGACAAAATATTCATTTGATCATCGTTAGTAACGCTACAAAAGAAATCCACATCTTCAATTCCCTCATTTTCTAAAAGCGTCTCATCAGAGATATCATCATTAAGAACAACCACATTCTCTAAGGCCTCAGACATATATTTAGAACGAATTAAATCCTTTTCAATTATTTTTGTTGAAAATTTCTCAGATAGCTTTGCTGCTAATGTCATACCTACATTTCCACCACCAGCAATCATGATGTTTTCCACGCGTGATTGATTTTTTCTTAACTCGCTCATGAATCTCATATTTTCTTTCGTCGCAAGAAAAAAAACATCGTCTCCAGTTTCTATAACCGTGGATCCGTGCACAGGTATTGTTTTCCGATTTCGATATATGGCAACAACATTTACATCTACATTAGGTAAGTGTTTTTTGAATTCAGATAACCTTTGACCAGATAGCGGGCCATCCTTTAGTACAGTAACACCTATAACTTCCAATTTACCATCTGCAAAATCAAAAGCCTGAAAAGCACCGGGATGTTCGATGATATTCTTTATAAAATTAGTCACCAAACTACTAGGACTTATAATAGAATCAATAGAAAACAAATCAAGGTTGAAGCCTGAGGTAGATACTTGGTATTCAGAGTTTCTTAATCTTGCAATGACATTAGGAACATTAAACATTCTCTTTGCAAGATGGCATGATACTAAATTTACTTCATCACTCTGTGTTACTGCGATTAATATGTCACAATCATTTACTTCTGCCTGTTCTAATATAGATGGAGATGACGCATTGCCATGAATTGTCTTTATATCATTATCTTCCTGTAAATCCTCTAATATGGATAGTTTATTATCTATAAGGGTTATATCATTACCATCGTCGGTGAGAATCTTTGCCAACGAGGAACCTACTTGACCGCCGCCTAATACTGCTATCTTTTTCATAGATGTTTCTTCGTGCAATTCTACATCATAAAATATTGAAATTATAATGTTTTATATTAAATCTTAGCGCAATCATTTAAAAAAGTTTCTCTAAGAGGATGATGAGAATTGAATAAGTCTTTATTAGAAATAGGTTTTTTACCATCAAACTGCAATCTTAAGATAGACAAAAGCCCTCCTCTGGCGGATATGACCAATTCTTTTTTATTAAACTTCACAATCCTTCCTGGTTGATATGAGTGCTTGATTAACTCACAGGAAGCTTCTAAAACTTTTATTTCTTGGTTACATAAACTAATACTTGTAATAGGCCATACATGCAAAGCCCTTATATTATTAAAAATCTGTCGCGCGTCCATTTCCCAATTAATTATACTATCTGTCTTATTAATTTTCTTTGCGTAAGATGCTGTAATATTTGGTTCGGCACTGATGAATTTCTGAGACACCATTCTCTCTATAGATGATTCACACCTATCAATAGCCAAATCCGTTAATTTGTCTTGAATGCTCCTACAGTTGTCTGTCTCGCTAATTTTATATTTCTCAGATAAAATAATTTTACCCTCATCTAACTTATCACTGATCGAAAAATAAGTGATACCAGTTATATCCTCATCATTAATTAGAGAATGTTGAATAGGTGCAGCTCCCTTATAGGAAGGCAGAAGAGAACAGTGAAGGTTCATAATGCCAAATTTGAATATATCAATTATATTGTTTGGTAGGATTTTTCCATATGAATAAATAAAACCTAAATCTGGATTATAGTTATCTATTAAATTAACGAAATCTTTGTCAAAATCTTCTGGTGTAACACATTTGATTTTTTGATCATTACAAAATTCGTTTACAGCAGTTCTAACTATCTTTCCTCTTCTAGTTTTTTGAGATCCTTGTGACACTACGATAGGCACATAGTGATCGAGTGAAATTATTTTTTTTAATAGAGGTACCGAATAGTATGGGCTGCCAAAAAATATTATTGTCAGCTTATTCACTTTATATAGGGATTCTCCTTTCTTTTTAAATCTGATGGACTATTTTTTTGTTTTATAAGTCCTTTTTCTATTTTAGCTCTTTTCATATCTGATAAATAATCTACAAATAGTTTTCCGTCTAAGTGATCAATCTCATGCTGAATGCAAACAGCTAACAAACCAGAAGCTTCAGATTCAAATTTATTTCCATCTATATCAAATGCAGAATATTTAATGTAATTGTATCTATCTACTTTCTCATAGAACCCAGGAACGGATAAACATCCTTCATCGAACATAATAGGGTCTGAGCTTTTTATGATGACGGGATTAATTAATATTAGTTGTTCATTTTTTTTCTCTGAAACATCTATAGTTATAACTCTTGTAACAACATTAATTTGTATTGCTGAAAGCCCGACACCTTTCTCGTGATACATTGTCTCAAACATATCAGAGACAAGAGATTTTAGAGCATCATCGAAACCCGTATGTTCTGGGCACATCTGTCTTAGTCGGTTATCTGGGTAATGTAATATCCTTCTCAAAGTCATTTTTTTAGTCTAATCTCTTGTACTTATACTTATTTTGATAGTATAAAGTAAAAAAAAGAATATTTAAGTAGAGATAGATATGAAAAACCTAATGATTGTAGAGTCTCCAACGAAAGTAAAAAGTATTGAAAAGTTTCTAGGTCCTGACTTTAAAGTAATAGCCTCGGTTGGGCATGTCCGAGATTTAGTCTCATCTGCGAGAAAGGGAATAAATGTCGATGAGGGATTTAAGCCAGTATGGAAAGTATCTAACAATAAAAAAAGCGTTATAGATGATATCAAAAAGTATACAAAAGATGCAGAAGTCATATATTTTGCAACTGATCCTGATAGAGAGGGGGAAGCAATATCCAAGCATCTATATGACATTTTAGATAAAGCGAAAATTCTCAAAGAGAAGGAAACTCATCGAGTTGTATTTAATGAAATCACAAAAAATGCTGTGACAGATGCGTTGAAGAAGCCTCGTGCAATATCTGGAAGTTTATGGGATGCGTATCTCGCTCGAAGAACGCTTGATTATCTTATGGGCTATGATATTTCAGAGTTTTTATGGAAGAAAGTGAGTCGTGATGCAAGAGCTGGTAGAGTTCAAAGTCCTGCACTAAGATTAATCGTTGAGAGAGAGATCAAAATTAATGAATTTAATCCCCAAGAATATTGGAACTTATTTTCTAAAGTGTCTAACAAAGACAGATCTATAGAAATAGAGTTGTCTCAAATTGATGGTGAGAAATTAAAAAAAGATAACATCACAATAATAAATGATGAAGAAAGTGCAGAAAAAGTAAAATCTGAAATTATGAAATTTGATAAAGTAACTGTTACGAAAATCAAACAAGGTCAGAGAAAGACAAAACCAAAGGCACCATTTACGACAGCATCTCTTCAACAAACGGCTTACACCAGTCTTGGATTATCCGTAAGGCAAACCTCTGCAATTGCACAAAGACTGTACCAGGGCATGGATATAGGAAGTGGTCAACCAGAGGGATTGATAAGTTATATGCGAACAGATTCCACTAGTCTGTCCAAAGAAGCTATTAAAGATATTTCCACTTATCTTAATAAAAATTATAAGGGTTTGGCATATGATGAAACAAGAATTTATAAAAGCAAATCAAAAAATGCTCAAGAAGCGCATGAGGCAATTAGACCAACATCAATAAATAATACGCCAGAAAAGGTCAAGAACTTTTTAGAAGATAATGATTACAAACTTTATGACTTGATCTGGAAAAGGACAGTAGCATCTCAAATGAAGGATTCCATTAGCAAAACAGTATCTATTGATTTATCTATGCAAGAAAAATTCCTTTTTAAATATTCTGGTTCATATCTTGAATATCCAGGCTTTAAAGAAATATATAGTTTCAGTGAAAATGATGAAAAAGAAAAAGAGAACAAAAAAATACTAGAGAGCCTTACTATTAATGATGAGTTATCTCTTGATGAAGTTATAACAGAGCAAAAGTTTACACAACCACCAGCTAGATACAATCAAGCAAGTCTTATACAAGCTCTCGAAGAACTTGGAATAGGCAGGCCTTCTACATATGTCACTATTATAAATAAAATTATGGAGAGTAATTATGTAGACCCAGATAAAAGTAATTTTCAGCCTACTGCTCTTGCAAAAGTAGTTTATGAGACTCTGATTAGTCATTTTAAAAATGATTTAGTAGATTATGAATTTACTGCCAGGCTAGAAGAAGATCTTGATAAAATAGCTAATGGTGAAAAGGAGTATATGGAATGCGTTGAAAAGACTTATAAGCCATTTAAAACAAATTTAGATGACAAGATCAAAACAGTTGATATCTCTGAACAAAGAGAATTAAAAGACCTTGGGTTACATCCTGAAACAAATAGGCCTGTTACAGTTAGGTTGACCAAATATGGACCTACAATCCAAATGGGAACTAAAGAAGATGAAGAAAAGCCAAAGTGGGCCGCATTAACGCCTGAACAAAAAAAGAATATTGATGCCATAACCCTTGATGATGCCATCCGATTATTTCAATTACCTGAGAAAATTGGTGAATTCGAGAATGAAGATATACTAATAAATATTGGTCCATTTGGGCCTTATGTGAAATGTGGCAAAACAAATGTTTCTATGAAAGAAATTGATATTTTCTCTCTCGAAGAAAAAGATGCAATAGACAAAATCAAAGAAAAAAGAGAAATAGATGCTAACAGAGAAATTAAGGTGTTTGATTCATCTGGCATCAAAGTACTCAATGGGATATATGGGCCATATATTACTGATGGTAAGAAAAATGTGCGTGTACCGAAAGATGTTGAACCTAAATCTTTAGATGAATTGACGTGTATAGAAATGATTAAAAATGCCCCGAAAAGAAGAGCAAGAAGGGTCCGTGCTAGAAAATGATACCAAAATTGACTCCTTTAAATGCCCATAAAGTATTAAAAGATGGCGGTATTATTATCTATCCTACTGAAGGAATATATGGAATAGGTTGTGATCCGTTTAATCAAGAGAGTGTAAATAAAGTATTTAGCTTAAAAGGAAGAGATAAAGAGAAAAGCTTTATCATTATCTGTTCAGATGTAAATCAACTTATCGAAATTATCGATGAAAGCTTCATAGATTGCGAAGAATTATCACAAAAGAATTTTATAACCTGGATAGTACCCGCACATAATAATTGTCCCTCATGGCTTAGAATGAATAGTACAGTTGCTGTGAGAATTACAAATCATCCTGTAATTGAAAGTCTTTGTGAGAGACTTAACGGACCTATAATTTCAACAAGTGCAAATTACTCAACACATGAATATGTGAACGATATAAAAACGATAGAAACCTTATTTGATAATAAAGTTGATTGTATTGTGGAAGGCAAATTAGGCAATAAAGTCAAACCATCTATGATTAAGAACATTGTGACTAAACAAGTTATAAGAGAATAAGACTATGAAGACGAAAGAAATATATCAATCTTTTTCAAAAGTTCAAAATAAGATAATAAAAGTAATTGCACAACTTGATACTACATCAAAAAAGAAAATGAAAAAATGGAAACATTCAAGTGGTGGTGGGGGCTTGAGCTGCGAGATACTAGGAAATAAAAATATAGAAAAGGCAGCTGTAAATTTTTCCAGTATTGTTGGCGATAAGCTTCCCTCAAGCGCATTGGGTAAAACTGGTATAACTGACTTGAAGAAATTTAAAGCTACAGGAGTTTCGGTCATAATACATCCTACCAATCCAAAGGTGCCATGCGCACATATGAATATTCGATTTTTTGAGGCTAGTCTCAACAAAAAGTCTATTTGGTGGTTCGGTGGTGGATTTGATCTTACTCCCTATTTTATAAATAAAACAGATGTATATTTTTGGAGGGATGCGGCAAAGGATTTATGTGGAAGACATAAAGTAAACCAATATAAAAAGTTTAGTATGGATTGTGATAACTATTTTTTCTTGCCACATCGAAATGAACCTAGAGGTATAGGAGGTATTTTTTTCGATCAACTAAATTCCCCAAACTATAATTCTTGTAAATTATTTTGTATTGACTGTGCAGATACGTTTATATCATCATTTGCTAGTCTGTTTAAAAGAAAGGTAAATCTTAAATTTACAGATAAACAAAAAGAGTTTCAATTATATAGAAGGGGTAGATATGTTGAATTTAATCTACTTTTCGATAGAGGCACTTTATTCGGTTTACAATCGGGGGGGAGAGCTCAATCTATACTAATGTCGTTGCCGCCATCAGTAACATGGAATAGTAAATATAATTTTAGTAGCTATGAGAAAGAATTATTAAATATGTTTGCTCTAGCTAGAAAGCAATCCATCGACTAGCTCAATATTTTTTTTCTTTTCATCATCTTTCAAATCAACAATAGCAGTTGTTAATCTAGATACACAATTTATTTTTCCAGCTTCATTAAAAATCTCAATATTCCAGACATGAACAGATTTGCCTAATGCTACAGCTTTAGTTATACCAGTCACTATTCCAGACCTAACAGGACGTATGTGGTTAGCATTGAGCTCTAAACCTACGGCTTTTTGTTTTCTCATATCTAAACATAGATTTGAGGCAATACTCCCAAGAGATTCGGCAAGAACACAAGAAGCTCCGCCGTGCAATATACCTCTAGATTGCCTAGTAAAGTCGGCAACTGGCATAGTTGCAGTTATAGTATTGTCAGTAATTTCTGTGAATTTAATACCTAAATGCTTATTTATATTGTTGTCCCTTAGGGAAATTACATGTTCTAGAGTAAAGTTTTCATGCCAAATTCTCATCAATGCACCTCATATGTTAAAACTTGATAGATTAATATATCATCTTCTCTTAAAATGAAAAGGCTGATGAAAAAGTTATCTAAACAAACATTTCCCTCTTCCAGAATGAGAAGATTAAGGAATACAGAAAATATAAGAAAAATGATCCGAGAAACATCATTGTCTCCAGAAAATCTTATACAACCAATTTTTGTTGTTGATGGTAAAAATAAAATCGAAAAGATTTCTTCTCTGCCGGGTATATACAGATATTCTTTAGATAATCTATCAAAAGAAATAAGAAAGTTGAAGTCTCTAGGTATACTAGCAGTTGCATTATTTCCAAAAATACAGAAAAATAGAAAATCATTAACTGCGGATGAGGCATTTAATAATAATGGATTGATACAAACCTGTATTGATAAAATTAAAAACAAATTCCCAGAAGTATTGATTATCAGTGACATCGCATTAGATCCGTATACAACTCATGGTCAAGATGGTATCACTGATGATTCCGGTTATATAAATAATGACATCACAAATGAAATACTAGTCAAACAAGCTTTGAGCCATGCAAATGCTGGATCAGATATTATAGCCCCATCAGATATGATGGATGGAAGGGTCAAACTAATCAGAAACGCTTTGGAAAGACAAAACTTTGTAAATACTAAAATACTCTCTTATTCAGCAAAGTATGCATCGAATTATTATGGTCCATTTAGAGATGCAGTTGGATCAACGAGTGCATTAGGAAAATCTGACAAAAAAACATATCAGATGGATTTCTTCAATAAAAATGATGCTCTTAGAGAGGTCGATATGGATTTAAGAGAAGGAGCGGATTTTGTAATGGTGAAACCTGCGCTTCCATATCTAGATATAATCTCAGATATAAGAAAAAATTTTAGTGTACCTGTATTTGCATATCATGTAAGTGGTGAGTACTTGATGATAAAAACAGCAGCAAAATCCAAGGCGTTTGATGAGAGGAAAATATTACTTGAAACCTTAGTAGCTATTCGAAGAGCAGGAGCATCATCCATAATCACATACTATGCAAAAGAAGCGTCTCAATGGCTAAAATAAAGTTCGCAGTGATTGGAAACCCAATTGAGCATAGTATGTCTCCTGAGATTCATGAATATTTTGCCAGTCAAAATAAATTAAGTAATTTCTCTTACAAAAAAATACTATCAACAGAGGCTGACCTAGAGAATGATATAAGTAAATTTTTTTCATGTGGAGGGAGGGGCTTAAACGTAACAATTCCATTTAAATTATCAGCATATAAATTATGTAATCAGCTAGATTCAACAGCAAGCCGATGCGGCAGTGTGAATACACTTGTAAAAGATGAAAATAAGATTATAGGACATAATACTGATGGGCTAGGTTTTATTGATGATCTAAGGACAAAAAACATAAGTCTAGTAAAATCAAAGATTCTAATTATTGGCGCTGGAGGATCTGCAATGAGTATTTGCAGTGCCTTATTAAATAGTAATCAGGAAGTAAATATTTCAATTCTAAATAGAACTATAGTTAATGCAGAAAAGCTTATTTCTTTTTTTAAAGATTCGAAACTAGAAATGTATAATAAAAAAGATTCATATGATTTAATTATTAATACAACACCTATTAGTATGTCGGGTGAAGAAATTTATCTACCCATGGATATTCTTAAAAATAATCCTACTTGCTATGATCTGTTTTATAGTAAAGAAACAACTTCATTTCAAAAGTGGGCTTATAATCATGGTGTAGAAAAATGTTTTGACGGCTTAGGTATGCTAATACATCAAGCAAAACATTCTTTCTTTATATGGAATGGCATAACACCAGATACCAATCTCTTAGAAGATAACTTAAGATTCATTTAAATAATCATTTTTAGTTTTAACATAATGTCCCGCAGAATATTTTAAAAATTCTAGTTCTGATTCATTAAGAGGGCGTTTTTGCTTACATGGTGACCCTAAATATAAATATCCCGATTCTAACGTCTTGCCAGATGCGACTAATGATTTTGCGCCAATAATTACTCTAGGAGGAATTTTGACACCATCAAGTATAACGCTTCCCATGCCAATCAAGCACAGATCTTCGATTGAACAGGCATGAATTATGCATCCATGCCCTATTGTTACATCTGAGCCAATATGACATTGGAACCCCTCTGAGTATTTGCTTGAATGTGTTACGTGAACAACGCTACCATCTTGAATGTTTGTACGTTCTCCTATCCTTATTGGGTTGATATCTCCTCTTAATACTGTTTGGGGCCATATACTGGAATCCTTGCCAATGACTACATCCCCAATTACCGTGGCTTGCTCATCGACATATACTGAACTGGCTAAGTTAGGAATGAACTTTTTGAAGTTTCTAATCATAATGTATGTTTAAATAATTACCTAAAAACTATATCATAGTCAAAAAAATTAAATAGGAGTATATATGACTGAGAAAATAACAATGCGTGTAGGTGAGTCGCTTGTCGCGGGAGGGCCTCCAGGAACTGCAGCAGAACCGGAAGTGATAATTGGTGAATTAGAAGGGCCTTTTGGTACAGCATTTGCAAATCTATTAGGTAACCAAGCAAAAGGACATTCAAAAGTTTTAGCGATTATGAATACAGATGTGATGGTAAGACCTGCAACATTGATGGTAAGTAAGGTATCAGTGGATAATTCAAGGTATACGAATATATTAATGGGTACTGTACAGGGAGCTATTGCAAATGGCGTCTTAGATTCTGTGAGGGATGGAACAATAGATAAGAACAAAGCCAATGATTTAGGCATTATAGTATCTGTTTGGCTGAACCCTAGTGTATCAAAAGATGAGAACTTAGATCATAAAATTCTTTTTGATATCCATAGGAAGGCAACACATCAAGCTATCAAAAAAGCTATGAATAATGAGCCATCTATCGATTGGTTATTAGAAAATCAAGATGATCTAGTACATAAATATTATCAAATGGGTTTAGACGGTAAAATATAACTAGCAATGATCAACATCAATAATTATCTTTTATTAATGAGGCTGAACAAACCTATTGGTATTTATTTGTTGATGTGGCCGATGCTTTGGGCTTTTCTAATTGCAACAAATGGCCAACCTAATCCATTTTATTTAATTTTATTTTTGATTGGTGTAATACTAACAAGATCAGCTGGATGTGTAATAAATGATTTTTTCGATAAAGAAATTGACTCTAAAGTTAGTAGAACAAAAGAACGAGTTTTAGCCTCTGGTGACGTAAGCCCTACGGAAGCTATAATTTTATTTGTTGGATTAATTACTTTATGTATTCTACTTTTGCTGATGATTGGTTTGGACATCTTAATCTATGCTTTAGTATCCTTTTGTCTACTACTAATATACCCAGTTTCCAAAAGATTTATAAAAATACCGCAGTTAATCTTGGGAATAGCATTTGGTTCAAGTATACCTATGGTTTATATTTCCCAGAATGGTTTAATTGATTTATCTTGTATTCTCCTTTATTTGGCAACGATTTCTTGGGCTGTTGCTTATGATACTTATTATGCAATTGCAGATAAAAAAGAAGATTTGAAAATTGGTAATAAGTCATCCGCGATATTATTTAAAAATAATGATATTTATTATCCATTTTTACTACATTTTTTAACATTGTTTATCTTAGCTGGTGTAGGACTCATAAATGGTCTGAATCTAGTATTTTATGTCTCTCTATTTCTGGCACTGTTGACAGCACTATATCAAAAGATCTTGGTTTCTCGCAGAATAGCTTATCAATGCATATCTGCATTTGAAAATAATAATATTTTTGGATTAATAATCTTTTTTGGACTACTATTAAGCTACTCCTATGAATAAAAGTACAAGTAATTATATAAGCAAGAGCACCAACCAGTGGTCTCTATCAGATATTGAAGATTTATATCGTTTGCCATTTAATGATTTAATATTTAAAGCACACACTATACATAGAGAAAATCATGATCCGAACAAAATACAAGTGTCTACGCTGATGTCTATCAAAACTGGTGGCTGCCCAGAAGATTGTAAATATTGTTCACAAAGTATTAGATATAATACAGATGTAGAAATAGAAAAACTATTGTCTGTAGATGATGTATTTAATCAAGCGAAAGCTGCAAAAGAATCTGGCGCTTCAAGATTCTGTATGGGTGCCGCTTGGAGAAATCTCAATGATAGTAATCTTGAAAAGATTAAAGCTATGGTAAGAGCGGTAAAGAAACTCGATCTAGAAACTTGTCTTACTTTAGGTATGTTGAAAAAGGAGCAAGCGGAGTCATTGAAAGAATCAGGGCTTGATTACTATAACCATAACCTTGATAGCTCCGAAGAGTATTACAGTAAAGTTGTATCAACCAGGACGTACCAAGATAGACTGAATACCTTGGGCTACGTTAGAGATGCAGGCATAAAAGTATGCACCGGAGGTATACTAGGATTGGGAGAAGAGAATATAGATAGACTGAAACTAATTGAAGTTCTATGTAATATGGAAGAACAACCTGAGTCTGTTCCTATGAATAAACTTGTACCAATTAGTGGCACGCCTTACTCACAAAATGAGAAAGTAGATAACTTTGATTTTATAAGAATCATCGCAATAGCCAGAATAACAATGCCAAAAACTTTTGTTCGTTTATCAGCAGGAAGAAATACAATGAATGACGAAATGCAAGCCTTATGTTTCTTTTCGGGAGCTAATTCTATATTTTATGGGGATGAACTTCTTACCACCAAGAACGCGTCTATCAATCATGATAAGAACCTTCTGAAAAAATTAAAAATAAAAACTCTCTAATTTTGATCTCATTTAAAAAGCAATTAAAAAAAATTGATACTTATGGTTACTTGAGAGAACGCACCATAATTGATTGTAATAATACGACAAAATTTAAAATAAAAAATAAATTAATCACGTCATTTGCCAGTAATGACTATCTTGGTATGTCAAAAAATAATGACGTTGTGGAAGAGTTGAATAAGTCCGCTAATAAGTACGGGGTAGGTTCTGGTTCATCACCTCTTATAACAGGATATAGTAAATCACATCATTACCTTGAAAAAGAAATAGCTGAATACTTGAATGTTGAAAGTTGTATTGTCATAAACAGTGGATATTTGGCAAATCTTTGTCTTATGAATATATTTGATAAAGAGATGCATGTTATACAAGATAGAGAATCTCATAATTCTATTATTGAATCCTCAAAGATAAATAAAATGAAATTATATAGGTACAAGCATCTAGACGATGAACATCTAAAATCCTATTTAAAAAAATCTGAAGATCAAATATTATTTAGTGAAGCTGTTTTTAGTATGTCTGGAGACATTACAAACATTAAAAAACATCGATCTTACAAGAATGAATATGATGCATATCTATTTATAGATGATGCCCATGGATTTGCTATAGCAAAGTGTAATAGAAACAATTCTCAAATTGAAAATTCCTGTGACATGTTCAACACAAAACTATCTTCAGTTGATGCGTATATGGGTACATTTGGTAAGGCAGTGGGGACAGTTGGTGCTTTTATTTGTGGTAATAAAAGTCTAACAGATATGATTGTTCAAAAAGGTAAGCCATACATATACTCGACAGCACTACCTAGATGTATAATAGATGCAACAAGAAAAAGTTTAAAGATTTTAGTAAAAGACAAAACTAGATATGACATGCTTCACGAAAATATTTCTTATTTTAATCACGAATGTCAGAGGAAAAGAGTAAATATCAAGATTTCGAGTTCACCAATAAAAACCTTTGTCGTAGGAGACCCTAACACCACTATGAAACTTAAAGAAAAGTTTCTAAAAGAAGGAATATTAGTTCAAGGTATAAGATATCCAACTGTGCCAAAAGGAAGTGATAAAATAAGGATTACTATTACATCAGATCATTGTGAGAAAGATATTGATAAACTTCTCAATACACTAGAGAATGTTAATTGTGAAAAATCTGATTAATAAAAATATACTTGTTGGGATTACAGGGAGTATAGCTGCTTATAAAGCTGCTGAACTTATCAGCAAACTAAAAAGTAATGGAGCCAATGTCAAAGTCATTATGACTAAGGCATCAGTATCGTTTATAACTGAGACTACATTAGAGTGTATTTCAAAAAATAAGGTACTTATAAACGAAAGTGAAAACGAAGAATCATTTCTGCATTTAGACATCTCTAAATGGGCAGATGTCGTGTTAATTGCACCATGCACAGCAAACTCATTGAATAAAATTACAAATGGACTGAGTGATGATCTCTTGTCAACTACATGTTTGGCTTTCAATGGAAAAATATACATAGCACCAGCCATGAATCCAAATATGTGGAATAATAAAATTGTTCAAGGAAACTTGAAGAATCTATCAAAAGATAAATTTGAGTTGATAGGTCCAGATTATGGAGATCATGCTTGCGGAGACATTGGATATGGTAGGATGTCTTCCCCTCAAACAATTATAGAAACATTAAGTAGGTCTATAGGACATGGGCTTTTAGATGGCTATAGAGTTCTAGTAACAGCTGGTCCTACAAGAGAACCAATTGATCCTGTTAGATTTATAAGCAATTATAGTTCTGGAAAAATGGGGTATGCTATTGCTGAATGTTTTAAAGACTCAGGCGCGAACGTATCACTAATTAGTGGGCCTGTACAAATAGATAAACCAGATGGAGTAGATCATAAATTCATTGAGACATCATCAGAAATGTTTGATGAAGTTATGAAATCAATTAACGACTATGATGTCTTCGTTTCAGCTGCTGCAATATCTGACTATAAGCCCTCAGATACCTTGGCTCATAAATATAAAAAAGAAGATGGTAGTCTGCAAATAAATTTAGTAAGAGGTAGAGATATTTTAAAATGTGCAAAAGAAAAAAATAAAAATATATATGCCGTTGGCTTCTCAGCAGAAACAGAAAATATTAAAGATAATGCAATAAGGAAATTGAAAGAAAAGAAAATAGACATGATAATAGCTAATGAAGCTAATCACCCGAAAGGTGTTGGGTTTGAATCAGATTATAACGAGATAATTATTATTGATAAAAAAAATAGAATCACTAAATCAAAAAATACCAAGAAAGAATTAGCAAAAATTATTATACATTCGATTATATCTAATATTAAAGATAGTTTAATTAAAGTTAAGAATGCTAAATAAGGTCCAAATTAAGATAGTAAATAAAGAATTACTAAAAAATTTACCGGAATACGCTACTGATGGTTCAGCTGGTATAGATTTAAGAGTCGCAATAAATGAAAGAAAAGAAATAAAAGGTAATGAAACAATACTATTGCCTACGGGACTCTCAATATACATCAAAGATAAAAATTATGCTGCGGCCCTATTGCCACGTTCAGGATTAGGTCATAAAAAAGGAATAGTTTTAGGCAATCTAGTTGGTTTGATTGACTCTGATTATCAAGGTGAACTCATGGTATCATGTTGGAACAGGAGTGCAGAGGCATACATCATCGAGCCTATGGAGAGGATTGCTCAGCTAATATTTATAAAAGTAGAACATCCGAAATTTGAAATAGTAGATAGTTTCAAATCATCAAATCGTGGAGATAAGGGTTTTGGCTCATCAGGAACGAATTAGTAAAAATATTTTTAGAGCATATGATATTAGGGGTATATATCCTGCTGATTTCAACCAAGAAGCTGCATATAAAATAGGTGTGGCTTTAGCAAATAAAATTAAATCGAGACCAGAAGCTGTTGTTGCAATGGATGGAAGACTGAGTAATTCAATCATAAAGGATTCTTTAATAAGCGGATTAACAGATTATGGAATTAAAGTTACTGATTGCGGAATGCTACCTACTCCAATGTTATATTTTGCATCTAAGCACCTCAATATACCAAATGGCTTTATGATCACAGGAAGTCATAATCCTAGAGATTACAATGGTATTAAGATGATCGTTAATGATAGTCCAATGTTAGATCAAGAGATATATTCCCTTAGAGATTGGATCATTGAAAATTCAATTCAATATAAGAAAAACAAGATTAACAACGTATGTACTCATAAAGATATTATTAAGAAATATATAGAGAGGACGAAACAAGATATTAATATAAGTTTAGAACAGTCGTTCGTCATCGACTGCATGAATGGAGTCACGGGTAATGTGATAGAAGATATATTAAATGCATATGAGGTGAATGCGGAGTATATTAATAAAAATGTTGATGGTAATTTTCCAAATTGCTCTCCAGACCCAACAAAAGAAATAAATTTAGCTAACCTTAAAAAGAAAATACAATCAACAAAAAGTGACTATGGTGTTGCGTTTGACGGAGATGGTGACAGGCTTGTAATAGTAAAGAGTGATGGCAACATAATTTGGCCAGATGAATTAATGATTCTTTTTTCAAATTCTATACTTTCAAAAAAAGAAAGAGGAAAGATTGTGTATGATGTTAAATGCACAAGAAACTTAAAGATATCAATAGAAAAAATGAATGGAGTTGCGATAGAATCAAGAACTGGGCATTCTTATATAAAAAAAACAATCAAAGAAGAGTCTGCTGATTTGGGTGGAGAGATGAGTGGGCACATCTTTTTCAATGATAAATGGTATGGCTTTGATGATGGTATATATGTTTTTCTCCGGTTTTTAGAAATTTTATCAAATGAACCCACTTTATTAAAAGATCTATCTAAACTCCCAAAGACATCTTTAACACCTGAGATTGACCTAGAGTTTGAAAAAAACGGTCATTTCGAGTTTATAGATAAGTTTAAAAAATATATTAAATTAGATAATTATGTTGTCTCGCACTTAGATGGAATCAAGATAAGTAATGATGATTCTTGGGGCTTGTTAAGAGCTTCTAATACAACTTCCAAAGTGACGCTAAGATTTGAGTCCTCATCAGCTGCAGGACTAAAAAAAATCCAAAATGATATCAAAAATGCTATTCTTGAAATTGATAATACGTTAGACTTACCCTTCTAAAATTATGAGCAAGAAAATATTACTAAGAGAAAACACAGCAAGTATGCCTACTACAGCAAATGTTTTAATTGAGGCCTTGCCCTACATCCAAAAATTAGCGAATAAAGTTATAGTAATTAAATTTGGTGGCAACGCAATGATTGATGACAAGCTTAAAAATAATTTTGCTCGTGATGTAGTGCTTTTAAAACAGGTTGGATTGCACCCTGTTATTGTTCATGGCGGAGGACCACAGATCACAAGCTATTTAGAAAAAATGGGTATACACTCAGAATTTGTTGATGGTATGAGGGTCACAGATGAAAATTCCATTGATATGATAGAGATGGTGTTAGGTGGCTCAATTAACAAAGAAATAGTTAATCTTATAACGAGCCACGGAGGAAGAGCAGTTGGCCTATCTGGGAAAGATGGAGGTCTCATAAGAGCAAAAAAGATGATAGGTGAAGGAAAAAATAAAGACTTTGATTTTAAGAATACTGGTATGGTATCGAGTATTGACCCGAGCGTTGTGAATTTGTTAGAAGCAACATCATTCATCCCTGTGATAGCTCCAATAGGTATTGGAGACGATTTTAAAACCTACAATATAAATGCTGATATAGTGGCAGGCAAGATTGCAAAAATATTACAAGCTGGTAAATATGTAGTGCTAACTAATACAACTGGAATTTTCGATGACAATGGAAATTTAGTCAAATCTATGAATGCAGATCAGGCTAAAGAATTTATTCAAAAAGGAATAATTTCTTCAGGCATGTTGCCTAAGGTTGAGTCTGCTCTTGAAGCCGTTTCTTCTGGTGTTGAAAATGTTCAAATTATTGATGGAACAATTGATCATGCATTACTACTTGAACTATTCACAGATGATGGTGTCGGAACAATGATAAAAAGAACCTAAAGTTTGGATTATTTTTTACTATTTGTTATTTCGTTTTTTTCAAATCTATTTTCTGCCTTCTCTGGCGGTGGTGCAGGAATTATTCAACTACCAGCTATATTGCTTCTCTTTGAAATAACTTTCCCAGTTGCGTTGGCCACACATAAAATATCTACTGTTCTTTTAGGGCTAGGAGCATCATTAAAGTTCTTTGAAAGACATAAACCAGATAGAAAATATATCACTGATGGTATTTTAATTGGCTTACCAGGAGTAATACTCGGTGCATATTGCATAAACTATATAGATGAAATACTAGCAAGAAAACTTCTTGGTATATTGATATTAATTGTTTTCATCCTATCATTCACAAAAGGTATGGATAAAATTCGAGATAATATTCCACCTTTCATTTCTTATGTTCTTCTTTTTTTAATAGGATTCCTGAATGGATCATTGTCGGCTGGGACAGGACTTCTCTATACACTAATGCTTACTAAAATATATGGTATGTCCTTTAAGCAGGCAGTAGGTTACACACTGTTAATTGTTGGATTATTTTTTAATTTATTCGGAGCAATCACTCTATATCTTATCTCAAATATCGATGTATCAATATTGCCAATACTATTAATAGGTTCTTTTATTGGCGGATATATTGGAGCGATGATTGCAATCAAGAAATCTAATAAAGTAATTAAGCTAGCTTATCAATTAGTTACATTAATTGTTGCCTATAAACTTCTCTTTTAGACTCTCTTGTACTTACTTATATATTCATCCATGCTTTGGACATACATATTATATTTGCTATTTGACTTCACGTAATCATATATATCGTTTAAGTCAATTAAAAAATGTGTCTTAACTTTATAATCATCTTCCAGCTCAGAAGATGCAGTTTTAGATTTACCTATTTCCATACGATTAAATGCGACAAGAACATCTTTGCAAAAGGCGTTTGACTTTTCTAGCAATTCTATTGACTCAATAATTGAAGAGCCAGATGAAATTACATCATCTACAATTAGTGCTTTCCCTTTGACATCACATCCTACAAAATCACCTACATCGCCATGATCTTTTGTTTCTTTTCTGTTAAATGCATATGATGACTGTATAGAGAAGTTGTTGTAAAGGCTGTGTGAAATAGAGGAACACAATGTTATTCCTTTGTAAGCAGGTCCAAAAATGAAATCATATTTTAATGATTTTTGGTGAATATAATCAGAATAAAAATTAGCAAGTTTTGATAGTAAAAAGCCATTATTGCATAGTCCCGTGTTAAAAAAATATGGACTACTACGACCTGATTTAAGAGTGAAGTTCCCAAATCTTAATATATTTTCATGAATTGTAAACTCAATAAAATCTTGTTTTTTATTAAACATAGTGGGCAACCATCAATTAATGATAACATAACCTATAAAGCAATATGAAAGTTATAACTATAAATGTCTGTGGTTTAAGAGCTAGTCAAAAAAAAGGTCTATTTGAATGGCTTAGAAAATCAAGAGCAGACTTTATTTGTATGCAAGAGACAAGGGCACTTGAAGATCAGGTCTCAGACAGTGCATTTTCAATTAAAGGGTACGAGAGATATATGAATATTGCAGAAAAAAAGGGCTACAGTGGGGTTGCGATATATACACACCATAAACCTATAAGAATTCAGAAATCATTTTCTAAATCTATATTTGAAAAAGAGGGACGATTTATATTAACAGAATTTAAAGGTTTTGACCTGATATCAATTTACTTTCCATCTGGCTCTTCAAGTGATAAAAGACAACAACTTAAATATAAATTTATGAATTTATTCGAAAAGTATATCAAAGATAAAATTAAGCAAAAAAGAGAGATGATAATTTGTGGAGATTACAATATTGCACATACAAAAGATGATATAAAAAATTGGCAATCTAATCAAAAGAATTCTGGTTTTCTTCCTAAAGAAAGGGAGTGGATGACAAATCTTATTAATAAAATAGGTTTAAAGGATGCCTTTAGAGAAAAATGTAAAAAATCAGATGTTTACACCTGGTGGTCAAATAGAGGAAATGCATATAATAACAATGTAGGTTGGCGAATCGATTATCAAATGGTTACTGAAAAACTTTCAAAAAAAGTGATAAGCGTCTCTGTATATAAGAAAAAGAAATATTCAGACCATGCCCCGCTAATAGTTAATTATGATATATAATTCGATAAAAGAAATACTAATACCATATCTAGAGAAAAGGATAATTGTTTCTATGATTATGGGTTTTGTGTCAGGTTTACCCTTACTACTAACCATTACATTACTTCAAGCTTGGCTTACTGACGAAAACATTTCAAAATCTACTATTGGTTTATTTGCATTAATTGGTCTTCCATATTCTCTAAAATTCTTATGGGCCCCAGTATTTGATAAATATATATTATCTTCTCTTGGAAGAAGGCGTGGATGGCTAATAATTATTCAAATTCTTTTAATTATTTCTATTTTCTTGTTGGGGCAATCTAAGCCAGAAATAAATTTATTTAATGTCGCAATCCTCTCAATAGTATTGACCTTCTTTTCTGCTTCACAAGATATTCTTATCGATGCTTTCAGAAGAGAAAGTCTTATGGAAAACGAGCAAACAATTGGAGCATCTGCATATGTTTTAGGTTACAGGATTGGTGCGTTAGCTGCTGGCGCTGGAGGTCTTATATTAGCTGATTTGTATTCATACTCCTTCGTGTATACTCTTATGTCACTTATAATGTTACTTGGCGTGATTACTACTATTTTAAGTAATGAACCTATAGTAGAAATCAAATCATACACCCTTAAAGAATCAATTATTGAGCCGTTCAAAGAATTCTTTAATAGATATCAAGAAAAAAGTTCAAATATTAAAAACTTCACACCATATTTAATTTTGTTATTTGTCCTTTTATATAAAGTCGGAGATACAATGGCTCATTCACTAAGTACAAATTTTTATTTAGAAATCGGATTTACAAAAACTGAAATAGGTGCAGTGGTTAAATTTTTTGGGTTAGGAGCAACCTTGCTTGGTGCGTTTATTGGAGGTGCGTTATCGCTTAAAATAGGGCTATTCAAGTCTTTGATATATTTCGGTATCTTTCAATTAATAGCAACACTTGGATTTTCTATCTTATTCTATACGGGAAATAATTTATCAATGCTGATAACTGTGATTAGCTTGGAAAATCTTGCAGCTGGTATGGGATACACCGCATATCTTGCATTTATTGCACATATGACATCAAAAGATTTCACCGCGACACAGTTTGCGCTTATGACAGCGCTTATGTCATTACCAAGAACATTCTTGTCTGGAACATCAGGGTATTTAGTAGAATTCCTAAACTGGGACCTTTACTTTGTGTTTTGTTCTTTAATAGCAATTCCTGCTCTGTTAATATTGAAAAAAATAAAGTTTATAATAAAAGATGAATAAATTTAATACAGCTGATCTATGTGATGATTATGACCTGCCGATAGCTCAACCAATTTTCAAGTCTTACGGAGCAAAAACACATTGTTATGGATTAATAAAAACAGTTGAGGCGATAGAAGATAACTCATATGTTAAAAAACTACTACAGACAAATGGCAGTGGATGTGTAATGGTAATAGATGGAAAAGCCTCAACCAAGTGCGCGCTTGTTGGTGATAACTTGGCTGCACTAGCAGTTCAAAATAACTGGTCAGGTATAATAGTTAATGGTTGTATACGTGATAGTCTAGAAATTAATGATATCTCAATTTCAATAAAAGCACTTAATTTGGTCCCTAATAAAAGTGATAAAAAAGACAAAGGTAGCTATGGTTTGGATCTATCTTTTGCGGGAATTACCTTTAGAGAGAATGAATATATATATTCTGATCCTGATGGAATTGTAATATCCAAACAGAAGCTATTATAAAGTGAAAGATAGCTTTATTGATATACAAAACATTTCCCTTTCAAAACAGGATAAAGAAATAATTAAGGATTTCTCCTTAGATATATTAAATGGAGAAAAGATAAACATTTTTGGGAAAAATGGATCTGGCAAAACAAGCTTGATTAAAATTTTTTCAGGCATAACATGCCCAACAGAGGGTGAAGTAACTATAAATCCTGATTTAATTTTAAATAAAAATATTTTTTACATAGGTCATAAATATGGATTAAAAAATGAGCTATCTATTCGGGATAACCTTAATTACATAATAAACTTAAACCAAGTGAAAGGAAAAGTAGACATTCAGAAAGAATTGAACTTTTATAATATGGAAACATCTCCTGATGCTATTGTAAAATATCTGTCTCATGGCCAAAAAAAGATCATCAGTTTAGTTGGTCTTACACTTGTATCTAATAAAATATGGATTTTAGATGAACCGTTTACTGGGCTAGATCAAAGCATCATAGATAATTTTATGAAGAAAATTGAAAATCATGTTAAGAGTTCAGGGACCGTTATTATTACAAGTCATGATAAGAAAGAGGGATTTAAAAATATAGAACTATGCTAAAAGTATTCTTGTCAATAGTTTACAGAGATATGAGAGTGATACTTAATTCAGGCACGAAAATATTTATGCCTATTGTTTATCTTTTGTTAGTACTTACCTTTTTTTCAATAAGTTTAGAAAATACAACTATAGGAGGTTATAAAAATATTCTTCCACAAATAATCTGGCTAGCATGTCTACTAGTAAGTTTATTAAATATGGACATTTTATATAAAGAAGATTATGAAGATGGAACGCTGGAGGGAATAGTCATCAACTCAGAACTTCTTGAAGTCAATATTTTGGCAAAAGTTCTCTCCTATTGGATGTTTACTATAATTCCTCTAATCTTTGTCGGAGTTATTATGAATATATTACTGACAGGTGATATAAGTACGTCCTACGTTTTATTTACATCACTAATATTAGGAACACTGGCAATTTCACTCATTGGATCAATAGCTGCATCTCTAACGCTATCAATAAAAGGAAACAATCTTTTGCTTTCTACAATTGTATTACCTTTAGATATACCAATATTAATATTCGGTACAAGTGCGGTTTATAATTCTTCTGCTGGAGTTGGTTATTACTCTGAGTTATTATTTTTAGTCCTCCTGTTACTTCTATTTTTAATTATATCTCCATTTGCGTCATGCGCAGGATTAAGGAACAGTTTAGACTGATTTAGCCCAAGATTTATTCTTTTCATTTTGCAATAAAATATTTTGGGATGATTTAAACATAGAACCTAAGAAAAAGAATGTGAAGCCAAGTGCAGTAATAATCAGTGGCGTAAGCATTTCTTCGGCAATACTAGGTGTACTAAATTTGATTACAGATGGACCCTGATGAAGAGTGTTCCACCATTCAACAGAGAAATGAATAATAGGAATATTAATAAATCCAACGATTGCTAAAATATTTACAGAGGTAGTAGCTTTCTTTCTATCTTCAAATGAACCATGAAGTAAAAGAATGGATATATAAATAAAAAACAATATCAACTCAGATGTGAGTCTAGCATCCCAGGCCCACCAAGTTCCCCACATAGGTTTTCCCCATATAGCGCCAGTTATCAATGTAAATAAAGTGAAAAGTGCCCCAAGCTTACAAGAAGCAAGTAGAATCGTATCATAAACTTTTATATGCCATATAAGAGATATCAGTGCTGAGAAAAAAACAATAGAATATGCAAATAGTGAAATCCAGGCACTGGGGACGTGAACATACATTATCCGGAATGCATCACCTTGTTGATAGTCAGATGGAGCTATAAATAATCCTTGATATAAACCAAATGAAATGAATATTAAAGCGAGAAGTAAAAGCCATGGTACAATCTTACAGGTAAAATTGTAATAACCTTCGGGTGAAATTGTAGAAAAAATGTGTTTCAACATAATTAATAAAAAATGATAACATACAATTAAATTCTATGGCTGATAATAATAAACTAAAAGAATATGAAAAAACCATGACGACGTGGTGTAAAAGCGTTCATGGTAAGTATAAACTTATGAAGAAGCTTAATAAAAGGGCTTTTATTAAGTCAATTCAACCAAAGAAAGGCTCTCAAGAATAGTGTCCTTATATTTTTCTAAATCACCATTAAAAACAAAAAATGGCCCATTAAGGTAGTCATCTTTCATGCCATAAGAAAACCTTTTCAAGTCTCTATCTAGAAATAAAGCTCCAGATTCCTCAACAATGCATTGACCAGCTGCCGTATCCCACTCATGAGTTGGACCGAGCCTAAGAGATAGATGCCCCTTCCCCTCTGCAATCCTGACAAATTTAACCGCACTAGACATATAAATAAGATTTGAGTCTTCAAAGTTATTATTTAATACACTAACCAACGATTTTCTAATCGCTGAGCTTACATAGATATTTTTTTTTATATTCTTATTTAAAATTTTTTTTGGTTTGCATGAACTATCTATCAGATAGCTTCCTTTGTTATGTATTGCATAATAGAACTCATTCTTAGCAGGAATATGTATTATGCCAAATATTGGATAATTATTGTGTATGTATGAAATACAAATACAAAAATCTTCACCTCCTTTTATATAATTTTTTGTTCCATCTATCGGATCAACTAACCAATAAGAGGGTTTATGATAATTTTTATTTTCACTCTCTTCAGAAATAATAATATCTTTCTTAAACATTTCAGAAATATAATTAACAATTATTTTATTCGAATATAGATCAATATTTGTTACAGGACTATTATCTGATTTTAGGTTAATGTCTAAATTCTTTTGTCCTCTGAGCTGGACCTCGCCTATATTTTTGCATAGCTTATAAAAGCCGTTGATATAGTTTTCAAATTTAATATCAATCATTATAGTGAATATGATTCAAAGCGGCATATACTCTTGAATCAATGATTTCTGATTTTTCTAGAAACATATTAATATTACTTTTATGAACATGTATTTGTTCCAATTTCTCAGGCTCATCTCCTATTAATTTTGATGGCTGTAAATCCTTAGCAGACATTATGTATGTTATATGATCAATATAGCCTGGTGCTAAATAAATTTTCTTAATAAATTTAATATTATCTGACTTGTAACCAATTTCTTCTTGAAGTTCTCTGTTTGCTGCATGATGCATATCCTCATCATCATCAATACTTCCCTTTGGAAGGGTAATCATATAGTCGTCAACAGCTGCAGCATACTCTCTAATGAAGATAACTTTATCCTCAATGATAGGTACAACAAGAACAGCGCCCTTACCATTACCTGAAATTATTTCATATTTAAGAACCTTGTCACCAAATCTAATATCTGCTTGTTCTATATTGAAAAGTTTAGTCTTAAGTATAGATTTTTTTTTGAGTATTTTAGACATGATGTATAATGTTTACGAATGATAACACAATAATGACGATGATAAGAAAAGATATAGAATGTTTGTTGGTAGATATGGATGGCGTTATATTAGATAACTCATATGATAATAATTTCTGGCAAAACCAGATACCAAGTGTGTTATCAAAAAAAAGAGAGATATCCTTTGAAGATGCACAACGTCTGGCTATACAGATTTTCAATTTTAAGAAGAACACGAAAGATTGGTATGATTTAGATTATTGGTCAAACATGCTTAATATTGATATAGAAGCAGAAAAGAAATCACCGGAGAGTCTAAGTAAAATTAAATTATATGATAATGTGGCTAAAACTCTGACAGAACTTAAAGGACATGCCAGATTGATTTTAATAACTAATGCACATCGAAAAACACTGAATATTAAACTGGATAAATATGATATTAGCCCCTATTTTAACGAGATGATATGCGCACATGAGCTATATTATGTTAAGGAGAATTTACAATTATGGTATATGTTGCGAGCTAAATATAAGTTAAACTTCGACAAGACTGTACTGGTAGAGGATACAATAAAAAATATAAATGTGGCTTTGTCAGCGGGAGTTTCATCTGCGATATATTTGGGCAAAGAAGAATTTAAGCCTTCAGATAGAATATTACAATTAGATTCAATTAACCAACTTTCTTCTGCACTTTATTAAAGATAAGCTGGAATAATTATTATTTTTGGGAAATTTTTCCTCAACTTTAATCATAGCTTTATTCTTTTTATATATAGTCACTCTTAATACGCTCTCATTGAACACAATATAATTTATATTATATTTTACAAATTTTGGATTCTTAAATAGCAATGAGGCTAATGATTTTTCTCTCAGATATTTTATACAAATCATCTTGCCTTTTAAATGACCTACAGGTGTATAAGATATGGCTGTTATTGGTTTATCAAGATTGCCACTTATCTCAACTTTTCTTACAAAAGAAAATCTTTTTGAATTACTACTAAAGCCATTAGTTAAATTAACTTTCGTGGAAATGAGTTTAATTTTATTTTTGTTTTTTATAATCCTCTTTGTTAAAGAGGAGTTATCTATAAGCAACCTCTTTAAGTTGTTTGGAAGATCCCTCAACTTTCTCTCCGCAGACCATCTTTTATTAGAGCTGTATTTCATTTGCTTTTTTAATATTCCAGCGTTTTTTTAACTCTCTAATTTTAGATGATGACAAATCATATTCAAAACTTTTTATTAATGTAATGTTATCCATAATGTCATTAATATTTGATATACGATAATTATCAGGCATTCCGGATTGCTTATTCCCTAAATATGTACCTGTTCCCCTTAGTCTTAAATCTTGTTCTGCAACATCAAAACCAGAGTGGTGAGTTTCTAGATATTTTAATTTTTCAATTGACTCAGGCTTGCTTTTAAATGAATAAGTTAAGTAACAATGACCTTTAATTGAGCCTCTTCCAACACGCCCTCTTAACTGATGTAATTGTGCTAAGCCGAATAATTCTGAATTTTCAATAATTAAGCAATTAGCATTTGGACAATCTATACCTACCTCAATAACACTAGTTGCAACGAGAATATCAATACTCCCACATTTAAAATCATTGATAATTCTTATTTTTTCCTCAGAGGATATTCTTCCATGTAAAATTGAAATCCGGTGTTTTGGGAAAGATTTTTTCAATTTATCAGAAAAGATATTTATTGACTGTCTGTCTTCATCAAATGTATCTTCAACTCTAGTACATACCCAGTACACTTGCATACCCTCCTCAAGATGCTTATGGACTCTAGAGATTATTATTTGTCTATCTTTGTCACTGAATATTTTTGTATCAACCGCTTTTCTTTCCGATGGTTTGTCATATATTGTTATGTAATTCATGTTTTCGTATAAAACAAGTGCAAGAGTTCGTGGTATTGGTGTGGCAGACATATATATCAAATGTGGTTGTTTACTATAAGATGATGTTATCTTCTCTCTCTGTTTAACGCCAAACTTATGTTGCTCGTCTATTATCACTAGAGCTAAACTTTTAAATTGAAATTCACCATATATAAGTGCATGTGTGCCAATAAGTACCGATATTTCTCCATTAGAAAGTTTTTGTTTTACGCGTCTCTTTTCATTATCTTTTGTTTTGCCAATTATCATTTCAACTTCTCCATAACTTTTTAGATATTGTGTGAAAGTCTTTAAGTGTTGGTTACATAACACTTCAGTAGGTACTAACACAAGACATTGATGCCCGTTATTGATTGTATAAAAGCATGCAATTATCGCGACAATAGTTTTGCCACAACCAACATCTCCTTGAATCAAGACTTTAGATGGCGATGACTCTTTTAGAGAATTCTTAATATTTTCAATTGCAGATTTTTGTCCATCTGTAAAGTTAAATGAAAAGGATTGAATGAATTTATTTAGAGTTTTTACGTCTAAAGATAAAGGAAAAGATTCTTTTTTTTCATAATTAGATATAGTTTCTAGAAATTCATGTTTGTGTAGATAGATCTCCTCTAAAACAAGTCTTTGTCTTGCTGAATTGTACTCTTCATATGCTTTTGAATATTGGCCTTCAGGGAAGTGAATTTTTTTTAGAGCCTTTAGAAATGACATAGAATTAAATTGATTGTTAAAGTATTCATCCAATGATGTAAACTGATATTCTTTTGAAAAAGTTGAAAACGCTTGTCTTATAAACTTTCTGATCTTAAATTGAGATATTTTTCCTCTAGTAGCATATCTTGGTACTATGTCGATGAGAGGGACATTATCTTTTACTACTTCTATTTCAGGGTGTATGATCTCTATCTTATTTGATTTTTTAATAGCAGTGCCAGTAACTCTGATTTTCATTCCTTTTTGTAGATTCATAAAAATTACAATTTTGTGGATGAAGCGTACAGTTATTATCCCTGTTTCTGCTTTAATGGTTAGAATATAGTTTGGCCTAAAACCACCAGTTCTAGTGGTTTGTATAATATTTCCAGTAATTACAACAGAATCACCATCATTGATGTCGCTTATTGAAGGTGTTTCAGATTTATCAACAAGGGTAATTGGTATAGTAGATAATAAATCAAATATTGTTTTTATGCCTATCTGAGCGAGTAATTGCTTAGTTTTTGTACCTACACCACTAAGCGTTGTTATACTCTGAGTAACACATTCAGAATATTTGCTCATGGATTATTTTTTATATAATATTGCGTCAATTTCTACATCAACATCTTTTGGAAGTCTACTTACTTCTACAGCAGCTCTAGCGGGATATGGCTCATTAAAATACTTTTCCATAATTGTATTTACTGCAGAAAAGTTCTCAAGATTTTTTAAATATACAGTCAACTTTACACAATCATTCAAGTCACAACCAGAGGTAGTAGAAATATTTTTTAGGTTATTTAAAACAACCTCAACTTGATTATCAAATGTCTCGGCTCTTACAACCATGTCCTTATAATCCAAAGGAATTTGTCCAGAAATAAATATAAATTTATCAACTTGCACTGCTTGTGAATAGGTGCCAATTGCTGATGGCGCAGTGTCACAGATTATCTTTTTTTTCTTCATGGTTTTTTCCTGGTATGGCCAGCCTCTTTCAATCTTTCTAAATAATTATGCCAATTCTGTTTATAATTTTTACATAAATTATACAAATGTTCCCAGGAATATAGCCCTGTATCGTGGCCGTCATCAAAAACTATTCTAATAGCATAATTACCTACAGGCTCTAGCCTATCAATCGCTACATCTTCTTTGTTAATTTGAAGTTTTTCTTGCCCAGGCCCATGCCCTTTAACTTCTGCTGAAGGAGAGAAACATCTTAAATATTCTGATGTGATGTCATTACTAAATCCATCTTCAAAAGTAATTGATAGCGTATTTGTTTTTTTTATATATCTGAGTTCAGTAGGTTTGATCATAAGATATATCTGCTTAGATCCTCATTATCTGCAAACTCAGTTAAGTACTTATCAACGTAGTCTGCATCAATTTTGATTTTTGTATCTTTTGTGTCACTAGCTTCAAAAGATAGTTTTTCCAAAAGACGTTCCATTATAGTATGGAGCCTTCTTGCACCTATGTTTTCTGTTTTCTCATTTACTGTCCATGCGATCTTAGATAATCTTCTGATTGCACTTTTATCAAAGTGAATATCTACTCCCTCTGTTTTCATAAGAGCGATATATTGTTCTGTTAACGAGTAATTCGGCTCTTCAAGAATTTTTTCAAAATCCTCTACAGATAATGCATTTAGTTCAACTCTTATTGGCAGTCTCCCTTGAAGTTCAGGTATTAAGTCTGATGGCTTAGAAAGGTGGAAGGCGCCTGAGGCGATGAATAAAATATGATCGGTTTGAATTGGACCATGTTTTGTGTTGACAGTACTTCCCTCAACTAACGGAAGTAAATCTCTCTGTACACCCTCTCTAGAAACATCTGCCCCGCTAGCGTTAGATCTAGACGAAACTTTATCAATCTCATCAATAAAAACAATACCGTTTTGCTCAACCTGTCTAATTGCATCTTGCTTTATATCATTATCATTGACTAATTTCTTTGCCTCTTGTTCTGCAACCACAAGTAATGCATCTTTTATTTTCATTTTTTGTGTTCTAGTCTTATCACTAGATAAATTTTTAAACATACCTTGAAGTTGATCTGTCATTTCTTCCATACCTGGTGGTGCCATAACCTCAAAAGATGGATTGCTAGCTTGTATATTTATTTCTATCTCTTTATCGTCTAACTTCCCTTCTCTTAGTTCTTTTCTTAAGGCTTGCCTCGTCTCTTTATTATCTGTTGAATTATCAATAGTTTTGTTATTCGTATCAAAGGTTCTTTGTGGCAATAAGTGATCCAATATTATTTCTTCTGCAATCTCTTCAGATTTGCGATAAACCCTAGACATGGCCTTTGACCTGACTTGATTAATTGCAATCTCTGTTAAATCTCTAATGATAGAATCAACTTCCTTACCAACATAACCAACTTCAGTGAACTTGGTAGCTTCAACTTTTATGAATGGAGCACCAGCTAGATGTGCTAGTCTTCGAGCTATCTCAGTTTTGCCAACTCCAGTTGGCCCTATCATTAATATGTTTTTAGGTGTTATCTCATTGCTTATGTTATCTGGAAGCTGTAATCTCCTCCATCTATTTCGAAGCGCTATTGACACTGCTCTTTTGGCATCAGTCTGACCAATAATATGCTTGTCTAGTTCTTCAACTACTTCTTTGGGTGTCATTTCAGACATCAATTTTCTCTATAGTTAAATTTGAATTGGTATATATACAAATCTCCGAAGCAATATTGAGAGATTTAATTACTATTTCTTCAGCACATAAATCAGTGTTTTCATATAATGCTTTTGCAGCAGATTGTGCATAAGAACCTCCCGATCCTATGGCTAAGACCGAGTCTTGTGGTTCTATAACATCACCATTCCCTGATATTAATAGAGATGAATCCTTGTCTGCGACTATTAGCATTGCTTCCAAATTACGTAGAATCTTATCAGTTCTCCAATCCTTGGCTAGCTCAACGGCTGACCTGGTTAGATGACCGCTATATTTTTCTAATTTACTCTCAAATTTTTCAAATAGAGTAAATGCATCGGCAGTAGCTCCCGCAAAACCTGCAAGAACTTTATCCTTGTAAAGTCTTCGAACTTTTTTAGCATTCCCTTTCATAACAGTATTGCCTAATGTCACTTGGCCGTCTCCACCAATAACAACTTGGTCATCTCTTCTAACCCCAATAATCGTTGTACCATGAAATTTTTTGTTATTCATATGCTTATGCCCTAGGATGGCTATTTTTGTAAACCTTGTTTAAATGTTCAAAATTCATATTAGTATATATCTGTGTAGTACTTATGTCCTCATGCCCTAAAAATTCCTGAACTGCCCTTAAATCTCCTGATGCCTCCAATAAATGTGTTGCGCAACTATGTCTTAATGTATGGGGTGATATCTTGCAATTCAAGCCCTGTTTCTTCACCCAAAAGTTAATTCTAGTTTGTATTGATCGATTTGATAGTCTCCCTCCGAATTTATTAATAAACATTGCATCAGATTTTGGGTTAAATTCTAATCTTTTATTGATCCACAATGTAAGAGCCGTTACCGCCTGGGTACCTAAAGGTAAAACTCTTTCTTTTTTGCCTTTGCCAATAACTCTGACATATTTCGAGATTAAGTCTATTGATTCAAGGTCCAGCTGAGTAAGTTCTGATAATCTTAGTGCAGAGCTATACATCAACTCAATTATAGCTTTGTCTCTTACTGCAGCAGTTGATGATTCAGATATATCGCATAGAAGATCTATATCATCTATAGTCAAGACACTAGGTAGCTTTTGTGAGATTTTTGGCGTTTTGATTCCAATCATAGGGGAAGAGCTTATTATTGATAACTTCAATAAATAAGAATAAAAAGATCTTAGAGTTGAAGCTTTTCTAGCTAAAGACTTAGGTGATAAACCCAAACGATGAAGCTCCATAAGAAAATATTCTATATCCTGTTTTTTGCACTCATAAATATTTATCTTTTTGGTGGCAAGAAAATCTATAGATTGTTGCAAATCAATTAGATAGTTTTTGAGTGTAGCGGTTGTATACAGCTTTTCATATTGCAGATAATTTAAAAAGCTTTTGATATATGAGTCATTACTCAAGATAACCGTCTCCATCAAATGAACTTGGCCCTATAAGTTCATATGTAACAGGATTATAATTTTTAACTACTTCTAACAGACCACCTTGTTGTCTAATTTTTATAGATGAATTGATCACATTAATCTCTCTATCTAATTCATAAAGCCTGAAAAGGCAAATAGCTGCAGCAGTAGCTCCGCTGCCACAAGATTTAGTGTAGCCAGAGCCTCTTTCATTAACAATTAAATTAACTTCAGTATCATTACTATCAAAAAAATCATTAATATTTGTTAAAAAGCCGATGTTCATTTCATATCCAAATATATTTTCAATAGTTTCAGAAATTATATCTTTATGATCAAAACAGTCTCTTGAAAAAACAACACAATGATTATTTCCAATGGATAAAGGCATGAATGAAAAACTAAAATTGTCTTTTTTAATTTCTACGGAAAGAGTAAGCCCATCTTTTTCAACTCGCAAGTCTTCGTCTATATTCTCTGGGCATTGGAGATATTCTGGTGAGCCCATGTTGACGTGAATTAAATCTTTTTCTATTCTGGCATGATAACTAGCTTCACAAACTATAAAATTAGTTTCGTTTATGTTATATTTTTTTTTTAAAAAAAGCATAGCAGCTCTCAGTCCGTTACCACACTGGCATGCTTGTGTACCATCTTGATTAAATACCTGACAATTGATATTTTTCTTATCATTAGTGTTGATTATAAAAAACTGATCACATCCAATATTGTTTCGACTAGAATATTTTTTGATAATGTCCTGAGAAATAGGCATTTTGAGGTTATGCGACTCTACAAATATAAAATCGTTCCCATGACTATTTAGTTTTGAATATGGTGTCATCTTTTTAATCTTATACTAACAAAAAAATGTCGATCTGAAACAGCTTTGATGCTGAATGATATTTTATCAATACTTATAAGCTGTTCTTCAATTTCATAAACAGTGTAGGAAGCTCTCAAAGAATTTTCAAAATCTCTCAATAATACTCTATTAGAACCTCCATATTTCTTGAGAATAGCCTGAAGGTTATCCTCGTCAGTGGGTCTTTTTAGATCCATGCAGATTATGAGACCACTAAAATTCACCAACCTTATTAGATTATGCCAAAATGAGCGAATGTCTCTAATGTGGTGCACAAGGCTATTGCTAATAACTATGTCAAACTTTTCTTGAGTAAATAAATGTTCATCAATAAGCCCTTTATATATTTTTATTTTGTTTATTTTGTTAAGTTTTAATTTATTACGAAATTCATTTAACATTGCCCCTGAGCCATCAACAGCGGTTATATCACATGCTTGCTTTTTAAAGATCTTAATTGGTATTTCACCATCTCCACAACCTAAGTCTAATATTTTTGTTTGAGTGTTTATAATAGCTTCTGAAAATAGATTCTTTATAAATACATTGTTAGATTCAGAAAAGTCTGCAGATGAATAGGCATGAGCCTGTTCTGTACTTTCCATGAGCTCTGGTTCAGGTATTCTTCTCACTGAGACTCATTAGAAATGATTTGATCTAAAGTTTCGTAAGATCTTATTTCTTCAATAGCACCATCCCTAATAATATATTCAGCTGGTTTGGGCCTTGTATTATAATTTGAGGATAGGACAGAACCATATGCTCCGACATCCTCGATGACAAGTAGTTCCGTTTCTTTAGAATTTAGCTCTCTATCTTTGCCAAGAAAGTCTGCACTCTCACATACAGGCCCGACAACATCATAAAGCGAATACTCCTCGTTGGATTTGACTACAGGTGAGATTTTATGATAAGCATCATATAGTGGCGGCCTAATAAGTTCAGACATGCTAGCATCTACTATCATAAAATTTTTAGATTGTCCTTTTTTGATATATTGTACTTGTGTTAAGAGTAGGCCACAGTTTCCTACTATTGACCTACCAGGTTCAAAAATTATATCCAAATTAAGTTTGGAAAGTTCATCAGTAACTATTTTAATATACTCTGACTTGTTGATAATAGTTTCGTTTTCATAACATATACCCAAACCACCTCCAACATCTACGTGAGAAATTATTATGTTTTCTTTTTTGAGACTTTCAATGAGTTGTTTTATTGAGTTTATAGAATCTATGTATGGTTCTATTGAGGTAATTTGAGATCCAATGTGAAAGTCAATGCCAATAATTTTTACATTAGATAATTTGCTTGCTTTTTTATAGATATCCAGAGCATCATCTAGTGGTATGCCAAATTTATTTTCTTTCATTCCAGTTGAAATATAAGGGTGTGTTTCCACAGATACGTCAGGATTCACTCTAATTGAAATATTAGCTTGAGTGTTTAATAAAGATGCCTCATTATTTATAACCACTAATTCTGATTCTGATTCGACATTGAAACATAGAATGTTGCAGTTTAATGCGTACCTAATCTCTTCTCTAGTCTTACCAACACCGGAATAAACAATTTTACTAGCATCGGAGCCTGCTTTTATAGCTCTGTATAATTCGCCTTTTGAGACAACATCAAAACCCATGCCTTGAGAAGAAATTAACTTAAGTATTGACATATTTGAATTTGCTTTCACGGAATAACAGAATAAAGTCCTGTCGTTCGCATTAAGAGTATATTCAGCAATGTTTTTTTTAATAAGATTTTCTGAATAAAGATAAAAAGGTGTTTTCATATTCTTGCAGGCAACCTCCAAGTCAATTCCATCAAATACTAGCCTATTATTTTGATATTCTAGAGAGTTCAAATCAGTGGTTGTTTGTGATGATATTATTTGGTGGAATTAACGGGCCTTTGTTGCCGCAGCCACTAAGTGTTACAAAAGAGGATATCAGTATAATTATGATAAGGCATTTGTTTAAATAATTTTTAAACATTCTGATATTATAATCTAAATTGCAAAGACATTTCATGAACTTTTAGTATAAATGGATAAAGATATAATTACAGTAGGTGATAAGGATTCGTCGGAAATTGATTTAATTTGGTTTCACGGATATGGCGCCAACAACTGGGGTTTTGAACCATTCATTAAACTCTTAAATCTTAATCTCGATGGCCGATTGCATGTGATTATGCCTAATGCCCCTATGGATAACGGTAAAAGATCATGGTATCCATTGCCTAGGGAGATAGATGGTAAAATTAAAGAGAATGATGAAGGTATAGAAAAATCCAAAATAAGAATTCTGTCTTCTTTATCAGATCATATTAACCCAAATAAAAAATTGTTCATTGGTGGATTCTCACAAGGCGCTGCGATATCGCTCTCGTTAGGCCTCAATAGAGATGTTTTTTGCGAAGGTATTGTGGCTTTATCTGGCTATGTCCCATCAGCATCTAATATAGTTTTAAAAAATAGAGAGGTTTCTATATTCATCTCTCATGGGAATAAAGATACAACAATTTCGATAGATACACATAATAAATCTGTGAACTATCTTAAATCGAATGATATTGAATATATCGAATTCGTAGATGACTGTGGGCATACTATAAGCAAGCCTATGATCAGTGAATTAACAAAGTGGTTTTATAAGAAACTTAAAGAGGACTGTTAATGCCCTCTTTAGTTAATTATTTATTTCTCCAGTCTTCTTCACCATCATCTCTGTGCCTCTGAGCTGCAGCGATAGCAGTTTCACTTCCGTATTTTTCATTTATCTTATCTAAATGTTCAAAATGATCTGCTCTTCTATGAGTGAGACACATTCCCTTTTTATCAACACCCCATAATGCATATGCAATGAAGTTTTTAAGATGATCAGGTGTTTGATCCATGTGAGGTATCCCAAAACGTATTAACAGATTATTTCTATCTGCACGACTTTCTTTTTGTTCTTTAATTATTCGCTGAACTTCAACTTGAAGGTCCTTTGCATCATCACCATTCCATGACCCTACAACGGTTCCATCTGGTAATATTATATCGTCTCCTTCCGGTACTGGATGCTTTGCCATATCCTTTCTCCTATTAATTAATTCAAATAAATAGATATATTACAGAATTAAAAACCTCGTAACAAGGGTTATCGACAGGGAAAATCCTCGATATAACTATTGCGAAGCGCTAATCCAATAAGTGGCTCGTGTTTGTATTTATCAAAAAATCCAGGCTTTTTCGATATTTCCCTGTCTATCATTTGACGAAGCCTAACCACAGGAAGTTCAAGCCCGCTTGGCTTGCAGAAAAGCTCGATCTTATGTTTTCTAAAATAGAATTCGGAAGCCCATTCTAAGCCGCTTTCCAGCCCATAAATGTATGAATCATAGATTCCAGTAGTATCATTCTTATATTCCTGAATACTAGGGGCCTTAAGATTTGCGAGTGAATTACTTGAAGTTAAAAGTATAGATATAATCAAAAAAAGATTTATTAGATTATTCATATCCCATAGCTCTGAGAGTTTTTAATATCTTTTTTGATTCTTTTTTTACATTACTAGGAGAGGTAGATCCAGCTGATTTTTTCGAAAGGATAGATTTCTCTATATCCAGAGAATCATAAACATCCTTGGCTATTTTTTTAGAAAATTTATTCAATTCACTCAGCTTTAGATCATTCAAGTTAACTTTTTTAGATTCAGCATATTTTACTATTTTTCCAACGATTTCGTGTGCAGTTCTAAATGGAACTCCTTTCAAAGCCAAATAATCTGCTAGATCTGTGGCGTTTGAGAAACCTTGTTTTGAAAATATTAATGCCCTCTCTTTATTGACCTTCATTGTTAAAATTAATCTTGGCATCAAACTTAAACAAGAGACGACTGTGCCAATAGATTCAAATATAATTTCTTTATCCTCTTGGAGATCTCTATTATATGTTAATGGTAATCCTTTAAGCATAACTAATAGAGACGTCAACGAGCCGATAGCCGTTCCAGATTTTCCTCTTATTAGTTCAGGAACATCTGGATTCTTTTTTTGAGGCATTATGGAGGATCCTGTACAGAAAGCCTCATCTATATCGACAAGATTAATATGTGTGTTCATCCAATATACCATCTCTTCAGACATCCTAGAAAGGTGCATCATTATCATGGAGCACGTATATGCAAAATCACACACAAAGTCTCTATCGCTAACGGAGTCCATAGAATTATTTGAAATTGCTTTAAAGCCAAGTTTCTCTGCTACAAACTTTCTGTCAATATTATATGGCGTACCTGACAAGGCTGCACTGCCAAGCGGAAGCACGTTCAGCCTATCTTGAGCTTGAATGATTCTCTCTTCATCCCTTGCTAACATTTCATGCCAAGCTAGAATATGATGGCCAAAAGTGACAGGTTGAGCTAATTGGAGATGCGTGTACCCAGGAAAGATAATATGAGAATTATTAATTGCCGATGATGCCATAGCATATCTCGTATCTCTTATTTTATGTAAAATCAAATCTGCGCACTCTCTCAAATAAAGTCTCATATCTGTAGCAACAAGGTCATTTCTTGATCTGCCCATATGTATTTTCTTCCCCAATTCTCCTATTTCTTTTACAAGAGCTTGTTCTATATTCATATGCACATCTTCAAATTTAGTAGTGAGTGATAATTTGCCGGAGTCATACTTACTTTGAACTTTTTTCAATCCTTTTATGAGAGTGTTTGATTCTTTTTTTGAAATTATTTTACATTGAGACAACATATCCGCATGAGCTATGCAAACTTTAATATCACAATCAAATAATAGATGATCAACGCTGATGCTCTCAGAAAACTCGAGTACCTCTTCATCGAGTTCTTTCTTAAACCTACCTGACCATGTTGAATTTTTCATAATATTTCTCTCGAGATTTTATATATTCACTATTGTCAGTATAATATAGATGTAATTCTGGAAATACAACAATGACTGACTATATCAAACTGGCAACTAGAAAAAGTCCGCTGGCATTAAAGCAGGCTAATATTGTCAAAGAGTATCTTCTTGAAAAAAATATTTTCCGAGGTATAAAGCTGATTCCTATGAGTACATCTGGAGATACGGTAGACGCTAAAACGTTCAAAAGGGAGGGGGGTAAAGGCCTTTTTCTTAAAGAATTGGAGAAGCTTCTAATTGAAGGGGAAGCTGATATTGCAGTTCATTCAATGAAAGATGTTCCTGCTATACTTAATAACCAATTTCAAGTCAGCAGTATCATGAAGCGGGAAGACCCTTGCGATGTATTCATATCCAACAAGTACAAATGCCTTGATGATATCATTGATGGCACCATTGGATCATCGAGTCCTAGAAGACAAGCTATGATTAAAAATAAAAATAAAAATATCACTACAGTTGAGGTTAGAGGAAATATTAATACAAGATTAGAAAAAATTGCCAATAATAAAATGGATGCAATAATTTTAGCTAAGGCTGGTCTCAATAGAATGAATATTAAACCTACTGTTACAGAAGACTTGAGCCTCGATGAATTTGTTCCATCGCCAGGCCAAGGTATTTTGTGTATTGAATATTTAAAAAGTAATGTACTTTTAAAGAGAAAGTTAAAAAACATCAGTCACGAGGACACTGAAATATGTGGGATGGCAGAACGTATATTTGCAGCAAAGATGGATGGGGATTGTTTGTCTCCAATTGGAGCTTATGCTGATATTAATAACAATATGCTTACTATTACTGGTTATGTAGCCTCTTTGGATGGTAAGAGGTTTATCAAAAATAAGATATCAGGAAATAAAAAAGACTTTTCAGAGCTCTCATGTAGATTGTCTGAGGTTTTTATTAATATGGGCTCAAAAGGTTTAATTAAGTGTTAAATGTTATTTTAGTATCAAATTTTTCTATGAAGGATGAACTTGCTGACGCATTAAAAAGAAATCATCAATTATTTTACAATTACTTAGTCCAGGATATTCAACACATAGAGAGATACCCGATAGATGATAAATATAAATCAATAATCATACAAAGCGCTAATGCCATAAAAAAAATCGACTCTAGTAATAATCATATTTATAGTTGTGAGAGAATTTATGGGATTGGACCTAACTGTAAACAATGGGTAAAGAAAAAGTTTGGTATAAGGTGCATAATACCTGATAAGGACTTTTCTAGTGTAGGGCTGATAGAAAAAATTAAAGATGATGGATACAATTTAGGTAAGACACTATTGCTAAAGGGGATTGGAGGAAAGAGGTTGATGGAGGAATACCTTTTTTCTGAAAAAATTGATTTTAAGATATCCAACGTTTATGAACGTATATTGAATGAGGATAACTTGAGAAATGTTTTAGAAAAAGCAAAGGAAGGTGCGATAATTTTAGCATTTAGCAAAAGCAGTATTGAACCTCTTCTAAATGAAGATTTAAATTTAAACAAAATACATTTTATCGTTCTTGATAAATCAGATGAAGACATTATAGATGAGAACTGTGTGGCCTCTCTGACGAAGATAGATGATATTTATGAGATAGATAAGCTTGTTGAAAAGATAGTAAGTATAAATGGATAAAGTTTACTTAATTGGGAATGGATACATAGCAGGGTACATAACAGAGATGTTCAGCCACCGATATAAATTTATTGGCATATCCAGATCAAAAAAGAAAAATTGTGACATAAATATTTCATTAGATATCTCAATGGATAATACAGAGCTACAGAATTTATTGGAATGTAATAGCGTACTGATATATCTTGCAGCTCCCCAACAAAAAGGAGTCACTGATACGACTTTACGAAATTTTTTATCAAGTATAAATAAACAAAATATAAGTAAAATAATATATATAAGTACAAGCGGTGTATATGGTGATAAAAAAGACAAAATTGTAAATGAACGCTCTGAACTAAATCCAATTACCGATAGAGCCAAAAGAAGAGTTAATGCAGAAAATCAGATTAAAGAAAGTAATTTAAAATATACAATCCTAAGAGTTCCAGGTATATATGGAAAAAATAGGCTGCCATTAAAAAGGATTGAAGAGCGGCTTCCTTTGATCAAAAAAGAAATATGTAGACACACTAATCTTATACATGCAGAAGACCTAGCAAATATTGTAATTAAGTGTATCAATAATTCTGAAAGTGACGATTCTATAATTAATGTGAGTGATGGAACGCCAATTAAAACTACTGAATACTATTTAAATATCTATGATGCGATGAAAATAGAGTATCCAAAGTTTATTGATTATCATGAGGCGAATAGCGTTTATGATGAAAAAAGAAGAAGCTTCATAAATGAATCTAGAATTTTAGATGTTAGTTTAATGAATAAAATTTTCCCTAACGTCATCAAGTTTAAAGATGTTATAGATGGTATTGAAGATTGTTTAAAATAGTGCTGTTACCGCTTAGGTTTAAGCCATGAGATTAATGGTTTCCACTCCTCTCGGTCTTGTGCTGTCATTGCCTCTCCCATCTCGAAGACACCAATACCTTTCCTCGAAGCTGTAATATAATTTGTATTATCTCTAAACGCAGTTACATATCTTATGCCTTTTTCTTTTACTAAATAATCATCAAGTTCCATGAATATATTTGTGTTAGCTCTACACCTATTCGCAACTAGACAAATCTCAGTTCTATTTCTGATGACACTCCCTAGGTTTCTAATTGACTTTAGGAAGTCTTTTGCCGCGGCCATATCTATAGGCGAAGGCAAGACCGGTATAATTATTTTTTTAGCTTTTTTAATATAATTTTCAAGCTTGGCGCCATAGATTGCAGCAGGCACATCAAAAATAGTGATGTCATTCATTTTTTTAGATACTTTCTTTGGAAGCATGGACGTAACGCCTTTTATTTTTGCTTTGGTCATAGGCCTTGATGCTAGCCAGTTAAGGGAAGACCCTTGTGGGTCTAAATCTACTAGAGTCACGTTATAGCCAACATTAGCATAATATGCCGCTAAGTTTGTAGAAATAGTAGTTTTACCTGAACCGCCTTTGGCGTTTATGACCATTATACTAGACATGTGCTCTTCCATTATAAATATATCAGAATGATGACATTAGTCTAGAATTCTTTTATATCTCTATCATAACAGGTGCATGATCAGATGTTTTTGGCTGCGATTCACACCAAGATTTATGTCGTGTGTCCTTGTGCACCTCATATCCTTTAATTTCTTTATGTAATAGTTCGCTGGCTAGCAACAGGTCAATTCTATAACCTATGTCTCTATGAAATGATCCGCCTCTGTAATCCCACCATGTGTACGGTGTTTCACCATCTACAGGAATATAACAATCTTTAAGCCCAAGTTTTATTATTGAATCAAGCGCTTGCCTCTCTTTGCTGGAACATAATATATTCGAAGGTGAGAAATCATATGCATCTTTTTCATTAGGAACAATGTTGAAGTCTCCAACAATAAGAAGTTTTGGGTGTAATAAGAGTTGTTTCTTAATGTAAATAAATGCCTTATTCAGCCATTTAAGCTTATGAATATACTTCTCAGAGTCTACGGCCTGTCCATTAACGACATAAAAATTAATTATCCTCAAATCGCCAAATGAACATGCAATAGATCTTTTTTCAGCTTTATCTAGATTTACAGGATTGTCCTCAATATCTTTTGGTTTAGTTTTAGAAATAATTGAGACGCCGTTATACGTTTTTTGGCAAGATTGAATAGTTTGATAGCCTATATCATTAAGTTGTTGTGTTGGATATTTTTCATCAGTAGTTTTGAGCTCCTGTAAACATAGAATATCAGGTTGATAATCTTGTAAGTATTTTAAAACGTTCGGCAAGCGAACATTAATAGAATTTACATTCCAAGTAGCAATTTTCATTAAACATCAATATATTCAAGCATGCTAGCAGAAGATACTATGAATTCCCTACGCTTTTCAACATCTTCGCCCATCAGAGTGTCAAATATTGAATAGTCATCATCAGGGATTTGAGAGACTTGAAGCAAGCTTCTTGTATCTGGGTTCATGGTTGTTTCAGCTAGTTGAGAGGGATTCATTTCTCCTAGACCTTTATACCTTTGAAGTGATATTGACTTTCTAGATACTTGGTATGCATAGTCAAAAAAAAGATGAAGGTGATCAAAAGAAGATATGCCAGACTCTTCTCGAAGTGAAATAGTAGAATCATTAAATTTATTCAGATTAAGAGAGAGAAGTTTTTTATAAGTCTGAGAAGAAAAGAATTTCTTGTTAATTGGGGCAATATTTGTATCAATAACACCATTTATCATTTTAGAAATATTTATTTGAAAAGAATCATGATCTATGATCTCTAGAGATAAACTATAAGACACATTGATAGGTGATATTGTATTTACAATATTTTCAAGCTTTATGATGTAGGCTTTTAGAAATTTCTTGTCAGTCAGATTGGTTTCATCTAAAGGCTTAACAAGAGACATACATTTCACTAATAATCTGTCTTTTGATTTAGATAGATTTTTTAGAACAGAATCTACTTTGCTAAAGTTAACAAGGACACTAGAAGATTCGTTGGCTGTTAGTTCGTTATGATTGATAATGAGTGTTTTATCTTCAAAAAAACTGTTAAATAAAAATATATTCAATTCTTCATCGTTAGATATATATTTTTCAGTCTTACCTTTCTTGATTTTATACAATGGAGGTTGAGCGATATATATTCTGCCATGATCGAACAGTGGCTTCATTTTTCTAGCAAGTAATGTTAACAATAGTGTTCTGATGTGTGCACCATCTACATCGGCATCTGTCATAATTATTATTTTTCCATATCTAAGTTTTTCAATATCAAAATCACCCTGAGACTCATGATTGAATCCACAACCCAATGCTGATATTAAAGACCCGACTTCTGAAGAAGACATAATTTTATAATCTTGTGATCTCTCACTGTTCAGAATCTTTCCTTTAAGAGGTAGAATCGCCTGAGTCTTACGGTCTCTAGCTTGCTTAGCAGAACCGCCAGCAGAGTCTCCTTCAACAATAAATAATTCACATAACTCTCTATCTTTTTCTTGGCAGTCAGCAAGCTTGCCTGGCAGATTTGCTATACCAAGAGGATCCTTCCTCCGTATAAGGTCTTTTGCTTTTCGAGCCTCTTCGCGTGCCATAGCAGCCTGTTGGATCTTACCAATAATTTGTTTAGCATCTTTTGGGTGTTCTTCTAGAAACTCAGAAAGTTTAGAAGACAATGTGGATTCTGTTAACGTTTTTATTTCAGAAGAAACGAGTTTGTCTTTTGTTTGTGATGAAAACTTGGGATCAGACATTTTAATAGATATTATAGCTACAATGCCTTCTCGACAATCATCGCCAGTTATTTCGTATTTTTGTTTTCCATTAGTTTTATTAGAATATGTGTTTATAGATCTTGTTAATGCAGATTTAAACCCGCTTAGATGAGTTCCACCATCTTTCTGATAGATATTGTTAGTGAAACACAGGATTTGTTCCGAATAAGATGTCGTCCACATCATAGAAATCTCGATAGAGTTAATACCTTTTTGCAAGGGTTCTATATATATCAATTCATTGTGAATTTCTTTTTTGTTAGCTAGTATCTCGCTTATATATTCTTTTAAGCCCCCCTCATAAAAGTATGATGCTTGTTTACCAGAAATATCGTTTATGAAATTAATTCTGATGCCTGAATTTAAAAATGCTAACTCCTTTAGTCTTTTCTTTATTGTATCTTCTTTGTAATTCAGGTCTTTGAAATAATTGATACTAGGCAAGAACTGTATAGAACTTCCA
>MDTG01210481.1_pt1 | contig 51906 bp, 47 predicted proteins | sample 811421 | NCBI WGS metagenome assembly MDTG01 (sample SAMN05326645, study PRJNA326480) | marine metagenome | isolation source: seawater | place: Pacific Ocean: South East | collected 2011
GGCGGGTCAAGGCGCGCGGCCGCCTCCTCCGCCTCGCGAGCCAGTGTCTTCTGTCGCGCGGCAAGATCGTCGGCGTGATCGAGGCCGGCAAGGTCGGGAGACAGCGCACGGAACCGGCTTGCAAGCGGCGCCGGATCAGAGATCGCATCGCTTGTCCCGCGCCTGTCCATCGCAGCAAGTGCCGCCTGCTCCTCCGTCTCGCGTCGCGACAGGACGGCAAGCGTTTCCGCAAGCTTGCGCCCGTCGGCGATCTCCTCCTCGAGACGCGCGAGAACAGCATCTCCCGGAAAGACCCGGTCGAATTCCTCTCCCGTCAGCCCGGCGCCGGTTCCCGCGGAACCGGACACCCCGAGACGGCGCAGAAGAGCGGAGATCTCCTCGTCGTGAGCATCGGCCTCCGCCTGAACGCGCGGGATCTGTGCAAGCCGCTGCCGGTAGGCGCCCGTCTCCGAGACAAGGTCCGCGATCTCGCGGGCCCGCTCGAGAACCGCCTCATTCACGCGGATCGCGGCAAGCGCGCCCTCCGCCTCCGCCAGGGCCGCGCGGGCATCGCGTTCACGTGCCTCGGCCTCCGCCAGTGCACGCACCGCATCCTCGAGGTCGCGGCCGGCACCTGCCGTCACCTCGGCAAGGTCATCCAGTTCGCCAAGCGCGCGCTCGGCCTCGGCCAGTTCCGTCAGGCGCGGGGCCAGGCTGACCTGTCGTTGCAAGCGCCGTTCACGCGCTCGATGCTCACGAAGTGCGGCTGTCGCCTCTTCCAGCACGGCTTGCGCGCGCTCGACATCCTGATTGAGCGCCTTCCAGGCGGTCTCGCGCAGTTCACGCTCGCGCATCAGGCGATTGGCGTCCTCGTAGCGCGTCAGCGCCTGATAGAAGCGCCTGTCCTTGGAGCGGCGGTCGGTGAAGATCTGCCCCGCCTCCTCGTCCAGCCCCTTGCGCACAGAAGCGATCGCATGCCGGCCGGATGCGGCGGCGAACAGCGCCCCGCGCCCGTCGTCGTCCTCCGCCAGCAAGGCACGCGCCCCATCCTGGAGCCGTTCGGAATTGAGCCCGAAGCTGGAGAGAAAGACCTCACGTCCCAGATTGCCGAGAAAGGGCAGGAGCGCGTCGTCGCGCAAGGGGCTCTCGCCCTCGTCATCCGCAAGCAGCGTGTTCTTGTTGCCACGGCGGCGGCGGAACGAAATGCGTTCGCCGTTGCGGTTCACCAGCGAGGCACCAAGGCGCAGCGCGCGCGCCTCATGCAGGAAGTCCCACTCCTTGGCGTGGGGAAATCCGAAGAGGAGGTCCACGATCGCGGCAAGCGCGGTCGACTTGCCCGCCTCGTTCGCCCCGTAGACGAGATGCAGACGCGCCCCGTCGCGAAACGCAAGACTGCGATCCGTGAAACTGCCGTAGCGGATGAGATCGAGCCGTTCGATGCGCATGGGCCGCCCGCCTCAGCTCTCGCCGCCAAGCCGCAGCGCCAGCAGGGCGCGCGCCTCGTCGATCAACATGTCGATCTCGGCGCCGAAGGGGCGCTCCGCGTCAAGCAGGCCACCTGGCATCTTCGCCGCCAGCTGCGCGATCTCGCCTCGTGCGGCGGAGACAAGCGCATCGTCATTCGCGACCTCGCTCAGCAGGGCCTCGAGGTCGAGCAGCCCGTCGGCCGGCAGCCATGCCGCCGTGCGCTGCTGCGCGGGAAGGTCGAGCACCAGCTTTTCCAGGAAGACGTCCTCGCCAACACGGGCACAGGCGGCCTGGCATTCCGTTGCAAGCATCTGCCTGGCGGAAAGCAGAGTGTCGCGCAACGGGGTTTCACCATGAAGGCGCAGCCGCACGGCGAGCGGTCGTCCGCCCGCCTCAGCAGCAAGCGGCCGCAGTTCGCTTTCGATGAAACGCAGGATTTCGTTCTGATCGCCACAGTCCGCGACATCGACGTCGAGCCGCTCGAAGCGGGCCCGGTCCACCACAAGCCGCTCAAGCTCCGTGACGCGCCCGTCGCTGACCGAGACGAGCACGGCCCCCTTCTCGCCGGTTTCGCGAATGTTCCTGCCCTGGATGTTGCCGGGGTAGACCACGAAGGGATCCTGGCTGATCACCTCGAAAGCGTGGACGTGACCAAGCGCCCAGTAGTCGTACCCGCGCATGCGCAGGTCATCGAGCGTGCAGGGGGCGTAGTCGGCATGCGGCGGCCGGCCGGTGAGCGACGTATGCAGGATGCCGATGTTGAACATCCCCGGCATGGGCGCGGGATAGTCGCGGGCCAGGTTCTCCGGCACCTGCCGATCGGCGAAACTCTGCCCATGAAGCGCGACGCCGAGATGCTCGATGACATGGGTCTCGGCGCTGCGGACACCAAACACGGTTACATTGGAGGGCAGCGTGATCGAACGCGTCACGACGCTGTGGGCGTCGTGATTGCCCTTGATGACGAAGACCGGGATTCCGGCGCGGCCCAGACGGGCCATCTCGCGATTGAAGAACAGGCCGACCGAATGGTCCTTCCACTCGCCATCGTAGACATCGCCCGAAATGACGAGAAAATCCGCCCCCCTCTCGAGCGTCGCATCGACGAGGCCGCGTACCGCATCGCGTATGGCATCGGCAAGATGGCGCGCGAGGTTGTCGTCACGCGCCGCAAGACCCGTGAGCGGACTGCCCAGATGAAGATCCGCCGCATGAACGAAACTGAAGGCGGACACGTCTTCCCTCCTCTGGGCCCTCACGGGCGGGACGTTGCGCGACTCGCGCGAGCGAACCTCCACCTAGCCGAAAACCGGGTCATGCTTCAACACGGCGGCATGCCGGGCTCAAGGTTGCGACGTGCGCCGGGTCGGCTGGCGAAACCGTGCTCGGTCTTGCTCCATTGGTGCGGGCGTCGCACGAGTTCGACCACGGCGTTGTAGAAGGCGGCGCTCTGCGCCAGCCAGTAGAAGGGAATGAGCACCAGGTCGAGCAAGGACGGTCGCCGCCCGCGCGCCGCCGCGCCACCGATCGCCATCACGCCCATGCTGCCATAGCAGGCAATGACGCTGACGCCGGCCAGCGGCACGATCACCGTGACATAGTCCACCGCGTCCAGCGGCACCTCGGCAAGCCCCAGGCCGTAGACGATGACGACCGCCAGAAAAAGCGGATGCACCGCAAGGGTCGTGACCATGCCCGCAAGGTAGAGCAGCAGGACGACGAGGCGCGTGCCGCGTCGCATGTCCGCCAAAAGGGCCGATGGATCACGCAGGCAGACCAGAAGTGTCTGCAGCCAGCCCTTGAGCCAGCGGGTGCGCTGACGGTGCCAGGCATGCCAGGTCAGCGGGGCCTCTTCCCAGGTGGTCGAGGCGAAGGTGGACATACGGTATCCCCCGCGCGAAAGGCGCACCGCCAGATCGGCGTCCTCTGTCACGTTGTGCGGATCCCATCCGCCAACGGCTTCCAGCGCGGCCCGGCGAAAGTGGTTGGATGTTCCCCCAAGCGGGATCGGCCAGCCTCTCGACGACATCCAGGGGAGCAAACAGTCGAAGAGCGCGGAATACTCCATCAGGAACTGACGCGGAAAAAACCTGAGAGCCCCGTGGTCAATGGCCAGATGCGCCTGAAGCACAGCCACATCCCGTGGCAGTCGGGAAAACAGCGTGGCCGCCTGCCTGATCTGGTCGGGTTCCGGCCTGTCCTCGCCATCGAAGACCGAAACAATCTCGCCCCGGGCAAGCGACAACCCGTGGGCCAGGGCGCGCGGTTTGGTGCGTGGTGTTCCAGGTGGAACAGTGACGATACGCATTCCCGCCTCAAGGTGGGGCAAAAGCGCCGAGGGCGTCTCGTCATCGTCCGCTTCGACCAGAAACAGGACCTCGAAGCGGTCGCGCGGATAGTCGAGCATGGCAAGATGGGCCGCAAGCGAGGTGGCCACCCGCCCCTCCCTGTAGAGAGGGACAAGGACGCTTGCGAAGGGAAGCCGCGCGTCCGCCGGACCGGTTCCGCAACGCGGACTGCGGGTGGAAGCGATACCTGCAAGGGTCCGGGCAACGCTTGCGAGCAGCCCCAGGAACGTGACTAGGATCGAGAGCACGAGGATGAGCCCCTTCACCCCGAGCAGAACACCCGTGGCGAAGGCCGCCAGGAGAGACAGACCGACGAGCCTTTGCGTGCGCGTCAGCGTGCGTGCCGCGGACATTTCCGGCAAGCGCCGCGACAGCCTCCTGCCCGGGTCCGCCTCGGCAACCGCCAGGGCGATGGCCTGCGGCGATGCGATCCTCACCCGCTCCCGCAACTCGGGAAACCATGCGAGGTGGCGCGCGAAGACCTCGAAGCGCCCGGGAGGCGGAGCAACGACGACGATCGTCTCGCCCCGCGCGTTGCGCCCCACCACAAGGGGGCCGTTGAAGTTCTCGGGTGGAGGAAAGGCCGGATCAAGACAGGCGGTGATGCTTCCCTCGGGCAGGAAGGGCACGCCGGCCGCCTCGGCCACGGCCGAATAGTACCCCTCGCTCGAGACAAGGCCGAGATCAAGAAGCGCCCTGCCCGGGGCAACCCGCGCACGGGCCGCCTCGCGCAGCCCTTCACGCAGAAGTGCCGGTGCGAGCCCGCGCTCCGAAAGGGCCCGCAGATCCGCCGGCAGCGAGAGCAGCCGCGCCGCGTGATCGGGGGGCATTTTCTCTCTAGAAATACGCCGCGCTGCCTTTGAGGACGGGAGGCGGATCGGTACACCATACGGCGGCTCGCCAGGCGGAACGGCTCTCTCCTGCGGCAAGAGGGTATCGACCATGAACAACGCTTCGTAATATCGCTTGAAGGGCGAACGGGATAAAAGGATGCTCGTCCCTCCGGACAGGCGGGGCGGAGACGGGAAACAACTGAAATGGCCTTCGGATTTGATAGCAGGCGCCTTGCGATTGCAACCCTTGCGTTCATGACAGGTGTAGCGGGCGCATTGGCTCAAGGCGCGGAACCCGGAGCGTCCGGCCAGGAGGGTGATCCCGCTGCGGTCACCGTACCCAACTTCTGGGACCCGCGTGGCGGCGCCGACAGGCCGACCGTGACGCCCAACACGATCCGCTTTCTGGCCAGCGACGACTTCCCGCCCTTTGCCTTTCGTGACGGCACAGGCCGGCTCACCGGCTTCAACATCGACCTGGCCCGCGCGATCTGCGAGGAACTGGACAGTGCCTGTTCGCTGAGGATCAAGTCCTTCGACGCGCTCGTGCCCGCCCTCGTGCGGGAGGAAGGCGACGCGATCATCGCAGGCCTCGCCCGCACCGAGGCCAACACCCGTACGCTGCTTTTTTCCGATCCCTACCTGAAGCTGCCAGGTCGCTTCACCGTCCTGCAGGGCAAGACGCTTTCCGTGCTGCCCGAGGATCTGGCCGGAAAACGCATCTCCGTCGAGGCCGGCACGGTGCACGAGGCGTTCCTGCGCACCTACTTCGCCGATGCCACGATCAAGACCTATCCCACGGCAACGGAAGCCCGCGCGGCGCTCGGCACAGAGGAAGCCGATGTCCATTTCGGCGACGGGCTTTCGCTGTCGTTCTGGCTGAACGGCAAGACATCAGGGGACTGCTGCGAGTTCGTCGGCGGCCCCTGGCTGGAGCCGGGCTACTTCGACAGGGCACTGACCATCGCATTCCGCCAGGATGACGCACTGCGACAGGCAGCGGTCAATCATGCTCTCACACGCCTTCAGGCCAAGGGCGTCTATGCCGAACTCTACCTACGCTACTTCCCTGTCAGCTTCTACTGAGCCCGTCCGCTCCGCGCTTGCATCCTTCACCAAGGGGCGAAACGGCAACAGCAGCGACCAGACGATGCCCGACGGCCTTTCGTCCTGCCACGCCTCGAGCCCGATGGTCATGCCCTCGTGGCCGTCACGCGGCTGCGCAACATAGGTTCCGAACAGCCGGTCCCAGACCGACAGGTTGAAGCCGTAGTTGGAATCCGTCTCGCTGCGGATGACCGAGTGATGCACCCTGTGCATGTCCGGCGTGACGACAAGCAGGCGCAAAAGGCCGTCCAGACGGTTCCCCAGCCGAAGGTTGGCGTGGTTGAACATGGCCGCGCCATTCAGCACCACCTCGAAAACGAGGACAGCCACGGGCGGAATGCCAAGGGCGAGGACGACGGCCGCCTTCCAAGCCATGGAAAGCACGATCTCCAGGGGATGAAAGCGCAGTGCCGTGGTCACGTCGATATCACGGTCGGCATGGTGCATACGGTGGATCCGCCAAAGAAGCGGGATCTTGTGCGAGGCCCAATGTTCAAGCCAAACGGCGAAGTCGAGCGCGACGAAGCCCATGACCCCGGCCAGCCAGAGCGGAAGCCCGGCGAGCACGAAAAGACCTGCTCCCTCGTCCTGCGCATAGAGCGCGACGCCAACGGCCGCCATGGGAAACACGACCCGGAGGACGGCGGTGTCGAGTGCAACGATGGCAAGGTTCGTCGTCCAGCGTCGCGCCTTCGACGCGAGGAGCACGCGGCGCGGCACCACAATCTCGAAAACCGCCATCGCGGCGAAAATGCCGAGAAATGCGGCAAGCCTGATATCCGCTTCGCTCATGCGTCCGCCCGCTCCCTTTCAACGGTTTGAAGACCGGTACCACTTGAACCTATGTCCGTCTCGTGGGATAGGCGACCGCTTCCGGGATCAAGGCTTCGTGACCGAGAACCGGGGCGCAAGCGAGGTGCCTTCATGACCGATTTTCTGTGGACCCGACCCGATGGCGAGGCGCCGGCAGTGGCGACGCTGCTTCTTGCCCATGGCGCGGGAGCGGCCATGGACTCCGGCTTCATGAACCGCTTTGCCGGCCACGCGGCAGCCGCCGGCCTCGACGTCGCCCGCTTCGAGTTTGCCTATATGGCAGGACGGCGTGCCGGCGGCCCGAAACGCCCGCCGCCGAAGGCCGAGCTTCTGGTGGGTGAATTCCAGAAGGCACTGCAGCAGGTCCTGGGCGAAACATCAGGCCCCGTGCTTATCGGCGGCAAGTCCATGGGCGGGCGGGTGGCCGCGATGCTGGCGGCATCCTCGTCGCTACCGCGCCGGGTCACGGGCGTCGCCTGTCTCGGCTATCCCTTTCATCCCCAGGGGCGCACGGACACATGGCGACTTGCCCCGCTGGAAGCATCCCGCCGTCCGGTACTGATCGCCCAGGGCGAACGCGACGCCTTCGGCAATGCCGCCGAGCTTGAGGACGTGATGCTACCGGATCAGGCCCGTCTCGTCTGGCTGGAGGATGGCAGTCACGATCTGGCCCCGCGCGGAGCGTCGCCCGCGACCTGGGAAGGCAACCTCACCCGGACGGCACAGGCCGTTGCCGACTTCGCGCACGAGACCGGCGAGACCGCCTGACGCCGGTCCGTCTCAGACCTCGTCGGCGCTATAATCGTAGCGGGTGTTGCAGAAACGGCAGGTCACCTCGATGCGTCCGTCGACGGTCATGTCGGCGCGCTCCTCGTCGGTGAACCCCTTCAGCATGGCGCGAATGCGCTCGTCCGAGCAGCGGCAGCGATCGGCAAGCGGCTGCGGTTCGAAAATGCGCACGCCACGCTCGTTGAACAGACGATACAGGACCTGCTCCGCCGTGATCGCGGGGTCGGTGAGTTCGTCGTCACGCAAGGTTTCGACCAGGGCACGCGCCTCGGTCCAGGCGTCGTCCTCGTCGTGCTGTGCAACTTCCGCACCTTCGGGCGCATCTCCGGGCGCGAGATCCGGCTGGCGCATGCGCTCCGGCGCCTCGGGCAGGAACTGGGCAAGCACGCCGCCGGCGATCCACGCATGGGACGGGGCGGAGCCTTCCCTGCGGTCGAGCACCTCGCCGACGGCGAGACGGACGACGGTCGGGATCTGCTCCGACTGCGCGAAGTAGCGGTGGGCGACCTCCTCGAGCGAGGCTCCGTCGAGCGCGACGATACCCTGGTAGCGGTTCATGGCCGCCCCCTGGTCGACGGTCATCGCCAGATGCCCCTTGCCCAAAAGGCTGGCGCTGTCGGCCTTGCCCTCGGCCTCGGCCTGCCTGACCGCGTCCTCGTCGAACTGGGCACAGGCACGCAGGCCGTCGGGCGTGGCGAAATCCACGACAAGCATGGAGACCGGACCGTCGGACGTCGTCTGCAGGGTAAACCGGCCCTCGAACTTGAGCGAGGTTCCAAGCAGCGAAACAAGCGTCGCGGCCTCCGCGAGGAGCCGGGAGACCGGCGCGGGATACGCGTGGCGCTTGAGGATGGTGTCGAGCACCGGCCCCATCATCACGGCACGACCGCGCACGTCGAGCGGCTCCACCGCGTAAGGCAGAACGGCATCGCGCCCGGCCGGCGCGACGCCGAGCCGGTCGAGTTCGTCGGAAACGCTCATCGGGCCGGCAGGGCTCCCAGGCACCAGGCGAGAATGCCCTTTTGCGCGTGAAGCCTGTTCTCCGCCTCGTCGAAGACGACGGAGTTCGGTCCGTCCATGATCTCCGAGGTCACTTCCTCGCCGCGATGCGCCGGCAGGCAGTGCATGAAGATCGCCTGCGGGTCGGCCTCCGCCATGAGGCGGGCATTGACCTGATAGGGCTTCAGCAGGTTGTGGCGGTCGCCCTCGTCGTCGCCCATGGACACCCAGCAGTCGGTCACGACCGCGTCGACGCCCTTGACGGCCTCGAAGGGATCATCCGTCACACGGATCTCGGCCCCGGCCTTGCGGGCCTCGGCGATCAGATCCGAAGGCGGCGCGAGCTGGGCCGGCGTCGCGATGCGAAGCTCGAAGTCAAACTTCGACGCGGCGTGAACCCAAGAGGCCAGCACGTTGTTGCTGTCGCCGGTCCAGGCAACGGACCGCCCGGCGATCTTGCCGCGATGCTCCTCGAAGGTGAGCACATCGGCCATGATCTGGCACGGGTGGGTGAGCTTGGTCAGGCCGTTGATCACGGGGACGGTGGCGTTATCGGCCAGTTCCTGCAGCGCTTCGTGATCCAGAATCCGGATCATGATCGCATCGACATAGCGCGACAGCACACGGGCCGTGTCGGCAATGGTCTCGCCGCGACCGAGCTGCATTTCGGCGCCGGTCAGCATCAGCGTCTCACCGCCCAGTTCCCGCATTCCCACGTCAAAGGAGATGCGGGTACGCGTCGAGGGCTGCTCGAACACCATGGCCAGGACACGGCCTGCAAGCGGGCCGTCGCCGCTCACGCGCACGGGACCGCGCGCTTCCTTGATGCGGCGGCTTCCATCCAGGATGAAGCGCAGCTCCTCGGCATCGACGGTGGTCAGATCGAGAAAATGGCGGGGCTGAGCAGTCATCACTCGGCCGCTCCCTTCTTCATGTCGCTTTCCATGGCTTCCGCGGCGGTCTCGATACGGGAGACCGCTTCCTCGATCTCCTCCGCCGTGATCGTCAGCGGCGGCAGGATACGCAGAACGTTCTCGCCCGCACCGACGGCCAGCACGCCGGCGTTGCGGAAATGGTCGAGAAGCGCGGTGTTGGTCACACGGCACTTGAGGCCAAGCATCAGCCCCTTGCCGCGCAGGTCTTCGAAGATGTCGGGATGGCGGTCAACGACGCCGGAGAGCTTCTGCGTCAACAAAAGCCCCTTCTCGCGCACGCCCTCCAGGAAGCCGGGTGCAAGCACCACATCGAGCACCGCGTTTCCGACCGCCATGGCGAGCGGGTTACCGCCATAGGTCGTGCCGTGGGTGCCCGGCTGCATGCCGTCGGAGGCTTCCTCGGTCGCAAGACACGCACCGAGCGGGAAACCGCCGCCGATACCCTTCGCGATCGCCATGATGTCCGGCGTGATGCCGGCCCACTCGTGGGCGAAGAGCTTGCCGGTACGCCCGACACCGGTCTGGACCTCGTCAAGGATCAGCAGGATGCCGTTCTCGTCGCAGATCCTGCGCAGGTCGCGCAGGGTCTCCGTGTCGACGGCGCGCACCCCGCCCTCCCCCTGGATCGGCTCGATCAGGATTGCGGCCGTCGTCTCGGAAATCGCGGCCAGCAATGCGTCACGATCGCCAAAGGGGACCTGGACGAAGCCGGGAGCCTTGGGACCGAAGCCCTCGAGATATTTCGCCTGTCCGCCGGCGGCGATGGTCGCCAGAGTCCGGCCATGGAAGGCGCCCTCGAACGTGATGACATCGACACGCTCGGGCTGCCCCTTCACGTGAAAATGGCGGCGCGCGGTCTTGATGGCGCATTCGAGCGCCTCCGCACCGGAGTTGGTGCAGAACACGCGATCGGCGAAGGTCGCCTCGACGAGCTTGCGGCCGAACTCTTCCTGACCCGGGATCTGGTAGACGTTCGACACGTGCCACAGCTTCTCGGCCTGGTCCTTCAGCGCGGACACCAGAGCCGGGTGGCTGTGGCCGAGCGAATTCACGGCGATGCCGGCGGCGCAATCGAGAAAACGTCGCCCGTCGGCCGTCTCCAACCACACCCCCTCGCCGCGCTCGAACACCAGGTTCGCGCGGTTGTAGGTCTGATAGAGAGATGAGCCAACCATTGCCGTCTTGCTCCTTGGTTGCCGGCGCCCTTGTTACAAGGCGCCTCATGCGTTTGGCCTGTCGCCGGATCTGTGGTGTCGGGAAGATCGCGGTGCCACGGGCAGCGCCTTCCCCCGAAAAGCACAGCGCCGCCCCGGAAGGCGGCACGACGATCGGACCGATATACACCGCGCATGCGCGGCAAAGTCAACGAAATAGCATGCGCGCACGGCGTACGCCCGCGCCGGTCACGCGCCGTTTGCTGGGGAAAACCTCAGCTATCCCCAAGTGAATCGGGCCGGAACCTTGCACCAAAAACCCGGCATATTGTAGGTTTTTTCCAGACAGACACGACATATCGTGTGCCTGACTCAGAATAGCCTCAAAATCCGGCAATTGGCGGGACACCTACCCGGTGTGCCGGCAAGGTTTTATTAACCATATGCCGGGTGGGCGACCAAGACGGAGTGTGACGCATGTCCTGGACAAGCGAACGTGTCGACCTTCTCAAGAAGCTTTGGCTGGACGGACTGAGTGCCAGCCAGATCGCTGCTGAACTGGGCGGGGTCACGCGCAACGCGGTGATCGGCAAGGTGCACCGTCTCGGTCTGTCGGGCCGGGCCAAGGCGCCGGCGGCCCCCGCCAAGGCGCGCAAGACGACGCGCCCCGCGAACGGCGATGCCCAGCCCTCCGCTCCGACCGAGACCGGCGGCAGCGCCCCGCAGACCGTTGGCGCCACCGCGCTGAAAGTCGAGGCGGCGCCCGCCCCCGCGCCCGTTGAAAAGCCCCGGGCGGAGGTCGTTCCGATCGCCAAGCGGGCCTCGATCCTCACGCTTACCGAGCGCACCTGCAAATGGCCGATCGGTGATCCGACGAAGGACGATTTCTACTTCTGCGGCAACTCCTCCGAACCGGGCGTGCCCTACTGCCCGTACCATTGCCGCATTGCCTATCAGCCCGCCAACGACCGTCGTCGCGACCGCAGTTCCGCGACCGGCTGACCTGCATCACAACGGCAGGTGCAAACGACAAAGGCCCGCGTGGATCACGCGGGCCTTTGTCGTATCGGCTCTCCGATTCCGCCGGCGGATTGCTCCTCCGGCGCCGGACCATCAGGAGGCGGCGGCGAACTGGTCGTTGAAGGCGTAGCCGGCTCCGCGCACGGTCCGGATCGGATCGACGGCCTTGCCGCGATTGATTGCCTTGCGCAGGCGCCCGACGTGAACATCCACGGTGCGCTCGTCCACATAGACGTCATGTCCCCACACGCCATCAAGGAGCTGTTCGCGGGAAAAGACGCGGCCGGGTGAGGTCATCAGGAACTCAAGCAGGCGGAACTCGGTCGGCCCCAGGTGGATTTCCCGGCCCGAGCGGCGAACCCGATGGGTTTCGCGATCAAGCTCCAGGTCCCCCGAGCGCAACAACGAGGAAACGACCTCGGGCTTGGCCCGGCGCAGCATGGCCCGCACGCGCGCCATGAGCTCGGGGATCGAGAAAGGCTTGACCACATAGTCGTCGGCACCGGTGGCGAGACCGCGAATGCGCTCCTGCTCCTCGCCACGCGCCGTCAGCATGATCACCGGAAGGCGTTCCGTCTCGGAGCGCGAGCGCAGCCGGCGGCACAGCTCGATGCCGGAAAGGCCCGGCAGCATCCAGTCCAGGATCATCAGGTCGGGCTGGTCCTCGCGCAGGCGGATATCCGCCTCGTCACCGCGCATACAGGTCTCGACCGTGTATCCTTCCGCCTCGAGGTTGTACCTCAAGAGCATGGCAAGAGGTTCCTCGTCCTCGACAATCAGAACCTTCGGCATTCCCGCAAACCTCGTTTTCGTTGTGGCGGACGGGGCGTCGGCACGTCCCGTCCGGGATCCGTCGCGTGCGGCGGCGCCTGACCGCGCACGCATAAAAGCCGGATCAGACGCCGGTCTCGACGCCCGTCTCGTCCTGCTTCTGGCGCTCCTCGAGCGGCTGGACGCCCGTCGTCATGTACATGACGTTTTCCGCGATGTTGGTCGCGTGGTCGCCGATGCGCTCGATGTTCTTGGCGCAGAACAGCAGGTGGGCACAGATCGAGATCTGACGCGGATCCTCCATCATGTAGGTCAGGAGCTCGCGAAAGATCGACGTGTACAGCGCGTCGACCGCGTCGTCGCGATCGCGCACCGCCTCGGCCGCCTGGGCATCCCGCGCGCCATAGGCATCGAGCACGTCCTTGAGCTGCTCCTGCGCGAGCTCGGACATATGCTCCACGCCAAGCGCGAACTTCTTGCTGTCGAAGGAGCCGTCGATGGCGATGACACGCTTGGCGATGTTCTTGGCCAAGTCGCCGACGCGCTCAAGGTCGTTGGAAATGCGCATCGCCGAGATGACATCGCGCAGGTCCTGCGCCACCGGCTGGCGGCGGGCGATGATGAGGATCGCCTGTTCCTCGACCTCGAACTGGAGCTGGTCGACGCGCTTGTCCTGGGCAACGACGCGGCGCGCGACTTCCTTGTCGAGACGCACGAGCGCTGTGATGGCCTCGCTGAGCATGGCCTCCGCGAGGCCGCCCATCTCGGACACGCGTCCGGCGATCGCCTTCAGTTCCTCGTCGAAGGATGTGACGGTATGGCTGGTCATGTCTGGTCTCCCTTGCGGGCAAGGGCCTGGGACGGTCCCGGGCGGCGGCGCATGACGCCCCGCCCGCACCCTGTCCTCAGCCGAAGCGGCCCGTGATGTAGTCCTGCGTGCGCTTGTCGGTCGGGTTCGTGAAGATCTCTTTCGTGTCCCCTTCCTCGACGAGATTGCCGAGGTGGAAGAAAGCGGTCCGCTGCGACACGCGCGCGGCCTGCTGCATGGAGTGCGTCACGATCACGATGGTGAAATTGGCGCGCAGCTCGTCAATCAGTTCCTCCACCTTGGCGGTGGCGATGGGATCGAGTGCTGAACAGGGCTCGTCCATCAGGATGACCTCGGGGCTGACCGCGATGGCGCGGGCGATGCACAGGCGTTGCTGCTGCCCGCCGGAAAGGCCCGTACCCGGCTCGTAGAGACGGTCCTTGACCTCTTCCCACAGGCCCGCCTTCTGCAGGCTCGAGGCAACGATCTCCTCCAGCACGGACTTGCTCTGGGCCAGGCCGTGGATGCGCGGCCCGTAGGCCACGTTGTCGAAGATCGACTTGGGGAACGGGTTCGGCTTCTGGAACACCATGCCGACCTTGGCGCGAAGCTGCACCGGATCGACCTTGGGGTCGTAGATGTCCTCGCCGTCGATCTCGATCTTGCCCTGCACCCGGCAGATGTCGATCGTGTCGTTCATGCGGTTGAGGCAGCGCAGGAAGGTCGACTTTCCGCAACCCGACGGGCCGATGAAGGCCGTCACGGTCTTGTCCTCGATGCGCAGGTCCACATCCTTGATGGCGTGGGTCTCGCCGTAATAGACCTGAACCTTGTTGGCCAGGATCTTCGGTTCCTTCATGTCAGCCACCTTCTCGGCTTTGAGCATCTGGTTCATGTCACGCCCCCCTTACCAACGGCGCTCGAAGCGGCGGCGCAGGATCACCGCAAGGATGTTCATGGTCATCAGGAAGAGAAGCAGGACGATGATCCCGCCCCAGGCGCGCTCGTAGAACGCGGGATCGGCGCGCTTTGCCCACTCGTAGATCTGGGCGGGCATGGCCGAGTTCGGATCCAGGAAGCCGGACGCGGCCGACGTCGGATAGTTCGAGGCGATGAAACCGACCATGCCGATCAGAAGCAGCGGAGCCGTCTCGCCGAGCGCCTGTGCCAGGCCGATGATCGTGCCCGTGAGAATGCCGGGCATGGCGAGCGGCAGCACGTGGTGGAACACCGACTGCATCTTGGAGGCACCAACACCCAGCGCCGCGTCGCGGATCGACGGCGGAACCGCCTTCAGCGAAGCGCGGGTGGAGATGATGATCGTCGGCAGCGTCATCAGCGTGAGCACGAGACCGCCGACGAGGGGCGCCGACTGGGGCAGGTGCGCGAACTGGATGAAGGCTGCTAGGCCAAGAATACCGAAGACGATCGACGGCACCGCGGCCAGGTTCGAGATGTTCACTTCGATCAGGTCCGTGAAGCGGTTCTTCGGCGCGAACTCCTCCAGGTAGATGGAGGCGGCGACACCGATCGGCAGCGCGAGTGCCAGCACGACCAGCATCATGTAGAAGGACCCGATCATGGCGACGCCGATGCCTGCTTCCTCGGGACGCGAGTCCGAGGCATCCGCGCCAAGGATGAAGTCCGTGTTGAAGCGCTTCACGACGATCCCGTCCTTGGCCAGCACATCGACGATGTCGAGATGCGCTGCGTCCAGGTTCTTGTCGTTCACGAGGGCGTCACGGGTCACCCGGCCCTTCATGTATCCGTCGACCCGCGAGGACGCGAGCAGATCGAAGGTCACCGTCTTGCCGATCTCGTCGGGATTGGCGAGGACGAAGTCGCGCACGCTCGCCGCTGCACCGGAGGACAGGAGCAGGCGAAGGTCGCGTCCGCCCATCTCGGTCTCGATGCCGACCTTCGCAAGCTCCGCGGCAAGCCCCTCCTCGATCATCGCGTTGTAGCGCGAGGTCTTCACCATGGAGGCTTCCGCCTCCTCCACCTTCTGCCGGTCGAGGGAGATCGGAACGCTGACGAAGGTCTGGCTGAACGCTGTCAGGCCGTTGGAGAAAATGGCCCAGAGAAGCGCGACGAGAAAGGCGAGGCCCACGAGGATCGCCGCGATGCCGTAAAGGCGGAAACGGGTTTCGGCGGCATTGCGCTTGCGCGTCAGCTTGTCGACGGTGAGAAGCGAGGTCTTCTTGCGCGGTCCGGACGTCTGCGACGGCGACTGCGGCTGGGACAAGGTCGCGTCGGTCATTCGTACTGCTCCCGGTATTTGCGCACGATGTAGAGCGCGAAGATGTTGAGGCCGAGCGTGATGACGAAGAGCGTCATTCCGAGTGCGAAGGCGACGAGCGCCTCGGGTGAGGCGAAGTCGGCGTCACCGGTGAGCTGGCTGACGATCTTGGCCGTCACCGTCGTCATGGCCTCGAACGGGTTGAGGCTGAGCTTGGCGGCGGCGCCTGCGCCGAGCACGACGATCATGGTCTCGCCGATGGCGCGCGAGGCCGCCAGCAGAATGGCACCGACGATGCCCGGCAGCGCCGCGGGCAGGATCACCTGCTTCACTGTCTCGGAATGGGTTGCGCCGAGGCCGAGCGACCCGTCACGCATCGCCTGTGGCACCGCGTTGATGATGTCGTCCGACAGGGAACTGACGAAGGGGATCAGCATGATGCCCATGACGAGGCCGGCCGTCATGACGGCGGTGCCGCCAGCCATCCAGTTCACCCCCAGCACGCCGCCGGAGCCGAAGACGCTGACAAGCAGCGGGCCGACCGTCAGAAGGGCGAAGAGACCGTAGACGATGGTCGGAATGCCGGCGAGAACCTCCAGCATCGGCTTGGCGAAGGCACGGACCGTCGGCGGGGCGTACTCCGAAAGATAGATCGCCGCGAACAGGCCGACGGGGACCGCGACCGCGAGCGCGATCAGCGAGATATAGAGCGTCGCCCAGATCAGCGGGAGAATTCCGAGTTCGGAACCGCCGCCGAAGCTCGGGCTCCAGGTCGTGCCCAGAAAGAACTCGCTCGCCGGATAGAGGCGGAAGAACTCGACCGTGTTGAAGATCAGCGACAGCACGATGCCGAGCGTCGTCAGGATCGCGATCGACGCGGAAACGATCAGCAGCCACAGGACCGCCTTCTCGACAGTGTTCCGGGCGCGGAAGAGCGGGATGGTACGCAGGTAGGCGAATGCGAAACCGGCGATCGCGAGCCCCAGAACCACGACGGTCCGGACAATATCGCCCGTGGCGGTCAGAGCCCGGTAACGCTGCGCGGCGCGCAGGGTCTCGGCGGTCACGTTCGAACCGAGGGCGACACCCACTTCGCCGAGACGGTTGCGCACGTCGGTAAATTCGGTGCGGATGGAATCTGCCATGTCCGCGCTCATCGCGCCTTGCGCGACGGCGAGGTCGAGGCCATGGGCCGTCCGCCGGACATCACTCATGACGAGGTCACGCGAACTCTGGTCGGCGGTCTCCTGCGAGATCATCGAGGAGACCTGGCCATCGATCACCATGGGCTGGACGAGAAGCCAGACAGCCAGAAGGACGAGCGAGGGGATCAACGTCACCAGCGCGACATTCCAGCCGTAATAATTGGGCAGGGAATGGAGAAGCCGGGCATCCCCCTCGACGGAGGCGAGCGCACGTCGGCGTCCCAGAAAAAATCCCGCGATGCCCAGGACGAGCAGCGCAAGAAGGATCACAGGCAATGACATGGGTTTTCATCCGACCGGAGAAAAGGGGAAAGGGCGGCTTTCGCCGCCCTTTCATTTCGAGTCGGCTCAGTGGGTCAGGACGGTTTCGTTGTTGACCGCGTCCTGCACCTTGGACAGCTCCGGATCGGAGACCAGGCCGTACTGAGCCAGCGGGCCCTTCGGGCCGGCGATCTCGTCGGAGACGAAGAACTGGGCGTACTCCTTGAGGCCCGGGATCACGCCGATGTGCGCCTTCTTGACGTAGAAGAACAGCGGGCGGGAAACCGGGTACTCGCCCGAGGCGATCGTGGCGGTCGACGGGGTCACGCCGGACATGGTCGCGACCTGCAGCTTGTCGGTGTTGTTCTCGTAGAACGAGAGACCGAACACGCCGATGCCGTCCTTGTTGGAGTCGATGCGGGCGAGCGTCTCGGTGTAGTCGCCGTCGATGTCGACCGAACGACCGTCCGTGCGCAGCTCCATGCACTTCTTCTCGGCAGCCTTCTTGTCCATGCCGCCGTCAACCATGGCCTTGAGAGCACCGGTGTCCTCGCAACCCTGCAGGATCACCTTCTCCTCGAAGACTTCACGGGTGCCGTGCTTGGTGCCCGGCACGTAGGCCTGGATCTGCTGGTCGGGAAGCGCGTCATTGACCTGCTTCCAGGAGGTCGCCTCGTTGGCGACGAGCTTGCCGTCGACGACGACCTCGGCGGCGAGCGCCTTGTACCAGTCGGACGGGGTGAAGGCGAAGGAGTTGCCGTTGATGTCCGAGGCGAAGACGATGCCGTCATAGCCGATGCGGACTTCCATGATGTCGGTCACGCCGTTCTCGGCGCAGGCCTTGATCTCTTTCTCGCGGATCGAGCGCGAGGCGTTCGCGATGTCGATCGTGTTCTCGCCGACACCGGCACAGAACTTCTTCAGACCGGCCGACGAGCCGCCCGACTCAACCACCGGGGTCGGGAAATCGGTGTTCTCGCCGAAGGCCTCAGCAACGATGGAGGCATAGGGAAGAACCGTGGAGGAGCCGGCGATCTGGACCTGGTCACGGGCATGGGCGGCACCGGCGAAGGCGGTGGTGGCAACCGCGAGCGCGGTGGCGCTGAGAAGAGCTTTGACGTTCACCTGACTTCTCCCTTGGATGTTCAGGATTTCACATGAGTTCCGTCACCTCGAGGCCGGAACAGGGCGGACCCTAGTCCTGCGCCATGATCCTTCTATGAAGGTTTTGTATCGGTTTTATGACAGCGCAACCAATTGAAAAAGCTAGTCTATGTCAGGAGCCGGCATTTTGTCACCGGTCTCAGCAAGGGGTATTTTGACAGTGAAGACAGCCCCCTCCCCCAGCCGGCTGTCGATCTCGAGACGCGCACGATGCCGGGTAAGGATATGTTTCACGATCGCGAGCCCCAGACCGGTCCCCTTCATCTCGCGGCTGGTGGCGACATCGGCACGGTAAAAGCGTTCGGTCAGGCGCGGGAGATGCTCCGGGGCGATGCCCGGGCCATGGTCGCGCACGCTCAGACAGAGCATCCCCGGACGCGAGGGCGCGCCGGAGCGCTCATCCTCCGCGACCGATAGCTTCATTTCGACCCGCCCGCCCGAGGCGCCGTATTTCACCGCGTTCTCGGCAAGATTCTCCACCACCTCGATAAGTTCGTCGCGATCACCGCGCACGAGGCAGGGGGATTCGGGGGCCTCGATCGTCATGACGACGCCGAGCTCATCGGCGACCGGTTTCAGCGCATCTCTGGTCTGACGCAGGATCGGGACCAGATCTATCACCGTCTCGGGCTGGACATGCGCCTTCATCTCGATACGCGACAGCGACAGGAGATCGTCGATCAGGCGGCGCATCCGCTCGCCCTGCTGCAGCATGATGGCAAGGAACCGCTCCCGGGCCACCGGATCCTCGCGTGCGGGTCCGAGCAGCGTTTCCGCAAACCCGGTCAGCGAGGCAAGTGGCGTACGCAACTCGTGACTGGCGTTGGCAACGAAGTCCGCCCTCATCCGCTCCAGGCGGCGCTGTTCTGTCAGATCGCGTACGGTCACGAGGATGAAGCGCGGGCCCGCCTGCATCACCGTCTCCCCGGCCATGTCCCCAATCGGCGCGATCTGCGCCTCGAGCCACTGCTCCGTGGGAGCCTTCTCGCTCCACTCGATGCGCTGGGGTTCACCGTGCGCAATCACCTTGTCCAGAGCTTCGACAACGGCCGGCGAGCGCAGACGGAAGGAGACCGGGTCCCCCGGATGCGGGTCGCCGAAACGCTGCTGTGCCGCGCGGTTGACGTATCGGGTGATGCCACGGTGATCGACGATGAAACAGGGGTCATGCAGTGCTTCGGCGATGCGCTTCATCCCGGTGTCGGGCCAGGGCGTCACGGCGCGCGCCTCGCGCATCCGCCGTATCACGGCCTTGCGCCGCTGGGGCGCAAAAAGCGCGGCGACCACCAGAAGCGCAAAACCGCCAAGCGCCGCCCACACCGGCACGGCACCGCTTCGATGGGCCACCACCGCCAGGATCAGCGCGGCACCGAGCACCCAGCGCTGGGTCACGATGCGCTCACGCAGGTCAGGGCGCAGGCGCCTCTGGTCGGGCCGTCCGGCCGCGGTCGTCTCGTCACTCATGAATTGGCCTCACAAATGCCGCGCCCTGCTCAAGGGTCGGCCGGGCCCGCCAGCCCGCCCTTTCGGCACACCGCAAAAGAGGGCCGGCTTTAACACGCCGGGCATGACAGACCCAAGACATGCCCGTTTTTCCTCGTCAAGCCGGCAAAGCTTCAGAGCTTCTCCTGATCAGCCGAAGGACGCCCGTGTTTGCGGTCCGCGGGCGAAGTGCTATGAAAACAGGCGTGCGCCAGGCCATGATGGCGACTTTGAAGCCCTCTCAACGTGGACCGGGACGGGATGACACCTGCACAGGCGGCACATGCCGTTCAGGGCGCGCTCGCGCGCGGCGATTGGGAAAAGGCGGTCACGGCCTTGCAGGTTCTCGCGCTCGCCGATCCGCGCAACGCCTCCATCCGCTACAATCTGGGCCTCGCCCTGCGTCGGCTCGGCAAGGATGAGGAAGCACTTGCGGCCCTTTCCTCGGCCTGCAATCTCGCGCCCTCGCACCTCAACGCGCGGTTCGAACACGCCGCCTGCCTGATGGACCTGGGACATCTCGATGACGCCGGAAAGGCCTTTTCCGACTATTGCCGGGCCGCGGATCAGGATGCGGACGGATGGCTTAATCTCGGCCGCATCCGCCTGCGCCTTGGCGACGCCCAGGGTGCTGTCGAGGCGCTTGAGCGTTGCCTAGCCCTGCGCCCCGACGACAGGGAGGCGCGTCTCGCGCGTGGCGAGGCCGTGCAGCTTGAAGACCGTGAGCGCGGCCATGCAGACCTGCGCCGGCTCTACGCGGACCATCCGCAGGACCGCGCTCGCCTGCTCAAGGCCATGACGCAAGGGCCGCGTGGAAGACTGCCGCTGTCCGGCACAAGGCTCGCCGTGCGTTAGGCCTTCGGCAGACCCGCCCGAAACCGCTTGCGATAGGCACCCGGCTCCGCCTGAAGCACCTGCTGGACCTCGCGGTGGCGCGCAAGATCCGCCTCTTCCATCGCCTGACAGGAAAGCTCCAGCGCATCCCGCCGAAGCGGAAATGCCTGGGCAACGGGCGTACCTGCCGGCAGAACACCGGAAAAGCCCGGATCGCTCCAGATCGCGGGGAAATGCACATAGCCGTCGCGAAAACGGTCGCAATCGACGAGACCGGCAAGGGTGCGAAACGGCAGGTCTTCCCGGTTCAGCGGATGGGTGAAGAGAAGCGAGACGCCGTCCGGTGCCTCGATTGTCCAGAAGTTCGTGAACTTGACCAGAAACTGGTCGGGGGGAAGCCCGAAGGGCGCGCCCCGCGCCTGCTCCGGCGCATGCGCCCCGACGGGAGATCGGGTTTCCAGGGCATCGGCGGCAATCGGCGGGTCCCAGTCCCAGGCGATCTCGCCGTCGTCGACCTCGAGGTCGGCGGCAAGGCGAAACATCACTCCAAGCGACAGGGCGTCCACGAGCGGCGGGCAGTGTTTCATGCCGCGCAGTTCGACGCCGCCGAGCGTTTCGCTCTCGACCATGGAAGGCAGCGCGCGCAGCCAGTCGGGAAGGCTCGCACGCGCCGGAACGGGTTCGGGAACATGACCGAGCAGCTCCGGCAGACAGCGCAGGACGAGACGCATCGCCTCTCCTATTTCCGGTCTTTCGCGGCCTGCACCAGCCGCGACAGGCAGTAGGGCCAGCCCTCGGGCGCGGACAGTGCCTCGCGGTAGGCCTCCGCGCCTTCACCGTGGCGCAGGAAATCCGTATGGGTCAGTTCGACGCGGGTGCCATCGGCGGCGGTGCGGAACTCCACCATCACACGGCTCGCGGCCGCCGGATCGGCGATCACTTCCCGGTCGGGACCGATCTGCCAGGCAAGACGGATGAAGAGCGGGCGCTGGATGGACAGCACCGTGCCCCACACCTTGCGCGGGTGCCCTGGCGCGATTTCCTCACAGGCACCGCCCACCATCGGCTCGATGGACAGATGGCACGCGGGATCGCGCGAGAAGGTGTATTCGGTTGGCCACCAAAGACCGAAGCGGTCGACGAAGAGCGCGAAAGCGTCCTCGCGCAGGTAGGGCACCGTTGCGTCGAAAATGCAGGGCGCTTGCGTCCCGGCCATGTCCTGGGTCCTCACAAGGTTCATCCGGCCGGCGGAATGCTGCTCCGGCTCCCGCCATACCGGTCATTCGAATCCGGCCCTGGCCGGAAGGCGCAGGGTTGCGCCGGCCGGCGGTCGCCGTCAACCGGCCTTGTCGCGCTTCTGGGCCAGCACCCACGCGGTTGCCACCACGATGGTGATGGCCACGAATATGACGCCGATCACATTCACCACCGGCGACAGCCCGAAACGCATCCGCGCGCCGATCTCGGTCACGAGTGTCCAGCTCGACCCGATGGCAAAAAAGGTCGTGTTGTAGTTCTCGATCGATTGCAGGAACGAAATCACCGAGGCGGTGATCACCGTCGGCATCAGGAACGGCAGCGTGATCCGGCGGAACACGAAGACCGACGAAGCGCCAAGATCGAGGGCAGCTTCCTCCAGAACCCGGTCCTGGCGCTGAAGACGCGCCATGAACATCAGCATGCAGTAGGACGCGATGAAGGCGGCCTGGGCGAAGGTCGCCGTCAGCAGCCCCGCCTCGAGACCGAAGATGTCGCGCCAGAAGATCATGGTCGTAGCGCCGAGAACGATGCCCGGCGTCAGGATCGGCGAGACCAGCACCGTGTAGAGAAGCGTCGAGGCTCCCGATTGCAGCCGGGTGAGGATCAGCGCACCGGCGAGACCGAGCGGGATCGCGATCACGATGACGCCGAACGCGATCTGCAGCGAGTGCAGAAGCCCCTCCAGGAACCGCTCATCCCGGGGAAGCTCGTAGAACCACTGCAGGGAGAAGCCTTGCCAGTCGGTGACCGAGGGCGTCGGATTGGCGTTGAAGGCGGCCGCGACCATGAACAGGAGCGGCAGGAACATGTAGGCGAAGAACAACACGAGGTAGCCGGACAGGATGGCATCCGACCAGTCACGCGTCTTGCGGGCGGGCGCCTTCGCGGGCGTTGCCATCGGGGGCGTGGTGACCTTGGTCATTTGGCAATGTCCCTGATGCCGACGCGGAAGACCGCCATGTTCACGAGAATGAAGGCTAGGCAGGCCACGAGCAGCGCCAGCGAATAGGCCGCGCCCTCGTTCCAAGCGTTCGCCTCGAAGAAGCGACGATAGATGACCTGCGAGAACCAGTCGGGATGAAGTCCGCGCCCGACGATCTCCGGCGCGGCAATCGAGCCGGCCGACAGCATGAAGGTCATGATCGCGCCCACGGCGATGCCCGGCTTGGCATGGGGCAGCACGACGCGCCAGTGAATGCGCCACATGGAGCTGCCGAGGTCCTTCGCCGCCTCGATCTGGTTTTTGTCCAGCGTCTCGATGGTGTTGTAGATCGGGAACACCATGAAGAGCACATAGGTGTAGGCCATGACGGTGAAGACGGCGCCGTTCGACGCGACGAAGCGGAAGCCCTCCCCGGCCTGCATGTCGATGATGCCCAACATGTCGAGCAGGCCGTTCAGGATGCCCTGCTTCTCCAGGATCATGACCCAGGAGAAGATGCGCAGCAGCTCGTTGATCGCATAGGGGATCACGAGGCCGAGCATCATGATCGCGACCTTGCGCGCGCTCTGGGTCGTCGCGACCGCATAGGCGACTGGATAGCAGACCACGAACGACAGAACCGTCACGCAGAGCGCATAGAAGAGCGTCGACAGGAAGATCTTGAAGTGAAGCTCGCTCATGTCGGTGAAGTTCTTGGTCGAATAGACCTCGTTCACCCCGACGTCGGCGGCATTGTTGGCTTCCTGCTCCTCGAGCGTCTCGATCTTTTCCTGAAGCTGCCCCTTCTCGGCTTCAAGCGCCGCGATCCGCTCGCGAAGCTCGTCGGGCGACAGTTCCTGGCGCGGCGTGCCGGAAAACGGGCTCGGCGTCCCGGGAGAGGGCATGGAGACAGAGGGGCTCGGCATGAGGCCGCCCGGTGAAGGTGTTGCCGGGGAAGACGTCGACGGGCTCGGCGCCGAAGGCCCGGGAACCAGCGAAGGACTCGGCACGAGCGAGGGCGAGGGAACGCCGGGCGACGGCGTGCCGCCGCTTGCCGGAGCACCTCCGGCGTCGACGCGCGCCTTCAGGTCTCGCAGCGTTTCGTCGATCTGGAACACCCGCACATAGGCGCTGTCGATATCCACGGAGAGCGTCGCCGCAGCACCTCCCCTGTCGGCATAGGTGAAGGCGCGCTCGACCATGCGCACTTGCGGCAAGACGATCAGCAGCAGGATCCAGCCCACCGTCATCAGCACGAAAAGGCCCGTCAGGCCCTTGCCGTAGCTCTTGATCAGCGACCCCATGACGTCACGCCTCGCCGGCCGTGGCGGGACGCATCACCAGGGTGTCGTCCGCGGCGAAGAAAAGCATCTGCTCTCGTGCGGCACCAAGGCCCGCGTCGCCGGTGTTGTGCAGGTTCACCTGAATCGGCTGCCCGGCACTTTCCAGGTGGAGGTTGATGAGCGGACCTTCCAGATCGCGACGCTGGAGATTGGCGGCAACGCGATTGTGCGGCACCTCTCCGGCCGGCTCCGGATCGCGACCGGTCCCGATCCACATCCGCTCCGGCCGCACCATGGCGATCGCCTCGTCGCCAACGGCAAGCTCGTGCCGGTTCATCCCCAGCACGCGCCCGATGGGGGTCTCGATCTCGGCACGGCCGCCGGAGACGGATGCGACCCGCCCGGCGAAAACGTTCTGCTCGCCGACGAAACCGGCCACGAAGGCGGTCTGCGGATTGTTGTAGATCTCGTCGGCGGTCGCGACCTGCTGGATCACGCCCCGGTTCATGACCGCGACGCGGTCGGACATGGTCAGCGCCTCGCCCTGGTCATGGGTGATGTAGATGAAGGTCACGCCGGTCTTGCGCTGCAGTTCCTTCAGTTCCGCGCGCATGTGCTGGCGCAGCTTGAGATCAAGCGCCGAAAGCGGCTCGTCGAGCAGCAGGACCGAGGGTTCCACGGCAAGGGCACGGGCGATCGCAACACGCTGGCGCTGGCCTCCGGAAAGCTCGGTCGGCCGCTTTTCGCCCTGCCCTTCCAGCGCCACCATGGCCAGAAGCTCCTCGGCGCGCGCGCGCCGCTTCTTCTTCGACATGCCGCGCGCCTCCAGCCCGAAGGCCACGTTCTCCCACACGCTCATGAGCGGGAAGAGGGCCAGGTTCTGAAAGATCAGCGCGGTGGGACGCGCATTGGGGCGGATGCCGCCCATGCTCTTGTCGCCGATGCGAATATCGCCCGAACTCGGATCGAGAAACCCCGAGACCATGCGCAGGATGGTGGTCTTGCCGCAGCCCGAAGGCCCCAGAATGGAGAAGAACTCCCCGGCGTTGATCGTCAGGTCCGTCGGCTGCACTGCGACGAAGTCGCCGAACCGCATGGAAACCCCGTCGAGAACCACGTCCTGTCCGTGCATGTGCCCCTCTTTGCCCCGTTATTTGTTGTCTTGTCCGGACCGTCCGGCGGCTGGCCGCCCTTGCCCTGTCCGCCATGCCTGACGAAAGCCGGTCATCGCCCCCTGGCGAAAAGGGGAAGGGATCGCGACCTGGCCGGCCGCGATCCCCTTGGTCAGGTCACCCGCCTCAGGCGTTGGTGATCTTGTCCACGTACTCCTGGCGCACCGAGGTGACCCAAGGCTGGTCGGCCGGCCACCACCACAGGTTCGCCAGGTTGTCGGCGTTGTAGACCTCAGCGAACTGCTTCTTGTAGGTCTCGCCCGCATGGTCGGCGGCACCCGCGACGGCCGAGTTGTAGCCGGTGTTGCCGCTCATCATGCCGGCCATGACCGGATCGAGCATCGCGTTGAGGAAGGCATAGCCCTGCTCGACGTTCGCGGCGCCCGACGGCATGCCGACCGAATCCATCCAGGTGATACCGCCTTCCTTGGGCATGCGGTACTTCCACTTGGCGTCTTCGCGGTTGAGGAGCAGGCCGGTGGTGTCCCAGGTCTGGCCGATGCCGGCGCCCGCCTGCTTGAAGGCGTTGATCGCCTCGGTAGCCGAGTTCCAGAAGGCCGCGATGTTCGACTTGTGCGCCAGGATGAACTTGGTGCACGCATCAAAGCAGCGGTGTGCGTCCTCTTCCGACTTGTAGACGTCGGTCATGCGGTTGGACTCGAGCTCGCCGATCGACTCCAGGTACAGGCCGACACCCATGAGGGCCGACTTCTGGCGGAAAGCGGACTTTCCGACGGCCTTCTCGGTCCACATGTCGCCATAGGAGACGTTGTCCGCATCGAACACGGAGCTGTCGAGGGTCATCGCCTCGGTGCCCCAGTTGAACGGGAGCAGCATGCGCTTGCCACGGTAGGTGCCGCCGAGCTGGACACTGTCGCGAAGCATCGAGGGGATGAGCGCGTCGAGCTTGACCTTGCTCTCGTCGATCGGAGCCAGAAGACCGTCCGGATAGTAGTTGTTACCGTTGGTGATCGACGGGAAGATCACGTCGAAGCCCTTGCCGCCAGCGGCGCGCAGCTTCTGCTCCGCCTCGTCGTTCGATCCGTAGGTCGACAGGTTGATCTTGATGCCCGTGTCGCCCTCGAACTTGTCGATCATGTTCTGCTGGATGTAGTCGCCCCAGGCGAACACATTGACCTGACCCGAGGAGGCAAGCGCATCGCTGGCCTTCAGGATCGCCGGCGCGGCAAGCACGGTCGACGCGGCGGCCGAGCTTTTCAGCAGGGTGCGGCGGGAGATATTCATGGACGGACCTCTCCGGTTGGATTTTGTCTTGACCTATCTACGAGCCGGATGAAACACCCCCCGGATCGCTGTCGTGGCCAATTAAGTCAAATTGACAACGCTAGTGTGACATCCGAGCCGTCCGGACTGGTCCTGAAACACCGCGCCAGACGCTCTGGATGCGGTACTTTGCGCAGAAGCCGACGCGCGCGCAAGGCGGGTACGTCGCGGAAACGCGCCATCCGCCGAAATGCGCCGGCTCCGGGCATGTGGATAGTTCACGAGGGAAACCAGAAATGCTTCGCCATGAAAGGAACTTCGATCCCGCCCACGGCGAACCGGTCGAATGCGCCGACGCCGTTCGCCGGCTAACGGCGCGCAACTCCGGCCCCTTCACCTTCCACGGAACCAACACCTACCTCGTGGGCCGCTCGGAACTCGCGGTCATCGATCCGGGCCCGGCGAACGCCGATCACATCGAGGACATCCTGCGGGCGGCGGGACCCGCGCCGGTGTCCGCGATCCTCGTCACCCACACCCACATGGACCATTCGCCAGGTGCAAGGCTCCTCAAGGAACGCACCGGAGCCCCCATCGTCGGCTGCGGCACGCACCGCGCCGCGCGGCCACTGGCGGGCGGCGAGACCAATCCCATGGACGCAAGCGGCGACCGCGACCATCGCGCCGACCGCGAAATGGGCGACGGGGACACGCTGACGGTGGATGGCCTGACCCTGACGGCCGTCCCGACGCCCGGGCACACCGCCAATCACCTGGCCTTCGCGCTCGACGAGGGGGATATCCTCTTTTCCGCCGACCACGTGATGGCCTGGTCCACCTCCATCGTCGCGCCGCCGGACGGGTCGATGCGCGACTACATGGCCTCCCTCGACCGGCTCCTGGAGCGCTCAGACGCCCTCTATCTGCCTGGCCACGGCGGACCGGTCGCGGATCCCGCCAGCTATCTGCAAGGGCTCAAGGCCCATCGTCAGGCCCGCGAAAAGGCGCTTCTCGACGCATTGGCACGCATGGGCGCGAGCCGCATCCCCGAGATGGTGGCCGAGATCTACCGTGACGTTGATCCGGCCCTTCACGGGGCCGCGGCGCTCTCCATGCTCGCACAGGCGGAATGGCTGGCCGAACGCGGCCTGCTTCACGCCGAAGATCAGCGAGGCGCCCCGGAAATGGTGGTTTCGCTGTCCAGCCGGCTGCGACCGGCCTGACCGGCGGCGTCACACGGGCGCTGAACCCCGCCTTTGACGTCGCCCTGCTTGCATGGCAAGAGAAAGCATCCGGCGGGCCGCCCCGCCATGTTCCCCCCATTTTTCAGGCTGGCATACGCATGAAGATCAAGGCCGTCCTCTTCGACCGTGACGGAACCCTCACGGATTTCGACAGCACCTGGGGTCCGGCGATCGCGGAGGTTCTCCGCGAGCTTGCCGGCGACGATGCCGGGGCCCTGGCGACGCTGGAGGAGATGTCGCTGTTCAGCGTTGAGCAGAAGCGGTTCACGGGTCCCTCTCTGCTCAAGGTGCAGGCTCCGGCCGACTATTCGGCCCGCTGGGCGCAGGTGCTCGGCGAGCCCGACCCCACGGCAATGCTGGAACGCATCGAGGCAACGCTGCTGCGTCACTGCGGGACCAATGTCACCCCCTTCGACGGCGTGGTCGAGACCCTCAACGGCCTGGTCCGCGCCGGACTGCCCATTGGCCTGGCAACCAACGGGACGGAAGCATCCGCCCGCCGCCAGATGGAGATCCTCGGCCTCGGCGATGCCTTCACCTTCCTGGCCGGTTACGATTCCGGCCACGGCCGGAAGCCGGAGCCCGGCCAGCTTCTGGCCTTCGCCCGCCATGTGGGCTTCGATCCGGGTGAAATCGCCATGGTCGGCGACAGCCTGCACGACATGCATGCGGCGGAGGCCGCCGGCATGATCCGAATCGCGGTGACCACCGGCGCCGTATCGCGCGCCGAGCTGGAGCCGGCGGCCGATCATGTCTTCGACAGCATGCATCCGCTTCTTGCGCTGGCGACCGGCGAGCTTGCCGCATGAGCGGAACGACGCGCGCCATCAGGGCCGTCCTGTTCGACAAGGACGGCACGCTGATCGATTTCGATGCAACCTGGGGCCCGACGTTTCACGCCCTGATCGCCCAACTCGCCGAGGGCGACGAGGCAAGGATGCGCCGTCTGTGCGAGGCCGGAGGCTACGACTTCGACACACGCGCCTTTCATCCCGATTCCATTCTGGTCGCGGGATCGAACGACGACGTGGTGGAGGCGTTCGCGGACATCCTTGAGCACGCCGACCCGATGGCGCTGGCAGCGGAGATCAATGCCGGTATCGGCGCTCTCAGCCTGCCGCACCTTTCGGCCTTTCCGGAACTCGAAGATGCGCTGGAGCGCCTGCTGGGGCTCGGACTGGTACTTGGCGTTGCCACGAATGACTCCGAAGCCTCCGCCCGCACACAGGTCGAGGCACTCGGCCTGGGTACGAGCTTCGCCTCGATCCTGGGATTCGACAGCGGGCATGGCGCCAAGCCCGGACCCGGCATGGTCACCGCCTTTTGCGCCGCGCACGGGTTGATGCCGGACGAGGTCGTCATGGTCGGCGACAGCCTGCACGACATTCACGCCGGACGGGCAGCGGGCGCGCGCACGCTCGGCGTTGCGACCGGCCCGCGTGGTGCGGCCGCTTTCGGCGAGGACGCCGACCATGTGGTGGGCGGCCTGCGCGAGGCGGCGGAGTGGATCGCCGCCCGCGCATAAAGCATATGGTGCAAAGCCCGGGTTCGCATTTTTCGCCGCCCGTGCTAGGGCTTGTGGATCAACAAATCGGGACCCTTCGTCCGCACCATGCGAAAGTTCCTGCCGTCGCACCGATCGCGCCTTGCGACCTTCAGCCTGCGGACCGCGCGTCTCGGGGTGCCGGTTATCGTTCTGTCGGTCCTGGCACACCGACTGGACTTCGTCTCGACACCCCAGTTCCTGCTTTTGATGATCACGGGGTCGCTGATCGCACTCGCGGCCATCGTCGCCGCCGTGATCGCGCTGGTTCGGCTTTGGGCGCGCGGCGGCCATGGCTGGGGACGCGCGATGCGCGGCGCGGCCTACGCGCTGATCGCGCTCCTCCCGCTTGGCGCCGCGACGGCCGCCTATGTGACCCATCCGCAGCTTGCCGACATCAGCACCGACACGGAAGATCCACCCGCCCTGGGCGGTGACGCGCCGGACACGATCCCGGCGGATGCCGCTGCCGTGCAGGCCGAGTTCTATCCGGACCTCGTCAGCCGGCGCTTCCGCCTTCCGCCATCGGAGCTGCACAAGGCGGCACTTACTGTCGCCGAACAGCGCGGCTGGATGCTTACCGCCGAACTCCCGCCGGGAATGCCCGACGAGCCGACCCGCTTCCAGGCCGTGGCGGTGTCTCCCCTTTACGGCTTCCGGGACGATGTTGCGGTGCGGATCCTGCCCGATCCGGTGGGCGCGCGGCTCGACATCCGCTCCGCCTCGCAGGTCGGGCTGCACGACCTGGGCGCCAACGCACGCAGGATACGCGGGTTCCTGGCCGACCTCGACGCCGTTCTTCTGGCTGCCTATGGTGTGATAGAGGCCGTGGACGAGGACGAGGCAGGTGCCCCGCCCGAGGAACTCCCGCCACTCGACCCGAATGCTTCAACGCCTTCCGACCTGCCTCCACCAGTACCGGGCCTGAAACCCGAGGCGGGGGAGCCGGTCGCCCCGGACATCGACGGGCCGTCGCCGGATGCTGCTTCCGGAGTGACGCCGGACGGGCTCGAACCGCTTCCGCCGGATCTCTCCGAAGTGTACGAGAGCGATACGCCGGCCCCCCAACCGGCCCCGGATGCGGATGCTTCCCCCTTGCCGGGCGAAACCGCCCCGGAGGCAGAAGCCCCGCGTTCGACGCCTCTTCCGGAAACCAGCGCCGAACCGGGCCGTCCGGCACGTCTTCGGCCCGTTGCCGGACAGTGAAGGGGCTCCTGTCGGAATTTTCGCGGGCCCCCTCTTCACGATCCTGACTCGGTAAAAACCCCTGCCCGACAGCAGGTCCAGGACATCGGACGCCGAATGCATCCGATGTGCGTCTTCGGTTGGAAATCTTTCCATCCCTCTGATTTCATTTAATTAATTTCCCAAATCAAGGCTCCTCCGCGCCGTACGGAGATGCCCTTACGGCATCTTCATGGAACACCTGCGGCGGCAAAATGGAATTTTGAAACATTACAGCAGGATAAGGAATGTGACTGGCATCACGGCTTTGCCTTCCCGCATCCTTGAATATGTCCAAATTGGCGGCGATCCGTGCAGCCGTCGAATGGACGACGACCCAAGGCTCAACCACCTATCCGGACAAGACCGATGAGTGCCAAGACCCAAGCAGCCCAGCCCACACCGCGCGTGAACCTCGACGCGCTCTACAAGCCGGTCGGCATCAACGCCGTGACGGCGGCGGCCATGTGCTGCAAGACGCCCAAGACCGTCAAGAACGGCACGGCCAACAAGTAAGGCGACCCCTGCGGTTTGCGGCCGGGCGCGCCGACGTCCGGCGCACCGGGTTTGCCGGGCAAACGGCAAGCCGTTGCAAAACTGTCCGGTTTGATGGCTATGTTGCGGGGCTCGACCCGCCCGCGCTCATGCGGGGCGCCTCGACATGCCGTCGCGAACCGGAGAGCCTGCCACATGATCAACGCCTGCTGCGCCAACGACAAGTCCGTCTCGGTTCACGCCATGGGGGCCGAGGACCCGATACCGGAAGGCGCCATCTGGCTTGATCTCGTGACACCCGACGCGAACGAACGCGCGGCGGCGGAAGCCTGGCTCGGCCTTGCCATTCCCACACGAGAGGAAATGGCGGCGATCGAAACCTCGGAGCGTCTTTACGAGGATGCCGGCGCGCTGGTGATGACGACGCTGCTGCCGATGAACGTGCGCGCGCCCGATCTCAAGACGTCCGCACTCACCATCGTCGCGCGCCGAGACCGCATCGCCACCCTGCGTCATGCGGATTCCCAGTCGATCGCGGTTGCGGTGCACCGCCTGCAGGGGACCGTCGAAGGCGGACGCGACCCCGGAAACGCGCTTCTAATCCTGCTCGATGCCATCGCCGACAGGGCCGCAGACGTGATCGAGGAGGCCTCCGCGGAGTTCGACAGCATCGCCAGTCACGTGTTCGGCGAGGGCGTCGATTCCCGCAAGAGCGCCGAATACAAGGGCATGATCCAGCGTATCGGCAAGATCGGCCTCAAGGTCGCGCGAATGCACGATGTCTGCGGCAGCCTGGAGCGGCTGTTCCTGTTCCTCTCCGCACACGCCAAGACCGTCGCCCTCACCAGCCAGCAGAAGACACTGTGCAAGACGCTGGGACGCGACATACGCTCGATCCGCGAGCACGCGGACGCGCTCGACGCCAAACTCAACTTCCTGCTGGACGCCACCGTGGGCCTCGTCAATCTCGAGCAGAACCAGATCATCAAGATCTTCTCGGTGCTCGCCGTCGTGTTCCTGCCGCCCACGCTGATCGCCTCGATCTACGGCATGAACTTCGAGATCATGCCGGAACTGCAATGGGCGTGGGGATATCCGTTCTCGATTGTCGTCATGATCGTCTCGGTGGCGCTGAACTTCCTCTACTTCCGCTGGAAAAAGCTCCTGTGAGACCTTCCACCCTTGCGGCCGCATGACGCCCGCGACCGCATCGCCGTCCACAGCCTGCTGATTTGCAACCCGATCCCGGATCGCTATTCGAGCGCGCTTACCATTTGTTAAGTGACGTGGCGGATCCTTGCAGGACACTCCTTCGCGCGGCTTGCGCCCGACGAAGGGCGACTGCGACGGCTGGAATGCCCTCGCCTGCCAAAGCGGGACGAGACCGACATGACGCCACTGCCCAAAGCACCGGACCACGGCACTGAACGCCCGTCACGACGCCCTGTCGGCGTGGCGCTTCTTGCGCTTGTTCTGGGCGCCTGCGGTGGCGTTTCCATGCCCATGGGCAGCGCCGATGTCGAGACCCCTCTGGATCTGACAGGCTCGATCGAGGGGCAGCAGAACACCGCCGACGTGGACATCAACAAACAGGACCGGGCGATCATCGCCACCGCGATTGCAACCGCCCGCGAGCAGGACACGGCGGGCAAGCCGCCCTTCTCCTGGACCAATCCGATCACCGGAAACTCCGGCACGATCCTCTCGCTCGTCGACGATTCCGTGCCGGGCGGTACCGGCTGCACCCGCTTCGAGACGACCGCAAACACGATTGGCGGCGTGCGTGCCTACAACGGCGTCGCCTGCCAGGACGTGATGCAGGACTGGTCCGTCATCAGCCTCGCCGAAAAGGACGAGGCATCCGGAGACGAGCCGAACGGCTGACGCTTCGCGGATCCCGTTGTCCTCCCCCACTGCTCGGGCTTTCACCACCCGGCGTGACCGCCATCCGGCTTCTGTACCCGGAACTTCCGGCCCGCTTTCCCCCACCCCCTCTGGAATTAATTCCTATCACTCCCCATATCGGGGACAAGGCAAAGGGTCATGGCGGCCCTTGTGCGATATTCGTTCCCCCGAGTCGGTTTGCAGGTGTATACCCGTCGAAACCACTCAGAATTCAGCGGTCGAAACCATGCGTGACCCCTACAGCGTGCTCGGCGTCGGCAAGTCGGCGGACGAGGCGGAAATCAAGCGGGCTTACCGGAAGCTTGCGAAGAAGTACCACCCGGACCAGAACGCCGACAATCCGTCGGCCAAGGAGCGGTTTGCCGAAGTTGGCCAGGCTTACGAGATCCTGGGCGACAAGGAGAAGCGTGCCCAGTTCGACCGGGGCGAGATCGACGCGGACGGCAAGCCGCGCTTTCAGGCACACGGCTTCGAGGGCTTTTCCGACAGCGACATCTTCCGGAACGCGCGATCCGGTCGCGGTTTCGGCGGCGGTGGCGCCGGCGGACAGGCCGGAGGCTTTGACGACATCCTCAACGACATTCTCGGCGGCTTCGGCGGACGTTCGCGGGGCGCGGGAACAGGCGGTTTCGGGGCTGGCGGCTCCGGTTTTGCCGGCGCCCGCGGCGGCGGCAGGCCCCGGCGCGGTGCGGACGCACAGGTCACCGCACGGGTGACGCTGGAACAGCTTGTGCACGAACACAAGGTGCGCGTTGCCCTGCCCAGCGGAAAGTCGGTGGACGTGAAGCTGCCCGAAGGCACGGTCGACGGCGAGAAGATCCGCCTGCGCGGCCAGGGACACCCCGGAGAAGCGGGCGGTGAGGCCGGCGACGCGATCGTCGAGATCCATCTCGCACGCCATCCGGTCTTCACGCCGATTGGCGACGACCTGAAGCTCGACCTTCCCATCACGCTCTACGAGGCGGTTCTGGGAGAAAAGGTCCGCGTGCCGACCCTCGACGGGGCGGTCAACCTGACCATCCAGCCGAACGCACGCACCGCAAAGACCATGCGGCTGAAGGGCAAGGGACTGCCCAACAAGTCGGGCGGGCGCGGCGACCTTCTCGTCGCGCTGCGGACCGTGCTGCCCGAGCAGGGCGACGAGGAGCTCGAGGCCCTCATGCGCGCCTGGAAGGAATTGCGCCCCTATCGCCCGCGCGGACCGGAGTTCAACTGAACTCCGGTTCAAACGGACGCTTAACCGACTTTCCGTTCAAGGATCGCCGCTCATCCTTTCACGGGCGTGAGCGGCGCCGGGGCGGGACTGTCGTCGGGCACGAAGAAGTCCGGCGTCAGTGTCTTGGAGGGATCGACGCGGTAGCGGTCGAAATCGCTCACTCCCCGGCTCGCCAGGAACGTGTCGTCGATCAGGAAGTTGCCGGTGAACTCCCGCGACGGACTGAGGAATATCTCACGTGCCGCGTCGGCCAGGATTTCCGGCGTCCGGCTTGCCGCCATCATGTCGTCACCGCCGATGAGATTGCGCACGGCAGCGGTCGCGATGGTGGTACGCGGCCACAGGGCGTTGACGCCGATACCGCGCGCCCTGAGTTCTCCGGCGAGCCCCAGCACCGCGAGGCTCATGCCGTATTTGGCGATTGCATAGGGCGTGAAGGGGGCGAACCATTTCTCCTGCATGTCGAGTGGTGGCGACAGCATGAGAATATGCGGGTTTGGTGCCTTCTCCAGATGCGGGATCGCATGCTTGCAGGCGACCAGCGTTCCACGCGTGTTGATCTGATGCATCAGATCGAAGCGCTTCATGTCCGTTTCGGCGAGTGGTGTCAGTTGGATCGCGCTGGCATTGTTCACGAGGATGTCGAGCCCGCCGAAGGTCTCGGCCGTGCGGTCGATGGCTTCGCGCACATTGTCCTCGTCACGCACGTCCACCACAAGCGGCAACGCCCGCCCCCCGGCCGCCTCGATCTCGGCGGCGGCGGTATGGATGGTGCCCTCGAGCTTAGGATGCGGTTCGGCGGTTTTCGCCGCAATGGCGATGTTGGCGCCCTCTCGGGCCGCCATCAATGCGATTTCCTTGCCGATGCCCCGCGAGGCGCCGGTGATGAAAAGGGTCTTTCCCGCGAGCGACATCCGTTTCCTCCCAGATGAGATGCTGGCAAACGTTGGCGTGTGGACCGTGTGTCAGCCCGACGGGCGGGCCCGCTCCATGAACGCCTTGAAGGCGGCCGAGGCCTCAGGGGACACGAGGCGCGCGGCGAAGGCCGCGATTTCCTCTTCCACCCGGGTTTCGAGCGCCGCCCGGTCGCCACGCAGCAACCGGCGCGAGATCGCCAGCGCCTCTTGCGGCTTGGCCGCGATCTTGTGCGCGATGGCCTCCGCCGAGGCTTCCAACTCCTCCTCGGCAACGATGCGGTTCACGAGACCCGCCCGACAGGCGGCCTCCGCGTCGAAAGCCTCGCCGAGACAGAGCAGCTCGAAGGCCCGTGCATGTCCCATGAGCGCGGGCGCGAGCAGGCTCGACCCCGCCTCCGGCACGAGCCCCAGGTCGATGAATGGTGTCCTGAACACGGAGCGCGGACTGGCAAGCACCATGTCGCAATGCAGCAGCATGGTGGTGCCAACGCCGATCGCCAGCCCGTCCACGGCCGCCACGATCGGTCGCTCGCAGGCAACGAGGGCGCGCAGGAAACGGGCGACCGGCGCATCCGTCATGCTCCCCCGACTGGCGAAGGCGAGAAAGTCGCCGATGTCGTTCCCGGCGGTGAAGGCGCCCGGCACCCCCGTGACCAGATGGACACGAACGCCGGAGCCCTCGGCGTTTCCACGCTCCAGCGCCTCCGCGAAGGCCGTGTACATGTCACCGGTGAGGGCGTTCTTCTTCTCCGGCCGGTTGAGCCGGATGTGCTGCACGCCGCCGGAAATCCCGGTCTCGATCATCAGGCGACCCTCCCGTGTCGCGGGATGCCGGCAAATGCCGGCATCCTCATGCCTCCTGCCTCAGGCCGTCGGCTCGAACGCCAGCACGGAAGCGGCAAGTCCCTCGACCTGCGCACGCAATGCCGCCGTCTCGGGCAGATGCGCCGCCGCGAAATAGGTCGCCAGAAGACGGCGGTTGCGGGCCGGCGCGGAGTTGTCGTCCCGGCACGCAAGCGCGCCCTTGACCAGCAGTGCGCCGCCGAGTGCGATCCCCATCAAGCGCAGGAACGGCGTGGCGCCGGCAAGGGCCTCCTGCTGACGGCCATCGGCCTGTGCGTCGAGCATCCAGCGGCCTGCTTCCGCAAGCTGCGCAAGCGCCTGCTCAAGCCGGGTTCCCGCATCCGCAAGGTCGGAAGCGGCATCCTTGCGCGCCGCTGCCGCAATCCCGCTCAACTCGCCGATGAGGCCGGCCAGATGCTCGCCGCCGGAAAGCGGCAGCTTGCGCATGACGAGATCGATGGCCTGGATGCCGTTCGTGCCCTCGTAGATCGGCGCGATACGCGCATCGCGCAGGTGCCGCGCCGCACCGGTCTCCTCCACGTACCCCATGCCGCCGTGCACCTGCACGCCGAGCGAGGCAACCTCGACGCCGATGTCGGTCGACAGTGCCTTGGCGATGGGCGTCAGCATGGCGGCGCGCTCGCTCCAATGCTTGCGCGCCTCTTCGTCCTCGCCGAGGCCGGAAAGGTCGATGGCCTGGGCGCAGGCATAACAGATGGCGCGGGAAACCTGGGTCCAGGCCTGCATGTCGAGAAGCGTGCGGCGAATGTCGGGATGCAGCGCGATGGGGCTCATGCCCTCGCCCTTGTGGTCCGCCGAACGGCCCTGCCGGCGTTCCAGCGCATAGGCCATGGCCTGCTGGGTGGCACGCTCCGCAACGCCAAGCCCCTGGATGCCGACCGCAAGACGGGCGTTGTTCATCATCGTGAACATGCAGGCTAGGCCGCGATTTTCCTCGCCGACGAGCCAGCCGATCGCCCCGCCCTCGTCGCCATATGCCATGGTGCAGGTCGGAGAGGCATGGATGCCCAGCTTGTGCTCGATGCCGGCGCAGCGCACGTCATTGCGCGCACCCAGCGACCCGTCCTCGTTGACCAGGAACTTGGGCACCACGAAGAGCGAGATGCCCCGCGTGCCGGCCGGCGCGTCCGGCAGCCTCGCCAGCACCAGATGAACGATGTTGTCGGTGAAGTCGTGTTCGCCGTAGGTGATGAAGATCTTCTGGCCGAAGAGGCGATAGGTGCCGTCCTCGGCACGCTCTGCGCGGGCGCGCAGGGCGTTGAGGTCGGAGCCGGCCTGCGGCTCGGTCAGGTTCATCGTTCCCATCCACTCGCCCGAGACGAGCTTGGGCAGGTAGGCGGCCTTGAGGTGGTCGCTGGCGTGCTTCTCAAGGGCCTCGATGGCGCCCACGGTCAGCGTCGGGCCGATGGCGAATGCCATGGATCCGGAGTTCCACATCTCGAGCGCGGCCGCCTGCAGCATCATCGGCAGGCCCTGGCCGCCGAACTCGGGATCCGCGGTGAGGGAATTCCAGCCCCCCTCGGCCCACGCGCGATAGGCATCGCGCCAGCCCGGAGGCATGGTCACCTCGCCGTTCTCGCACTTCGCGCCGATCCGGTCGCCCACCTCGTTGAGCGGCGCGATCTGCTCCCCGGCGAAGCGTCCGGCCTCTTCCAGGATCGCCGCCACCAGGTCCTCGCCGACCTCTTCGTGACGCGGATCGGCGACAACCCTGTCGAGATCGGCCACCTTGTTGAGAGTGAAGGCAATTTCCTGAACCGGCGCACGATACATCGTGTTCTCCCTGACCATTTTTACCCGGACCGGACATGCCCCTCCGCTCGCTTCGGCAAGCGACGGCGTTCCCGGCTTGACGAAAGAGGGCGGAAGCCGCAGAACCGGCCCGCATCGGGTTTGGCGCGAGGATGGTCCCGATTGACGTAAACGTCAACGACGAAAGGGCTTCGCCAACCGTCCCGCAGGCGCGCAAACTGTCACGCCACGCCCCTGAAAAACAAGGGCGGCGAGCGCCGGCAGACAATCCGCCCACAGGCATCACCGGCCTTGCCGGCATCAGGAACAGGAAGCGGAGCGAACACGACATGCGACGCTGGAAGATCGATCCCGCGCGACGGGACTGGCCGGACACGCCGGAGCTGGAGGCAGCCCTTGCCGACCTTCTGGCCGGCCGCCTCCTCGCCGTGCCGACGGAAACGGTCTACGGCCTTGCCGGAGACGCGACCGACCCGGAAGCCTGCGCAGCGATTTTCGCCGCCAAGGGACGGCCGCAGTTCAACCCGCTGATCGCCCATGTGGACTCATTCGAAACCGCGAAGCGGCACGGTGTTTTCAATGAAGACGCCAGCGCGCTGGCAACCGCCTTCTGGCCTGGCCCGCTCACGCTGGTCGTGCCCAAGAGCCCCGAAAGCACCGTCTGCGACCTCGCGACGGCCGGTCTTGATACGGTGGCATTGCGGGTCCCTTCCGCCGCCATCATGCGCGACCTGGCAAGCGGGGCCGGCGTTCCGGTCGCCGCGCCCAGTGCCAATCGCTCCGGACGGATCAGCGGAACCACGGCGGATGACGTCGCCGCCGATCTCGGCCCCTCTCTCGCCCTTCTCATCGACGCCGGCCCCACGCCCGTCGGGGTGGAATCCACCATTGTCGGCCTTGTCGACGGGACACCGCGCCTGCTGCGCCCAGGCGGCATTCCCCGGGAGGACCTGGAGACGGTTCTGGGGCACCCCCTTGCCGGTGCCGCGACTCCGCAGGCCGCCGGCGGTCATGACGCGGCCCCTCTCGCCCCCGGCATGCTGACGTCGCACTACGCGCCCGACGCCCGAATGCGACTCAATGCAACCGCGCTCGCCCCCGGCGAAGCCCTTCTCGCCTTCGGGCCTGCCCCCCTGCCCGGCCAGGAACACGCGGTGGCGGTGGAACAACTCAGCTCGACAGGCGACCCGCGCGAGGCCGCCGCGCGGCTTTTCTCCGCCCTACGCCGCCTGGACGCCAGTGGAGCGGCGACGATCGCCGTCATGCCGATCCCCCGCGAGGGTCTTGGCGAGGCGATCAACGACCGCCTGGGTCGGGCCGCCGCGCCCCGCTGAGCCGAAATTGCCGTAGCGGAATTTTTCAGAACACAGACGACCCATTCATGGTATCGTCATTTCTACGAATGAAACAAAGCACCTGTGACCTTTCACACCACGAACTGACAGATGAAATTGTGTAAAATCGCCATTCGACTTCTGATCCACGACAGAATCAATTAGTATTACATTTCAGGTTCTCGGTTCCGATATACCTCCCCTACGGGCTCCAACGCCCGCACCTCATCCGGGGCAAGCCCTCAAAGCAGCCCCGGTTTTCTTTGCCTGCTCATGGCTTTGTCACGTCACCATTGCCGGAAGGACGCGACCGGCTGCCGCCCGCGGCGCTGCCGGACAGGGTTTGACCTCGCTCATTGACAGCGTCTCGCCACACCGGCCACAGTGCGGGCATCATAGGTCTTTCAGGAACTTGCCCTTGCCGACCCTCTATCTGCAGCATGGATCCTATCTCGATCACCTGACGCCGGTCGGCCATCCGGAGCGCCCTGATCGCATCCGCGCCATCGACAGGATTCTCGAACACGAGCGGTTTCAGGTTCTCGACCGGGACCAGGCGCCACGCGGTGACGTCGAGGCCATCCTGCGCGCCCATCCGGCAGCCTATGTCGACATGATCGAGAACTCGTCGCCAACGGACGGGCTCGTGCGCATCGACGCCGACACGACCATGTCGCCGGGCACGCTCGACGCGGCACTCCACGGGGTCGGCGGCGCCTGTCGGGCGGTGGACGAGGTCATGGCCGGGCGGGTGAGCAACGCCTTCTCCGCCTCGCGCCCGCCAGGCCATCATGCCGAGGCGAACCGGGCCATGGGCTTTTGCTTCTTCAACAACGCGGCGGTCGCGGCGCGACACGCACAGGCCGTGCATGGCGCCGAACGGGTCGCGATCATGGACTTCGACGTCCATCACGGGAACGGCACCCAGGACATCTTCTGGAACGACCCGACCGTGATGTACGCCTCCACCCACCAGATGCCCCTCTATCCGGGCTCGGGAGCCGCGAGCGAACGCGGCGAGGCCGACACGATCGTCAATGCCCCCCTGCAGGCGGGCGACGGCGGGGACGCCTTCCGCGAGGCCATGGACATCGCCATCCTGCCGCGCATCGAGGCCTTCAAGCCGGATCTCGTGATCATCTCGGCCGGTTTCGACGCCCACACGCGGGACCCGCTCGGCGGCCTCAACCTGGTGGAGGCCGACTTCGCCTGGGCGACCCTTCGTCTCATGGAAATCGCCGACCGCACCTGCGAGGGACACGTGGTATCGCTGCTGGAAGGCGGCTATGATCTGGAAGGGCTTGCGCGCTCCGTCGCCGCCCATGTCATGACGCTGATGAAGTCGTGACACGCCTCCTCTGAGCGGCGTTACAAAGCCTGTCCACAGCCGGTCGCGCCGCCTTGCCCGTGCGGGATGCCGCCGATAGGATCGCGAAGCAATCCAGACGAGGAGCCTGCTTCGTGACCAGTGCCGACACAGCCGATACCGCAATCGCCGACATGCCCTTCGAGGCGGCGTTGCGCGAGCTGGAGGGGATCGTCGGGCGGCTTGAGCGCGGCGATGTCCCGCTCGAGGAAAGCATCGAGCTCTACGCGCGCGGCGATGCGCTGCGCCGCCATTGCGACAAGCTCCTGCGCGCCGCCGAAGCAAAGGTGGAGAAGATCCAGCTCGCCGAGGACGGCAGCGCATCGGGCACCACGCCCCTCGACGTCGACTGACGCCACGCCCGGTTCGCCTGGGTGGGCTTCAGCCTTCCTTCGTGTAGACCGCGATACGCGTCAGGAACGCCGTCTCCAGGCTGATGCGCGCAAGACCATGCGCGGCAAAGATTACATCCAGATCCTCTTCCAGATAGCTGCGATAATAGGGCTCGTGAAACAGCTCCGGGAACAGCTCAAGCAGCCCGTCGTTCTCGGGCTCGTCGCCTGACTGCAGGCTGTCGGCGAAGATCACCTGCCCTCCCGGCTTCAGCACCCGCGCGAATTCCGCGACCGCCTGCCGCCTGATCTTCGGCGGCAGTTCGTGGAAGAGATAGACGGTGCTCAGCACATCGAGGCTCGCATCCGCGAAGGGAAGCGCCTCGGCCGGCGCGGTGACGAAACATGCGCGCCGGCACGAGCGAACCGGAAGCCGACGCCACGCCTCGTCCAGATAGGCCTGCGAGAGATCGACACCTGTTCCCTTCAGCGCGGGAAAGGCCTTGAGCGCGGGGGCCAGAAGCCCGCCCGTGCCACAGGCGATGTCCGCGTAGGCAAGACGGCGCTGGTCGGTGCGGCGCGCGATCCGCGACAAGGGCACCAGCGCCTGACGCCGCATGGCCGCCGTCGCTCCCTTGAACAGCACCTCCACCTGAAAATCATAGATGCGCGCGCTTTCGGCACTCAGCCAGCCGTCGGTCTGGAAATGGAAATTCTGACGATAGTAACGCGGCAACCCCCTTGCCGCGTCCGGATCGGTTTCAAAAACCTCCTGATGCGCACCGTCAAGGCGGCGGCGGGCGACCTTCGGAACGTCGGCGAGAAACCGCCGGCTCAGGTCGAGAAAGGCCATGGGCGAACCGAATTCGCCGTCGGGCAGCGGATAGTGACCGGCCTCGACGTTGGCGAGGTCACGGCGAAACAGCGCGCCGATCTGCCCGAAGAGGCGGAGGAGATCAGGCGTCTCGCGCGCGGGACCAGAGCCTGCGGGACGCGCGCTCGCGGGCTGTTCGCCTGACGATCTTCGCACGATGCGCCGCGTGATGGCCTGCGCCACCTCGCCATGCGCGGCGAACCACGCCACCCGGCTCGCCTGACGCAGGGCATAGGCCGTGCGCAGGGACCAGCGCCGTGCGCCGCCCTTCCGGGTTTCCGCCTCGCTCCCGACGCCGTTCGCGTCCATCGCATCGCCTCCCCGTTCAGAATCCGGGGGCGATGCCGAGCGTCCGCATCAGTCGCGCGCGAGCACCGCCACAACTTCAATATGGGGCGAGAAACGGAACTGATCCACCGGCAGAACGGAGAGCACGCGATACCCGCCATCCACCAGATGGCGCAGGTCACGCGCCAGCGTCGCCGAATTGCAGGAAACAGCGACCACTCGGGAGACCCTGGAGCGGGCAATTTCGCGGGCCTGATCCTCCGCGCCCGCACGCGGCGGATCGAAGACGACCGCCTCCATGCCCTTGCCGAAGTCGTCCAGATCCTCACCCGTCAGCGGGTTGCGGAACAGGTCGCGCCGCTCGCAGGTGATCTCGCGCAACTTGCCGCCGGCCGTTCGCCACGCCCTGTCGAGGGCCGCAAGGCTCGCCGCCTCGCCCTCAACGGCACGCACGCTTGCCTTTGCAGCCAGCCGCAGGGCGAACGTGCCCGCCCCACAGAAGAGATCGGCAACCTTCCTCGCGTCACCGACGCCCTCGAGAACCCGGGCGGCAAGCGCTTCCTCGCCAGCTTTCGTCGCCTGCACGAAGCCCGCCGGCGGCGGCACCAGCGGCAGGCCGCCCATGTCGAGGACAGGAGGCTTGCTCTCGACGAGAACCTCGCCGTTGAGCGACAGGCGCGACACACCACCCGTCATCGCGGCCTCGATCAGTTCAGCCGTCGCGCGCGGCGCCAGCTTCGCCGTGCTGGTCATGGCCAGGTCCAGCCCGCCGTCGGCCGCCAGCACGGTCAGCCCGACCTCGCCCTTGCGGGGCATGACGAGACCCGCAAGCCTCTTGAACAGCGGCAGTCTTTCGACGACGGCCGGCAGAAGGACGGGACACTCCTCCACGCCTACGAGCCGATGGCTCGCGCGCTCGTGGAAGCCGAGCAGGATCTTCTGTCCGGCACGCGTCGCGGCCAGAACGGCGCGCCGGCGCCCCTCGCCGCCTGCGTCCACTGTCGGCTCGACCAGAGGCTCGACGTCACCCAGCCCGCGCGCGGCAAGGCTCGCCACCACCTGCTCTCGCTTCCACGCCAGAAGCGCATCCCGATCCATGTGCTGAAGCGCACAGCCACCGCAGGTCCCGAAGTGCCGGCACGGCGGCACGACCCGGGCGTCGGACGGCTCCAGCACCTCGAGCAAGCGCGCGCGCCCACGACCGTCGGGAGCAACCCGCGCCGTTTCGCCGGGAAGCGTGAAGGGCACATGCAGCACTTCGCCGTCCACCGTGGCGCGGCCCTCGCCCTTGTGGGCGAGCGCCTCGATGGTGACGGTCACCGGCGGCAGCTCCTTCGCAGGGCCGTTGCGTCCCTCTGTCGGCCGGGTGTTGCGGCCTCTCATCCCGCCATTGCGGGGCCTTGAAGATCTGGTCATGCGCGGCGGTTACCGCGCGCGGGGCGCAAAGGCAAGCGACAAAGCCGCGACGGGACGGGCGCGCGTCAGGCTGTCCGGTCGCGCAGGGCACCGAGCAGCCATTCCCTGTTTCCGTCGCCGCCGGTGATCGGAGACGGCTCGAGACCAAGCACGCGCCAACCGGCCAGACCGTCGAGCCAGTCGGCAACCTCCCGCGCAACCCGCTCACCCGTTTCGGGGTCCACGATACCGCCCTTGCCGATGGCGGCGCGGCCCGCCTCGAACTGCGGCTTCACCAGAAACAGCCCGCCCGCCCCCGGTGCGGCCAGCTCGAGGGCCGGCGGCAGGGCGAGGCGCAGCGATATGAAGCTCATGTCCGATACGACAATGCCGGGATGTTCGCCATCGAGGTCCGCCAGGGTCAGCGCGCGAGCGTTCACCCCGTCGCGGCGAACAACTCGCGGATCGGTGTCGAGGGAATGGTGAAGCTGGCCGTGTCCAACGTCGATCGCGTGAACGCGCAAGGCCTCCTCTTCCAGGAGCACCTGGGTAAAGCCTCCGGTCGAGGCCCCGAGATCAAGCGCGATGCGGCCCCTGGCGGAAAGTCCGAAGTGCGAAAGGCCGCTCTTCAGCTTGAGGGCGGCACGCGAAACATAGCGGGCGGCCGGATCGGCAACCTCCACCCGCTGGCCGGGCTGGATCTTGCGTGCCGGCTTGTCCGCAGGTTCGCCGTCGACGAAGACAACGCCACGCAACACCGCGTCCCTTGCCCGCGCCCGGCTTTCGAAATGCCCGAGTGTGACCAGATGCTGGTCCAGCCGTTCGCCCACCGTCTCCGCCCTTCCCGCTCAGAAGCAGTTGGCGATGCCGGTGATCAGCCGGTCGAGATAGATGCTTTCGCCATGCACCCACCACAATACGCAGGCGATGACGAGCCCGAGAGCGCCGACGAGGGCGAACGGCAGCAGAAGGGCGCGCGTTTCCGCGTCCCATCCCTCCGCCGGGTGCCCGCCCGCGTCGTTCTCGGCATTGCCGCTCATATCGTCCCGTCCGGTTGTCCGATCAGCCGGCAGTATCGATCAGGCGGCGCAGTTTGGCCATGGCGTTTTCCGGATTCTCGCCATAGGCGATGGTGCCGAAGAACGTGTTGTCCGGCTTCATCAGGTAGACGGCGGCCGAATGGTCCATGGTGTAGTCGCCATCGTCGAGCGGAACCTTGCGGGCATAGACGCGGTAGTTCCTGATGATCTCGTCGATCTGCTCGCGGCTGCCGGTCAACGGATGGATGCGCTTGTCGAAAACGCCGACGTAGTCGCGCAGGACCTCGGCCGTGTCGCGCTCCGGGTCCACCGTGACGAAGGCGAAGTTGATCTTGTCGGCATCGGGGCCGAGTTCCTGAAGCCACTGCTGGGTTTCGGCCAGCGTGGTCGGGCATACGTCGGGGCAGAAGGTGAAACCGAAGAAATAGGCCGACGGCTTGCCCTTGAAATCAGCCTCGGTGACGGTCTCGCCCGTGGAGGCGTCAACCAGGGTGAAAGGGCCGCCAATGCTGGCGACCCCCTGGTTCGTGATCGTCTCCTTCAGGCCCAGCATCGGCGCGAAGGAGACGTAGCCGATCACGCCGAGCAGAACGACGACGGCCGCCCACGCGACATAGCGGATGATCCTGACGGTGTTCATTGTGTCCTCAATTGCTCTTGGTGCCGTGGCCGGTCATTGAATGGTCCATGTTACCCTGGCCCATTCCGTCCATCTTCTTCATGCCGCCACCGGTCATGCCGGAGTGACCGTCCTTGCCTTGCGCCGGGCCCCTGGCACCGATCCGCTCGACCTTGAAATCAAGCGTGACGGAGCCCGCCTTCTCGAAGGTGAGCGTGACGGGAACAAGTTCGCCCTGCTTCAGAGGCGCCTTCAGGCCCATGAACATGACGTGATAGCTGCCGGGCTTGAGCTCGAGCGTGCCATTGGCCGGCACCGCAATGCCGTCGGTCATCTCGCGCATCTTCATGACACCGTCGTTGACGGTCATCTCGTGCAGCTCGGTGCTCTCGGCAACGTCGGAGTCGGCCGAAACGAGCCTGTCGTCGCTCGCGCCCTTGTTCTCGATCACGGCGAAACCGCCACCAGCCTTCGCGTTCGGCGGCGTCGCGCGCGTCCACACGCCGGACACGGTGATGTCGCCGACGGTCTTGCCGTCCTGGGCAAGAGCAGGGGTGGAGACAAGCGTCGCGGCAAGCAATGCGGGGGCTGCGAGACGCAGCGCGGAGCGGATGAAAGCTTTGGTCATTGTCGTGAATTTCCGTTTTCAAGGATCGTGTTCCCGGCAGGCCTGGCCCTTGCCGGGGCCCGCACTCGACGGGCCGGATTGAGAAGCCCTCCCGGAGGGCGTCAGACCGCTTGAAACGGGGGCGCGCGAATGGACCGCGTCGTGAGATGCGGCGCCTCGGGTATCTCGCCGCGACGGGGCCACCAGGAAACGGCGCGGCGCTCCGCAAGGTTCCAGCCCGTGGGCGCGAGCATTGCCTCTGGCGGGGTGAGCGCGTGGGCGGCCGACAGCGCATGAAGACACAGCGGCCCGCACGGGCAGGTCCCGGATCCGTGATGGTCGGCGGGAGAATGCCCCTCGGCATCGCCATCCAGGCCAAGGCACAGGACTATGCCATCCGGGGAGGTCGCGGCCGGCGCGGCGACACCTGCCGTCGGCATGCCCATAAGCTGGAAAAGAACCACCAGAATCCCGACCAGCGCGAGCGGCAGGCTCTCGCGCCTCAGGCTGGTCAGAAGGGTGGCGGGTCTTTTCATGGTCGCGACAATGCCCGAAGCGCGCACCCGGGTCGAGCGGTGTTTTGCCGCAGCAGCACGTCCCCGCAAAACACCGTCCGCATCACTCCCCGCGCTTGTCGGGCGTCTCGTCGGGACCGTCCGCCTTCGTGTCTTCGCCGGCGCCTTCCTTGTCCGAGGTCGTCCCGGCGGCGCGGGAGGAGGTTTCGTCCGTGCTTCCGGTATCCGGTTCTTGCGTCTCCGGCTCGCCTGTCGCGCGGGACTCTCCTGTCTCGCTCTCCGCGAGCGGTGCGGCCTCGTCGTCGCCGGTCTCTTCCTCGTCCTCCGCCGTTGCGAAGGTCTCCTCCTGCACGAGGTTCTCGTCGGCTTCCGGGTCGGTCTCGTAGGCCGGGAACTCTTCCGGCGAGATGACCTGCGGATCCTCGATGTCGAGGGGGTCCGGCGTGAGCACCGAACCGACCTGAGCGGTGGAGGCGTAGTCGAAGTCCGTCTTCTCCTCCAGCGTCGGCGCGGCGCGCTGGAACAGGCGGGAGAGAATGTAGAGACCAAGGAGCGCCTGAACCGCGGCGATCTGCAGGAACAGGCCCCAGGGCCCGACCGTCTGCATGAGATAGGCGGCGGAGAGCGGGCCGATGGACGATCCGATGCCGAATGCCAGGATCATGCCCGAGGAGGTCTCGACGTAGTCGTCGCGGTCGGCATGGTCGAAAGCGTGCGACACGGCGATGGCATAGCTCGGCTGGATCGCGACGCCCGCCAGAAGCGCCATGACCAGTGCAACGGCGAGCCCCGTGATCGGCGCCCCGATGAAGACGAGGCCGACAACGACGGCGGCGCCCGACAGGCCCAGCAGCACGAAACGACGGTCGAAGCGGTCGGAAATGCGTCCGATCGGCCATTGCGCCAACGCACCGGCACCGATGATCGCGGCGGTGAAATAGGCCGCCTCGTTGGTGCTGAGCCCCATCTGGATGGCATAGAGCGGCGCCATCATCCACAGGGCGCCCTGGGTCACGCCGATGAGCAGGGCCGCGACCAACGCCGTGGGCGAGTTGCGGTAGAGCTTCACCGGGCGGAAGCTGACGACAGTGATCGGCGCCGGCTGGTTGGCCGTCGTCAGCGACACGGGAATGACGGCCAGGCTGACGGCGACCGAGGCGACGGCGAAAGGCACGAAGGTGGTGACGTCCATGCCCGTCAGCGAGAGCTGGCCCACCGTCATGGAGGCGTTCACGATCACGATGTAGATCGACATGATCGTGCCGCGGTTCTCGTTCGAGGCCTGCTCGTTGAGCCAGCTTTCCACGATCATGTAGAAGCCGGCGAGGCAGAAGCCCGACACGACGCGGATAAGGCTCCAAGCGACCGGCTCGACCAGAACCGGATGCAGGATGGCGGCCGCCGACATGAGCGAGACCAGCGCCGCGAAGGCGCGGATATGCCCGGCGCGCATGATGACATAGGGCGCGCCGAGGCAGCCGAGCACCATTCCGAAGAAGTAGCTCGACGAAACGAGACCGATCGCCAGTTCCGAAAAACCGGCCTCGGAGCCGGCGAGCGGAAGCAGCGTGCTCTGCAGGCCATGGCCGAGAATGAGGAATGAAATCGCAAGAAGCAGCGCCGTCACCGGCGCGAGTGCCTGGGCCATGATACGCGGGCGTCCCTCGCTGGAGCGGGACCCGGCGCGCCGCGGTCCTGCCCTCGGTGGAAATCCCGGGCCCGCCGGCGCGGGATCGCGATGGCGGGTGCCGGCGGCTATACGGGCATTCAGGCCCGGCGGACGGTGGTATCGGATGCGCGGCCGAGCGCGGCAAACACGGTGGTGACGATGCCGCTGGCATCGAGACCCGCATCGGCATACATGCGCTCGGGCTTGTCATGATCAAGGAACACGTCGGGGAGGCACATGGGCCTCACCTTCACGCCCGTGTCGAGCGCACCGGCCCGCGCCAGATGCTGGAGCGCATGGGCGGTGAAGCCGCCGGCGGCCCCCTCCTCGATAAGAACCAGAACCTCATGCTCGCGGGCAAGCCGCTCCAGGAGGTCGGTGTCGAGAGGCTTGGCGAAGCGCGCGTCGGCGACCGTCGTGGGCAGGCCGGCCGCATCCAGTTCATCGGCCGCGGCCAGGCATTCGCGCAGCCGCGCGCCAAAGGACAGGATCGCCACCTTGGAGCCCTCGCGCACGACCCGTCCCTTGCCGATCTCCAGCACGCTGCCGCGCTCGGGAAGGTCGATGCCGACACCCTCGCCACGCGGATAGCGGAACGAGATCGGCCCCTCGTCGTAGGCGGCGGCGGTCGCCACCATGTGGCGCAACTCCGCCTCGTCGGAAGCAGCCATGACCGTAAAGCCGGGCAGGCAGGCCAGATAGGCGGTGTCGAAGCTGCCGGCGTGGGTCGCCCCGTCGGCGCCGACAAGTCCGGCCCGGTCGATGGGAAACCGCACCGGCAGTCCCTGGATCGCCACGTCGTGGACGACCTGGTCGTAGCCGCGCTGCAGGAAGGTCGAGTAGATGGCGCAGAAGGGCTTGTAGCCCTCGCTCGCCATGCCGGCGGCGAAGGTGACCGCGTGCTGTTCGGCAATGCCCACATCGAAGGTGCGCTTGGGGAACGCCTCGCCGAAGAGGTCGAGCCCCGTTCCGTCGGGCATGGCCGCCGTCACGCCGACGATGCGCTCGTCGTGGCGCGCTTCCTCGATCAGGCTGTCGGCGAAGACGCGTGTGTAGCTCGGCGCATTGGCCTTGGGCTTCGACTGCTTGCCGGTGACGACATCGAACCGGGCAACGCCGTGATACTTGTCGGCGGAGGATTCCGCCGGCGCGTAGCCCTTGCCCTTGCGGGTCACCACGTGGATGAGCACAGGACCCTGATGGGTGTCGCGCACGTTCTTGAGCACCGGCAGCAGGTGATCGAGATTGTGTCCGTCGACGGGGCCGACGTAGTAGAAGCCGAGTTCCTCGAACAGGGTCCCGCCGGTCCAGAAGCCGCGCGCGTATTCCTCGGCCCGCGCCGCCTTTTCCTTGAGCTGGCGCGGCAGCGCCTTGGCAAGCTGCTTGGCCGCGTCGCGCAACGTCATGTAGGTGCGCCCCGACACGAGGCGGGCGAGATAGGCGCTCATCGCCCCCACCGGAGGCGCGATCGACATGTCGTTGTCGTTGAGAATGACGATCAGCCGCGAGTGCTGGGCACCGGCGTTGTTCATCGCCTCATAGGCCATGCCCGCGGACATGGCGCCGTCGCCGATGACCGCGATCACATTGTTGTCTCCACCGTCCAGATCGCGCGCCACGGACATGCCGAGGCCTGCGGAGATCGAGGTGGAGGAATGGGCCGCTCCAAAGGGATCGTACTCGCTCTCCGAGCGCTTGGTGAACCCGGACAGGCCACCGCCCTGACGAAGGGTGCGGATCCGGTCGCGCCGGCCGGTCAGGATCTTGTGCGGATAGCACTGGTGCCCGACGTCCCAGATCAGCCGGTCGCGCGGCGTGTCGAAGACGTAGTGGAGCGCTGTCGTGAGTTCGACGACGCCAAGACCCGCCCCCAGGTGTCCGCCGGTGACCGACACGGCATCGATCATCTCCGCGCGCAGTTCCTCCGCGAGCTGGCGCAGATCCTTCTCGGGCAGCGCGCGCAGGTCGTCGGGCGTGCGGACACGGTCGAGAAGCGGCGTTTCGGGACGCTTGTAGGGCTGCGAAGTCTGTGACACGGGTTTCGTCATCCGGCTTCAGTGGCGCTCGGCGAGCGGTTCGGCGGTGAATACCATCAAGCGCGCCCCCCACGCAAATACCGCGGGACTGGGCAGGTTGTGTCGTCTGGTCGCGTCGGTCTGCGGGAAAACCCGTAGAAGAACACCTGTTTCCTGCGGCTTGCAGCCGCATTTTGTTCGGTTCCCTTAAAAAAGGGGGTGCACGAACGCGCGAAAACAACTAAACAGAAGTTGTGGTCGATGGGGCCACGTGCACAGTGATCGACTTGAGGCCGCGCTGCGCGCGGCCTCTTTTTTGTCTGTGCCTTTGCCTGCCCCGGGCATCGATCCCGGAGCCGTCAGGCTTCCCGGATTTCGGTCTTCTCGATCACGATCCCGAACCCTTCCAGACCGACATAGCGGCGCTGGCGCGAGGCGAGCAGCGTGATCGAGTTCACGCCAAGATCCTTGAGGATCTGCGCGCCGATTCCGATCTCGCGCCACTGTTCCTCGCGCGCCTGTGCCGACTCGTGCTCTTCCACCTCGGCGGCGGCGAGGTCGGTGCGCGCCCGCGTTGCCTGCCGGGCCACGCCGACCGACCCTTCACGCAGATAGACGATCACTCCGCGCCCGCGTCCGCCAAAGTCGCGCATGACGTCGTCGAGCACACGGGTTTCGCCGAAGACGTCGTCGAGCACGGATTCAAGCTGCAGGCGCACGGGCACATTGCGTCCGTCGAGAATGTCGCCGAACACCAGCGCGACATGATGCATGGGATCATAGGGCGTGGAATAGGTGACCGCGTAGGCCGGCCCCGCAACGGTTTCCACCGGCTGCTCGGCGACACGTTCGACCAGCCGCTCCATGCGCTGCCGCCAGGCGATGAGGTCGGCGACGGAAACCATCTTGAGGTCGTGCTCGGCGGCGAACTCGGCCACCTCCTGTCCGCGCTTGACCGTGCCGTCGTCGTTGACCAGCTCCGAAATCACGCCGACCTCGGGAAGGCCCGCGAGACGGCACAGATCCACGGCGGCTTCCGTATGGCCGGAGCGGATCAGGACGCCGCCCTCGCGCGCCACCAGCGGGAAGACGTGCCCCGGCCGTGCGAAGTCGGCGGCACCCGCATTCGGATTGGCGAGCCCGCGCACGGTGCCGCAACGCTCCTCGGCCGAAATACCGGTCGTGAGGCCGTGGCGATAGTCGACGGAAATGGTGAAGGCGGTGGACAGCGGCGCGTCATTGTCGGCCACCATCGGGTCGAGGCGCAGCCGGCGCGCGGTGTCGCGCGTCATGGGCGCGCAGACGATGCCGGACGTGTGACGGATCATGAAGGCCATCTGCTCGGGCCGCACCAACGAGGCGGCGACGATCAGGTCGCCCTCGTTCTCGCGGTCGTCGTCATCGGTGACGACAAGCATCTCGCCACGTTCGAATGCGCGGATCGCCTCCGCGACGCGGGTCTGGGACATATCCAATTTCGCGGGTCCTTTCAGGCCGAGAAGATCGTTCGGCGTCACGTCACCACTGGTCGCGGCGGCGATGCGTTGCGCGCTGTCGCGCGACACCCAGACGTCGGGATCGTTGCACAGTGCCGTAACCGCGGCCGGCGACAGACCGGCGCGGCGGGCGAAGGCGGATCGGGTTTCCCCGGTTCGTGACAGCCATTCATCAAGTCGCATGGCTGCAGCCTAACCGAACAGGTTTTCAGCAACAATGAAAAATGATCAGAAATTCAGTGTGACTGAAAATCAGCCGACCTGCCCGCGATGACGCAGATAGTGATCCGCCAGCACGCAGGCAAGCATGGCCTCGCCTACCGGCACCGCGCGGATGCCGACACAGGGATCGTGCCGGCCCTTGGTGCGCAGGTCCACCTCCTCGCCGCCGCGCGTCACGGAGCGGCGCGGCGTCAGGATGGAGGACGTCGGCTTGACCGCGAAGCGCGCCACTACCGGCTCTCCGGAGGAAATGCCGCCCAGGACGCCGCCGGCATGATTGGACAGGAAGACGGGCTTGCCATCCGCGCCCATGCGCATCTCGTCGGCGTTTTCCTCGCCGGTCAGTTCCGCCGCCTCGAAGCCGTTGCCGATTTCCACGCCCTTGACCGCGTTGATCGACATGAGGGCTGAGGCGATGTCCTGGTCGAGCTTGCCGTAAAGCGGCGCGCCGAGACCGGCCGGGACGCCCTCGGCCACCACCTCGATCACCGCGCCGACGGACGATCCGTCCTTGCGGATCCCGTCGAGATAGTCAGACCAGCGCGCCGCCGTCGTCGCGTCGGGGCAGAAGAAGGGGTTGTTGTCGATCTCGCTCCAGTCCCAGCGCGAGCGGTCGACCTTGTGCGGGCCGATCTGCACCAGGGCCCCGCGAATGGTGATGCCCGCAATCACCTTGCGCGCGATGGCGCCGGCGGCGACCCGGGCCGCCGTCTCACGCGCCGAGGACCGGCCACCGCCACGATAGTCGCGGATGCCGTATTTGGCGTCATAGGTGAAATCGGCATGGCCGGGGCGGTAGCTTTCCCGGATCTCGGAGTAGTCCTTGGAGCGCTGGTCGGTGTTCTCGATCATCAGCGAGACAGGTGTTCCGGTCGTGCGCTGGATGCCCTGGTCGTCATGCATGA